>Ga0126342_10016340_pt1 | contig 12944 bp, 16 predicted proteins | sample Cyp1metagenome_FD_92528 | JGI IMG/M metagenome (GOLD analysis project Ga0126342, IMG submission 92528) | Coral microbial communities from Lord Howe Island, Old Settlement Bay, Australia - Cyphastrea 1 metagenome | ecosystem: Host-associated > Invertebrates > Cnidaria > Coral ... | reverse complement strand
TCCATCTGCCAAAACGGCAGCGAAAGCAAAGTCTGTGCCACAAATCTGCTGAACATTCCTCAGCTGATCTTGGACTCCAGAGCTGTCACCGCCATAGTCTCGATGGCCCCAGGTCACTACGGTTCCATCTGCCAAAATGGCAGCAAAAGCATGGTCTGTGTTACAAATCTGTTGCACGTTCTTCAGCTGATCTTGGACTCCAGAGCTGTCACCACCTTCTTGTGGACGGCCCCAGGTCACCACGCTTCCATCTGCCAAAATGGCAGCAAAAGCATGGTCTGTGTTACAAATCTGCTGCACGTTCTTCAGCTGATCTTGGACTCCGGAGCTGTCACCGCCGAAGTCTGGATGGCCCCAGGTCACCACGCTTCCATCCACCAAAACGGCAGCGAAAGCATAGTTTGTGCCACAAATCTGCCCAACATTTTTGAGCTGATCACGGACTCTGGAACTGTCACCACCAAAGTCTAGATGGCCCCAGGTGACAACCCTGTCACCTCCACCACACCACAAAGCAAACGCACCCTGAGCTGCAGCTATCTTTGGCTGCAGTGCAACAGCAGTAAGGCTGTCTCCTTCTTGAAGCCCAGAGAGTCGCAGAGATTCTGTTGGATATAAAAGACGCCCGCCAGGCGCAGCAAGCCGCAAGAAACGTTGCCCAAAAATTCGTTGTGCCGCTATGTTCAAGTCAGCAATGGTGCCAAACAGCAAGGCCGATATGGTTTCACTGCGTCCACTTGGCAAGGAGACCTCAAGTTTGATGGAACTTTCAGCCACCTCAACGGTGACGGCTTTGCGCTTCATGGCATGGCTGCAACGGTGTAGCGTTGAGTTGGTGTGTGTGATGTGATGTGATGTGATGTGATGTGATGTGATGTGATGTGATGTGATGTGATGTGATGAGATGTGAAGTGGTGTGGTGTGATGTGATGTGGTGTGGTGTGGTGTGGTGTGAAGGAATGGAATGGAGTGGAATGGAATGGAATGGAATATCATGTAATGTACTGGAATGGCACGGAATGGCATGGAATGGCATGGAATGGAATGCATGTATGTAAAATAGTTGAAACATGTAGCTCATTGCATCTGAAAATTAAATGCAAACATCTCCCTGACAGCCGCATTATTCATTTCATCATGAAAAACCATAGCCCTCATAGTATGCCAAACCCAGTATTGTTTCCCATATATAAATATGGCCATCGTGTAGTAAGGCCCAAAAAAAGAAACAAGTTCATCACTGGTTGGTGGTTTCAATGGTTTCAATCCCTTTGAAAAATATTAGTCAGTTGGGATGATTATTCCCAATATATGGAAAGTCATAAAATTCATGTTCCAAACCACCAACCAGATCACTATTTTCGAATCGGATCTTACTTTTTTCTGCATCTTGTCAGGGGTTGCTTAATCCAGCCGCCAGAAATCCTCGGCGCGACCGTCACCCATCTTTCACTCCAACTCCCAACTGAAGTAATCAACTGATGCTTGCGAAATTCCCATTCTTGGTTACAACCACCACTATATACCATCTGGATATTTAACAGTTCGCCATGGAAAATCACCATTTTTAAGAACGGTAAACCATCTATTTCTATGGGCCATTTCCCATGGCTATGTTAAATAACCAGAGGGTAGATCATCAAACGAATCTATCCTAGTCTATCCTCATAACGTACCGTCGGAAATCCAGCCATGTCCTGAGGATTCTATCTAGTGCCGAAAAACGCATCGAAAGTCTACGGTGAAACTTTGAAACCTTCAAATATAGTGGAATTCAACGGGATTGCATCAACATGGTCATGGTCATGGTCATGGTCATGGTCGTCGTCGTCGTCGTCGTCATCATCATCATCATCATCAATGGCATTCTCGATTATCAACATTTATCAACCATCCATTTTGGGGATCCCCCATTTTAGGAAACCTCCATATCATCTAATCTCTTCATGAAGTAAGAATAAGTCAGACCTCAGACCGTCACGGTCACGGTCACGTCTCCGACCGTGAAACGCCCAGGGACATCTCCAAGAAGCGCATGCGAGCCTCGAAGACCAGATCCATTCCTGAGGAGCAAAGATGGGAACCCAAGACATCCAGCAAAACATGGGCAAAATATGGGCAAAACTACCCTCTGGTAAATTAACATAGCTATGGAAAATCACCATGTTTAATGGGAAAATCCACTATGAATGGCCATTTTCAATAGCTACGTTAAATTATCAGAGGGTATATATGATGATGTCTCTATTTTGGCGAAACTAGAGTTGTATCTTTATTTTACCATTGCCATAAATAGAGACATATGGGCAAAACATTGCAAACCTATATATTTCTTTAGATTTTCTCCAGATGATTTTTCTAAGTGTCGAGTTGTATCGATTTATGGCAAAGTTAAGCCACGTGTATTATTCCCGAGCTTCGCCCAGTATCCCAGGTGGTTCTTTAAGTCAAAGCCAGCACCCAAAATCCCTCAACCAGTCCCAGAAGTCCCATGGGTCCAACAAAAATCCGTCGAGTCTCCATGAAATCTTTTCAGTTCGTCTTTATGCACCTGCCGTGAACCAGTCACGTTGTTAAGCGAAGCGCAGGCTGCGGCAACATGAAGCTGCGAATTTACGAAAGGATTACAACGAGTTGCAAATTATAATTAGACATCTCCATCATGATTGACTATGATACATATATATATATATTATACGTATATACACACATAATATCGGGTATAACCTGTATAGATATATACAGTCAATATTCATATATCCATTGAGTCCATATACGACCTTACATTAGTCTGTCTTTCTCAGCAGTTCCTCCCACTTGGACGAAGCTTTCGGCACTGGCTGGCACCTTGATGTAGGCCTCTTCATGAGGTCTCACTAAAATCTCTTGTGGCATCCCTCCAATGGATCAACGGAGAAAAGCTATGCAGTCGTGGAACATGGTGGGAAGGGTGCCCATGTCCATCAATATGTTGGGAAGTGGGAAATCCAATGTGTCTACAGTGGGAAATTCGATTCACCAATTCTAGAGGAAATCCGGAATTTCACAGTGCAGAAGTTGCAGTGGTTGTTTTCCGATGTCTTTGCCGCTTTGCTGCAGTGCCAAACTCCTTCCAGTCAGCCCTTTTGGCTGCTCAAAATGGCAGCAGAAATCCCCAGCCGAGCGTCACCATCATCTTGGACTGGTTCTACTTTGTCTCTAGAGTTGCAAATATCTATGGTTTTTGATATCATCATATATCATCATATATCATCATATATCATGATCATCATCATCATCATCATCACCATCACCATCATCATTATCATCACCATCATCACCATCACCATCATCACCATCACCATCACCATCACCATCACCATCATCATCATCATCATCATCATCATCATCACCATCACCATCATCATTATCATCACCATCATCACCATCACCATCACCATCACCGTCACCGTCATCGTCATCATCATCATCATCATCATCATCATCATCATCATCATCATATAATCATATGTCACCATATGTCATCATACAATTATGCATGGTCTATAAATGATGATAAATTCTCGTATGTCACCAAGCTGACAAAGCTCTTTCGTAAAACCATTTGGGGATGGTTATCGGTCCCAATTCCCTGAGTTCCTATCGACCGAAAAGAAGTCTTTGTTTGACTCGTAAAACCTGACATACCGGGTTATCATCAATCAGATTGAGCACAATATATGTATACTTTGGTAGTATTTTGTGTATTATGATTATATATGACTATATACTGCAATTTATACGGCTCATCTCCGATAACGCCTAACATCTGACTTCTTATCCCAGTGCCACCACGTGTTCTGCGACGCTCCACAGTTCTTTTGCGCCGGAAATTTCCCAGCACTTCACTTCCTCTCAAGGAAGGCCTTAAGGTCGGCCTCTGGGTCTCCCATGTAGATGAAACCAATCTCATCGCCATCCTCAGGGCGAAGGTTACCGTGGTGCAAGAGCGTTCTTGATGTAATGGGGATGTAATATAATAGGGATATGTAATATGTAGTTATAGGTTCTTACTTCATGAGATTTGTGGTGATTTGATGGTGATATAATGGTGATATAATGCGGATACAACGATTATAATGGGGATATAATTGGATTTAGCATCCCTCAAATTCACAGCCTGACCCTGAGAATTCGCAATTGTTAGAAGTCTTCCAATCCCTTACCGTACCAGTATCCGGCAAGGTCTATGTTGCTTGGGCCGATGGCAAGCTTGATGCACAACCCGTGTTTTTTGTGTGTTTCCGGCCTTGTAGCCGTAGTCCACCACCAGGTCAGTGAGTTTCAACTGCGCATCTTCACTGACACGTTCACCCATCTTCCCCTTGGCCATCAGCATGGAGCCTTCCTTCCTGGGATCCGGGATCTCAAATGGATATGGAAAAAAATTCTGAGAAATTTAAGGAATAGTGCGGGATACCCACCAAAAATAGCTTCTGAATACCAGAAATTATCAGGTTCTGTGGATTTAGGGGAACATTTCAAGGAAACTGCCTGGTGTTTAGGCACCAGCTCCCCGGAGATAGGTGGATAAAGGTGGTTTAGGGACATAAACCAACTTGGACACGTGGAAATCATGAGGTAAAGGTACAGAAAGAAATTCAAAATGGACAACATCATGGGGCCACAAAATCTCTGTTTTTCAAAAAGGTCAATCCATAAGAATGTTGACCCCGGGGCTGTTTCACTGGGAAACCCCATGAATCGACCAAGGGATATCTTAATCTGGCATTGACCTTGCTGATGTCGCTTCTGGATCACTTGGGCAATGGTCAAGTCCCATGTACCCCGAAATGGGATGCTTCACGATGCCAAAACTGATCCATAATACCCACATTTATGTATGTATATATATATTATACAGAAAATAGATGCTGAATGGTCTGTGGCTCCAAGGTTTTTTGCAATATGACTACAGAAATCGTTGCAGACTAATTAGATAGGAAGGTCCTAGATCCACAAATGTCATGCTCGCCGAGTCTCAAGCCGGTGATGCTGCAAAGCAACTTTCTCACTTGTCCTTCAGGGTTTCGCCGGGAGAAAAGCAACCATCAACCATAATTCTTGTTCAAGAATTGAGAATTTAATGGACCAAGGAATTGCATGTTCTGTTCTGCGGAATGGTTTCCCAGTAGATCGACATGACCACACCCTGAACTTTGAAAAAACTATCACTTCCCATCAAAACACCAGAAATCATCAAAACATCTGAGCAAAAACCGATGTTTTCGAGGAATTGGTTTCCGCCTGGCCCCAAGTCATTGGAGGTGCATTCTCAGTCAGACCTGACTAATATATGATTCTAACAAGCTCCTTAAAGTCCTTAAGGTTGTAGATAATAGATATGTGATATGTATGCATACGCATCTGTGTATATATATATATACATATATACACAATTATACGCATATACTGTAATTTTTATACTACATACATATAATATATATATATATACACATATGTATTAATCCCGGCTATAAATCATAGACTCATAAATACTTAAATGGTATATACCCACATGTATATAGCCATACATCTGGCGGAATTGTAATAATTCACCGACCTAAAAATAGCTGTTCTCATACCTCCAGCTATGGGGATCTCCCGTGAAGATCTTTCCCATCCTCGCCAGGGCGGCGTCCTACCGTCCAATCATCTTTGATCTCCAGCTCCGTCAGCTTCTCTCCCAGCTCCAACGGACTCATCACCACCAATTTCATGGCTTTCCCACCAGCCACCTGCCGTGGCCACCCCCCCGAACCTATGGGCTCCGCTAAGAGGACGGGTAGCGTTGAAACCACGCAATGAAAGCTGGGAGGACAAACCCAGTTTTCATGTTGTTGGTGATATACATGCCATTAAAAACCCACTATGGTTAGTCTTATACCCCCGGGTCTGCTGTTAAAACCCATTCTTCATTGGGAACAAATGTCCACCCCGCGGAGATCCGTGGAATGTAACTTTTCATGGCGGAAATCATCATCGATTGAAATCGTCATTTTGGCTGGTGAAATCCACTTCTTGGTGGTTAAATACATACATTATCCCGTTGTATCCCACTATATATATATAAACTATTAGGGTTGGTTTCATAGCTCCATAATTTTATTGGTTACATTCACTGTTTGTTGCTGAAACTGAACCGTTTCATGGAGGGTAAATCCATTGAAACTCATCATTTTGGACCAATCCAGGGTGTATATATATTATAAATATGGATGAACTCATATTAAAACCCAATCTTCATGTGCAAAATCCTGGTTTATGTTCATAATCACATAAATCCATTGAAATTCCCCCGGAAATGCTGAAATCCATGGTTAAATCCATGGTTAATCCCAAATTTCCATGGTGAAATCCCTTGAAATCGCCCCAAAAAAGGTCACCCTCCACGGTCGCCATGGCCATTTCGGCACCTCAAAGCTCACATGGTCGCCGTGTTTGAAGCGCTCGCCGATCGCATCGCCAGGTTCCAGCGTGGCATCGCCCGCCTTCACGGTGACGGCCTCTGCCTGGTGCAGCTTGCGAGGGCTATTGGGAAACAACCAATCCCATAGGATCCATGTATGGTATATATGCTAACATTTGGGGTATATTGATGGTAAATGTTACCATATATAGCATATATATATATATACATGGATCCTACGGGAATGGAGGAAAAAAATGGAGATATAGTGGGGATATCATGGAATATTCATGGGATATGTTGGTTGAATATGGTTGAATATGGTTTAATATGGTGGTTTATATAATGGGATTTGATGAGATTTAAGACGCGCAGAGAATGGGAAGAGGATGGGAGGTTCTGACGTCATGGGGGATCTCCAAATCACCATGGTGGTGTCAATACTAAGTCATGGTCATCACGGCTGGATCCTCTGGACTTTGGAAACAACTACAAAGGGTGCTTTAAGCATCAACAATGGGATTTAATGGGATTTAGACGAATATATCCTGAATCAACCAACCATGTCTGGTATATGTATATATATGTGGAACCCAAAACTTGGCTTTGGAAAACAACTTTCCTATTTATCATGGCCATTGCCAAGGCTTCCATGTGGAATTTAGGTGAAACCTCTGGCACCAAGTGGCAACCTCAGCGACAAGCCCAGCGACAGTATCCCCAGCGGTGGTGGGAAGATGTGACGGTCACCAGATATATTTTTTCATATGTTGCAAAATGTGCAAAACCATGAAAATTCAACAAAATTATGGTGGAAAATCAATTTCGACAACTGGAAACAAAAACACAGGCATGTTCTGAATGTTCAAGTTATTGAGACGCACCTTCTAAATCACGTTGTACCCACCGAAAAATCCCTCTGCCAATAACAACCTGTTTCTTTCCCACTTGTAATTGGTATGGGTCAAAATGATGACGTTCCAAAACCAAACAACATTAAAGCCCTAAACAATTGACTCGCCCTCTGATCTCTGTGAGTCCGTGGGTAGCTTATGAAAGTTGACTCAAACCCAGTGTCCAACGGCCTTGACTCCATAGAGCATCCCGAGCACGATCCTGATCTCAGCCCCCGTGGTCTTGGGAAAGGCCAAGAACTCCTCCGGAGGAACCGCGCGTGCAAATCCGATGGAAAAAATGCGAAAAAGGGACCGACTGGAAACAAACAAATGGGGTCCAACAAGATCTGATTTCCATGTTCTTGGGTGAAACAAAATCGAATGTACATATTTGTATATATTTGTTGGTTATGGATGTCTTGTCTTCCATCATGTCACAACCTCAGTTCCAACATGCAAGGAAAAAATGGGTGTTTTCCAGTTCGTGGCGAAATGAAATCGAGGGTTGCTGCGGGGTGCTGCCTGCAGAGTCGAATGGAATCACCGGTTTCCAAAAACACCTTGGAGATCTTGGAAGGATGTTGGATTTTGCAAGCAGTACCATGGCAACACCATGGTTGATGTAAGTGTTTGATACTGTTTGTGCAATGGAAAGCCTGCAGTTTTCATCAAAATTGTCACATTTCTTTGTGCTAGGAAGAAACAAACATCAAAATCACATCCTCCATTCATCACCCATTAATGATAAATGGTTATAGTTAGCTATCCAATATAATTGGGACTAATTAAAGGGATGAATGGATCATATATCATCATATATCATCATATATCCCTCCAAACTGCGACCTGCGCCCTTGCCGGGAGCCTTGTCGTTGGTGCTTCCATCCCATGCTTTCAAGGCATCCGGTCTCAGCGCCTCACAGGCACATCGGGGTCATGGGCGGTCAACACCATGGGACCCGGAGCCCGGAGCCTAGGTGCATGGCGGTTGGATGATGACATTCCCCAGTCTGCCATGGCAAATTCTGTTGCTGGTTGGTGGTTTCAACCAACCCCTCTGAAAAATGATGGAGTGAAAGTCAGTTGGGATGATGACATTCCCAATGTGATGGAAAAATATAAGCCATGTTCCAAACCACCAACCAGATAGGTTTTGTCCCATCCTCATTTGGCAGCCAGCGCGGGCCTTCAGGATCATGGGGGCACCATCCTGAAGCTGAGTCTTGCACCCCCACGGTGCACTAGAGAAGTTCAAAAAGAAACAAAGAAACAACGTTGCCATACAAGCCATGTTGAGCATGCAAAGGTGATGGCTAAAATCCCCACAGTGCCAGCGCCTGAGACCTGTGACGCCCACCACCCACCAACCGCAAACTCTAAAAGCTCTAAAAACACAACAAAAATACCAACACATCAAACAACTTCCTTAAAACATCTTAAAACATCAAAGCCTCATCTTCAATACCCCTGAATCTTCTCAGAAAACCACATCAGTTCCAAAAAAACAATCCAACCCCCCAACCCCAACCAATCCCATCCCGATGTCCTCCACATAGGCCTTCTGCAAACACGGCCCAGGCGTCCCGAAGCCACTCGCGTCGATCATGACGTAGCCGGGCTTCTCGCCCGCGCCGCTGTCGCCGCTGGACACGTCCAGCTCAACCCAGAAGCCGCCCGTGGGGCCTTTCCTGGCGAAGCATTTTATGGGAGATGTTAGGGGCAATCTTACGGAAAAAATATGTACATATATATATATATATGTATCCAATCATATAATTACATGTGCATGTATATAATATATATATACATATCACGTTTGATATCGTTTTATAGTTTATGTCACATATCATGATATATGAGTGTGTGTGTGTGTGAAAATGGTTTTTCTTTGACATTTGCTTATGAAACTAAAATTGTTTATGACATTGGTTTTAACTGATGTTTATTCAATTATGGCATATCTTCTGGGATATGTTATGATTTAAAGGTATATTTTATGGGATATGTTTATGAGTTTATTAATGGGATATGTTATAGGAATTATCATAGTAGGTGTGCCTGAAAATGTGTGTATGTATACCCCAACAGTGGTGCTTTCAATCAACTAGAATGAAGGTTGCAACCAATAATCAACAGCACTCACTAAACAGAGGTGATCTTACCACGGAATACGGGGATGTAAGCACTGGAAGCAGCATTCAGTTGGGCTGAACCAACAGGTGTGTTTTGCAGCAGCAAAAAATGGTTTCAACCAACAAAGAGAGAAGGAATCATGGAGAAAGTACAAAGGCGGGGTGAACCAACATGTAAACCTAGTAAGAAACAACAAACAATAGCGCTTCATAAGCCCCATTCATAGGGGTTGATGGCGGTTAGCAACCTGATATTAAGGTCCTTGATTGGCGGCGAATAACATCGATGATAATGGGTTATTGACAATTGACGCACAATGTAATACCCATTAGGTCAATCAACCTTCATTCAAACTGACAGATTCCAGGCAACGAGCAGTCATGTGAGCTTGCGCAAACATAACAGATACCGGGGTTGCTACACAAAGAAATGCACATAGGGCTCAATCAAAAGACATTGCGAGAGCTAAAAAATGGAATAGTGAATAGTGGAAAGTTGGTGAGAATGGGATTTGACCAACACAAATGGTCACAGGGAGGATTGAGAGAATGCAAACAACTGGATTGAAAGAACATGCAATGATTACCAAACATGTGAGGGTTCAAGCGACAAGCATTGCAAGCCTACAGTACCTCAAAAAAAGAAAGAAAATGACTAATGTTCGCTAATCTTACCATTCTTATGTGGTATAAACCAACAAAATATATCTGGTTGGTGGTTTCAACCCCTCTGAAAAACTCATCATCCCAACTATTGGGGAAAATAAAACATGTTCCAAACCACCAACCAGTATATGTGTGGTTAATTTTGCTTTACGCCCAGTCGAGGCACCAGATCTTGCCAGTGGTGTGGACCACAGCACCCACCTTTCGGTTCAGCTGCAAGATCTTGGCACTTTCAGGATCGCTCCCAGCTTTCCTGGCGATGGACGGAGAACAGAGAACTGATTGGGTACCCAAAAAGCTCGAAAATCCTCTATCAATGGAGGATTTCCCAGCTGGCTATGTTTGATCTATTGATTACCAGTACCGGAGGGTAAATTCACCTGACTAGAAGAGCCAGTGGGGATCATTCGGGATCATCATCCCCAATAGTAGTCTTTGTATATTGGTGGTATGTTGCAAAGAAAGCATGAACCCAAGCTAGATTGTACATGCCCAAAATCTATAGCAAAAGATTCATGTCTGAAACTATCCATCCCAAATTTCCCTGATGTTGTGGGTATATCCACCATTTCAAATGGTTAACTCCCCTACCCGTGACATACGTGAATTCCACCTCAGGTTTCAAGTCTATCGTAATTTTTCCAGGGGAACAAACAAGGCGCAATGGTGCTTCATAATCGACTGGTGAAAGGAGCAGGTTCACTCTTCCAACCAGGGCGGCTGACTACGTTCGAGCTCCCTCATCAGAATCTCTCGCTCTTCTTCCGGAGAGACTCCCCATGGAGCCAATCCCATTCCCTGGCGGTTGCGGCCAGCTTCATTTCGAACCAGCATGTTGCGGAGATGAGCATCTATCCAATCTACACGCAATCTGGACTTGGCGGCCGTCAGCAGTCACGTTCTCTGATGCAACGATGTGGGGGGCATCAACACGTGCAAAGTTATATTGCGTATCAGCTACAATGCCGTTGGCTCCGAATTGGCACTTCGCAACTTCCACGCTCGCCCCTCTATAGAGATTGAACACACAGCCGATTCGTTGACTCAACGAATGCTGGTCAGTGGTCGAAACAGGCGATTGGAGTTGTGCTGCCATCCCGGGCCCAATGAAGTCAGCAATGCAGGACTTGACGGATCTCGGCAGCCGGGCAAAGGCGAGCAACGCAAAAAGCTCGATGTGAGGCTGCGACCCACCACATGAAATGCGCAAAAACACACATTGCTTGGCAACCAAGGAGGTATCTTCACCAACCGTAATTCCAACTATACGCCCATCCTGGATGATGCACCGCTCTAAGGTGACATGGGTTGGTGTCGACCCTTGAGTGGTTGTACCAGAAAAAGAAACAGGGTACAAGCTCATGACGGTGGCGGCTCCATCTCTGGAAAATGACGCTCCCAAGGCAGTGAAGGCATCCCAAGTTGGTGTGGGGGAGCTCTGATAGTACACTTGCTGATTTGCTAGTCTCCTGAGATTTGCTCAAGAGGGCAGCGCAGCTTGCCAAGGACGGCCAAATTTTCCACAGCTCCTCCATCTCCAGCACAAGGCATTGGCTGTATCCACTTACATCCTCAGAGAACGCGAGTTCAGCGCCAGTCTGTCCGCAAAATGTGTCATTCGTTTCCGGCACACATAGACAGCTTCTGGGCTTATATTCAGCTCTTCACACGCAACAACTCCGACCTTGAGAAGATGCGTATCCACATGCTGGCGCCCAGAGATCAGCACTCTGTCCCCATCCCTGGCTTCAATGGAACAGTCGCCCAGATCGTCTGGAAGGACTATGGTAGGCCACCATGATGAAAATGAGGACACGAACGACCAAACTCTTGCGCGAAGAGTACATGGCAAAGGCAAGTTGCAGGTGAGAAGCAGCTTCTCTTTCCGAGACATGGCGCGATGGCTCAATCTGACCTGCTCAGTTCTCCTTTCCATCTGATCACTCCGGGGGTGCATCCTAGAATGTCTCAATGGTTAGTAACCCCTGTATGATCCATGCATAAACCATACAATACCTATAACGGGGCTATGGTTATTCCCCACCAAGTAATGGATGCACATCCAAGCATACTTCTTTGCTAAAAACAGTGGCTTGAAAAGCTGTTGAAATTGCCATTTCCAGAGGTTGCTGCAACCCTGTGAAACAAGAACTTTGGATGGTCTCAAATGTGTCATTCCTGGCATACGCAAAACTACTGTTATAAGATATCTGTTAGGATACATTGGGCACTTTGGCTATTCACGACAGCATCATGGTGTTGCGGGCATAGTTCTCACCTGTAATTGTGAGGCAACTCCTCCTCTGGAGCCATCAAATGCCGTCATATGGCTACTCTCTCAAAATCAAACGCAATGGAAAATCTCTGTTTTTGAATATCTTCATAGGAACATTATATGTTTTTGGGCCATTGTCCTTCGCCAATTACCAGCGCGTATCATCAGTTGTAATCTCAATTTTTGATGATGAGGTCCGACTCTATTGTATATAGGGGCGTGTCTGAAAATGGGGTATACCACCCAAATTGCCATGTTCTAGGGAAAAGACTGCTAATCAACCATGGGATTTGCAGTGGTTTTCCCAGCATTTTCAGGTACCAAACTCATATAATTGTGGTAATCAAACATGGCAATGGACAATCCTGTATGAACTTGAGAGGGAAGGGTGAAAGATCGAAAGCTAGGCGTGGGTTGGAACAGGAGAAGAGAGCAAGGGAACGAGGCATATCCGCTGCGGACGGACGTGGGTGGAGTTGGGGCGGATATCGAAAAAAGTCTTCTGGGCTTGGACTCGAGGGCGGGTA
>Ga0126342_10016339_pt1 | contig 12944 bp, 16 predicted proteins | sample Cyp1metagenome_FD_92528 | JGI IMG/M metagenome (GOLD analysis project Ga0126342, IMG submission 92528) | Coral microbial communities from Lord Howe Island, Old Settlement Bay, Australia - Cyphastrea 1 metagenome | ecosystem: Host-associated > Invertebrates > Cnidaria > Coral ... | reverse complement strand
TTTAGCGAGCCTACTTTTCCACCCTCCGGAGCCCCAAATCATTGGAAAAACACAGTGTTTCGCGACTTTCCTACCTTTTCGCGCATCTGCATCTTCTTTCTTCTGACTCTTTCTCTTCTGACTATTCTCACCTCTGCTTTTCAACTGTCCATATTGTCGGAAGTTTCACTTCTAAACTTCCTTCGATTATATATTCAAATTTTGCTTAAGTTTGAAGACAGCAAGACGGAGCTAAAGGAGGCATCTGCATCAATGAAGCCAATGGGAAGCAAACAACCAAGCCGACAGTATCAATCAACATGTCACAGGACAAGAGAAAAAGCAAAAACGTCCTTGCCCTCCAAACGAAATGACACGCACACAGCAGGCACACAGCAGGCACACCCACACACATTGAACGTGATATAATTAACGTGATCCAACATATTCCAACACGGGTCCACACATGCGATCCACACATCATGTCACAATGCGATCCTGATGTTGCACTACAGAACCACTCCAGCCTCATGAGTCCCAAGTGTTCAAGCGCTCGAAGCACACCCAAGCTGAAGGCCAAAGCTCGTCCACCACCTCCTGAGAATGCCAAAGCAGTTTCCACACGATGTGGGAACCTTGGCTTCAAATGTAGAAAAATGTAGAAAACATTGAAGTGACATGAAGTGACAGATGCAACACCTTGCAACACCTGGGAAATATATGGAAATATTGCCATACAGAGTAAAACCTTTGTTCATACATGTTCGGCTACAAAGATTGGCAAAATATCTTCAGTAACTGTTTTTTGCCAGCAAGAATCTGTGGCTTCTCCTTTCGGATTGGTACAAGTTTCGCTCGGAGAATCCCTTGCTGGCGAAAGCAAAGGCCATTTACTTGGCAATAGCCAGGGGCACAAATGCAGTGTCCGGACCTTGTGGCCGAATGAACTGCAAACATCTGCAAGTGTGCATAGAAACACTCCCCTTTCCCATGGCTTGACCTTGCCACAGCCACTTCAGCAGCATCTCTTTAGAAACCTTTGCGCTGTCATCCCGAGGCAAACTGGATCGATCAAGGCCTGTAACTACATATTCGAACCTATAGATACCTATAGTATATATTATGAGAATATAATATATATATATATTATATTCTTATAATATATGTGATATATCTATAGTGTTTGGATGTATTTGGCGTCCAAGTGGCTCGCAAGTAGTGTTTCCCAACGTTGCCGAGCATCCAAAGAAACGGCAGGTCTGGTCCGTGTCGCGAATGCACCTGGCTCGCTTAGAGCACAACCCTTGCAAGCACGTGTAAAGGGTGTCCTAGGGAAGAAACCACACACTTTGTAGCCATAAAGTTGACTTGTGGATCTCCTGGTGTGGATGGAGCTAATCTGATGAAAAGGGTGCGGCTCTGCGTGGAGGTGTTGGGTGGCTGCCGGCCTATTTGCTTGGGCTTCTGCAACGCAGGTTCCATGATGATTGCAGAAGCCAGGCTTACACTTGCAGCGCCTGCGTTCACAGGTCGCCTGAGCCGGAAACATTCATGTGCAAAAATGAAAAGGCAAATAAAGGCAAAAATCTGAAACAACTTTTGCAACTTCAACAAAGTACATGCTTTAGCCTTTTTTGAGATCAACGTAGAGACCTAACCTGTCCTGGCCTATTACCTCATTTAATCTTATCAACAACCAGACTGCAACGGAAAAACTGGCCTCTCCACGAGAAGCGTCGCAGGAGAAAAACCGGCAGGTGCCCCCGGTGTCCCGGAAACATGAGCCCAAAGGAATCTCATCTGCACCTGCGCAACAAAAATGCACGTCATAGTATTCATAAGTGGTTGATTTCAGCTTGGCATACACTCCAACTGAACATACAGTGCAATGTCTAGATATGTGCAATATGTGTAAAATACATATACAGTATACGTATCATATATGGAGGGTGTGTGTTGATCAGCCCGGAACAAGAGAGAGAGAGAGAGATAGAGAGATAGAGAGAGGAAGATGGATGGATGGATCGATGGATGGGTGGATGGATGGATGGACATCGATTCCGTATTTGAACTTCGCCTGAACAAACCTGTGAATAAGTAATGAATAAGTACTAGTATACCATCTTGAAACGTCATAATGTCATGCAGCATCGATGCCTAGACCTTCCTCTGCTGAACCGCTTGACCACCCCCAGCTGCTGTTTTCCTGTCGCCAGCCAGCAGCAACAACTCCAATTAACAAACTACAGCAAATGAATAGCAAATGATAGCAGTTGGATTTTGCTGTGCAACTTCAACTGAATATCTGGAGTGTACTAAAGCGGCACCAAGTACCAGAAGTCCATGTAACGATCTCAAATATCTCAAAATCATCATCCAAAAGGACAACCCCAACAGTGCCCAACGAAACTTGACAGAGTTGACTAGCTGACCTCGGACATTTGTCGGGCACGTCGTTGGAGCCAGGAAGCCGCACAGACTGACGAGAGGGGCCGGGGTTTGTGCCTTGACATGCCGTAACTGCTTTCATCTCGATTCTTTAATTAGAGATGCTCCTAGATTTTCATAGATTTTCTAGTCCTGCTGCATCTTACCTTCTTGACATGGCCATTGATCCCAAGTCCCAGGATCAAGTCGGACAGAGTTCTGGTTTGCAATTAGAGCCAACGTGCAGTATCGTGCAGGCCTGTGTCGACGCACTCGTCCTCAGGCACCTTTGCAGTCTTGTGATGTCTTGTGCACATCAACCAACTGCCACCTGACAGTTCCTTTTGAAACTTAATCTGAAAATGTATATATATATATATATATATGTATATGTATATATATATGTATATATTTGTATATGTATATTATAATTATTATGTATATATTTGTATATTGTTCTTTTAGAAGCCGCATGTCTTTGTGATTCTCCTTTCCATGCCAAATCACCACAAGCCAACCTGCCTGTAGCTCAGCACTGTAGCTCCTTGCCAGCCACCAGAAGGTCCAAAAACGGGGCGCCATGCTGAAGCCACCGAGCAAATATGTCATACTGCGCCGGTTGGTGAATGTTCGAGAATGTGTGAGGCATTTTGAGAGTCTGTTCTAAGCCCAGGGAAGGGGAACACCGTTGAAATCTATGGAAAACTGATGGCTGCCATGGCCTGAGCCAGCAGGGTGACAGTTTGGTCCCCACCAGGCGCAGTTTGCATTCCGTTGAGAAAGTGCTCAGCTGCGAATCACGGCTCGAATGTTGTATCTTGCCTAAACTTGTTCTAGTATATTGTGGGGCTGTGCTTTGCAATGTGGAACATGCCAAGTGTTTGGCCTTCAAGCAATAGCTTTGCACCATTGTTTGACCGTTGATGCGCAGTGACACAGGCCAAAAGCAGCTGAACAAAAGGCCAGAATGATCAGAATGCAAAGTGCAAGTGCCACCAAGATTTCTCAAACATGGCTCGAACAGCGCTCGCCAACGCGCATGCAGAAGTTGTTTTTCTCCGACCCAACTTGCGAAGTGCAACTAGTAGTCAGTTGATGTTAGTAGACTATGTACTTCACTATATAATTAGCATATAAGACGTGCATAAGAAATAGATAACAGCAGGATATGAAAGGCACTGTGTCCCAGTGGACGCTGCCTGAAAATGCTGAGAAAACTGGTTTACCCAAGAACAGGGTCATTTATGAGCCAGGTTCAGCAATCCTACAAGGCCGTTCTGACAAGCATTGAAGCAAGCTTTTCGCTGTATTCATGAGGAATATTCAACACGGGGGACATTTCTCCAACATTTCTTTTTGCTTGCTGCATAACATGCCAGGAGCGGTGATAATGCAGCACAAGGGTCCTGTGTCTTTACCTGGCTGCCTTGATGGCGTCGTGGTTGCTCAGTGTGCCCTGTGCCAGCCCAGCAGCGCCAGCCACTGCTGCAGCTGCCACATCCTCAACTGCCAGTGGTGGCGACAACGCTAATCGCAGCGCCGCAGGGGAGGCAGCAGCTACACCGCGGAAGATGCCAGTGGAGAGAAGTGACTCCACCTACAACTTGAGTCAATTTGGATCAACTTGTGATCAATAGACTCGGAGAGCCAAGCAACTACTGTTCTAGACGCACCAGAGGTGAGAATTGGTGGATACTATGTGTTTTCTATTTTTACACCAATCCACTGAGCAACCAACCTTCTCACCGTACCAGCCAGCCACACGGGGCGGAGTTGCGCTGAACTCTTCACCACCATAGATGAAGCTGGGCTGCCTTAGCTGCTTCACAAGAGCCGCAAAGAAGGCATGTCGCCAATCTAGCCGGAGTCAAACAACATCAAACAACATCAAACAAATGAAGTGATGACCCTTCAGGAAGCAAACTGTGCTTGTTTCACATGATTTGCTGCACCACGTGATCACATACAAGGTATGAGCAACGCCAGACTTGATAAGCTGGCCACAAGCTAATGGCTTCAACGACAAACGGGTGGGCAAGATGCAGGATGACCCCGTTGGCTCCAAATTGCTCTGCAACTGCAGCCTCTGCCCGTCTTTTGCCCTTCACATATGGCCCGAAAATTGCATCAACCTCAGTTCCATGCCCAAGCAATTCCTCCACTTAGCTGTGCTCCACACGCAAGAAAGACTGCTGGAAGCTCAGTCAGACAGGGTCCTGGAGATAGCCCCGATAGACTTCAACATCCTTTGGTAAATCTTGCAGGCATAGAATTACATAGCTTATCACCTCTGGGTGCGTTCAACTGCAGATTTAAACGGACCATAGCAGTCTAGCGACGCCGGCTTCAGCCACATCCTTCAAAAAGGAAGTGGACACACAATCACGGCAAATGTACTGCTGCCCAAATAAACTGTCTGATTCTGGGAGCGCCAAAGAAACAACAAATCTTGCACACCTTCCTCATCACCCTGCACAGTAGCGCGTCATGCAGAAACAATATTTTGAAACAATATCACCACCCTTTTAAGGGGAGACGATGCGTATGTATATATATTGTATAATATTGTATACTGATGTATACTGTATATATATATATATACATACGGTTACATACGTATGTAAGATATATACATGTTTTAAAAATTGTTTTAAAAGGTTTGCGAGGGAATCCGAGGGAAGATGTTGAAAATGTACTTGGTACATTTTTTGCTCTGAAACATATTCACAGATGGTCAAAGAATATTCTGCTCCTTAGATTGTTGAGTTGTAGCCAGTTATAGCAGTGCAAAAACCACTGGAGTCACTGGAGCAAACCTCCTGTCGCCTTCCAACATCTTCCAACTGCCTCCGCATGGCTTTGCAGAGCTGTCCTTTGAGGCTGAGACCAGCACAAACCGCTTGGCGTTGGCCTTTCTGGCTGCCTTGGCAGCAGCTTCATTGGTGGCGCCGTTGCCGGTCTCATCATCCGCTGTGCCAATGGTGCCAATAGCAGAGATAACCTCAATACGGTCCACACAGCGGAACTCATGTCACGCACGCTCTGTGAATGAGACTCTCGAAGCGAAATTGTGAATGGGCCAGGCCATGGCAACCGAATAAGATGTGGGTCAGTGCACCCGTTTGAAACCTTCAGATCTCAACACGTGAGACTGCAAATTGCAGTGATTTTAGTTCACTTACAGTATGTTCAGTTCAACTGTCTGTTGCATTTATCATTTTAGATGCAAACACAATCTGTTGGCTGCTGCGCATTGCTGCGCCACATCTCCAGATTGGCCTGCCACACTTTCACAATCTCTGACCTAAGGAAGGCTTGACAAGGTCAAAGAAACTGCGTCAGCACCGGCCATGATTCGATCCAGGTCTGTGCTGAGCACATCTCCGCTTTGCCATCGAACTTCGCTAACCCACGGCGCTGTCAACTTGGGAGCGCCAGAGCGGGAAAGGCTGACCACTTTGGCACCTTGTGCCACCAGGCCTGTGGAGCATCAAGATATCAAGGCATCTTCAAGGCTGCGCAACTGCAAACTCTGCAAACAGCAAGTGGTTAACCAAGCGAACATCATTGAACATCATTGAACATCTGTGTATCATGATGATGCATTATCTATCTCTGTCTCGTGCTTGTACTTTTTCCACCACAGGCCACAGACTATCCCAATTGACCAAGTGTACTATCCAAGAAACCCAAGAACATGTCAAACACGTGCGTAAAGAATCGAAGCAAAGCCAAATGGAATCTTTAATCTTTTGATACAGCTTATGCAAAATGAAAATGACCTGACTTATCCTTACCTCGAGTGATAGTGATCCCCAACCTGATTATTCTGACATAGTTTCTGACATAACAACTATCTGGAAGTGTATATGGCATACTACATATTCTATCATATTCTGACGTTCTATCTGACATTCTAGATCATTCTAGCTGACATTCTTTCCGGCAGGTGTTTGGGTCCAGGCGTGCTCCACTGCATCCGGCGCTGGCGATATAGATCGAATCCATTGGCGCCCACAGTCACGACGAGCTTGCGAGGAGGAGACGAGGAGGGAGAGAAGGAAGGAGTGAAGGAGTGAAGAAGTGAAGGAGTGAGTGAGGCACACCTTTGTTAAAATCTAGAGACCCTCACCTGACAGATGAATAATCACAACCAAAGTATCCTTCGCAGATTCTCTTCCCAACGAACCCAGATCCACCGAGGACCTTGCGATGAAAAAAGAAGCATCTGACTGCGACATACTGCGACGTCGTTCATTACGTACCATCTGTATTGAGAGCTCTGAGCACAGCCGCGCCAAGCACAACTACACCAGAATGACCCCTCAACATCCCAACATCAGTCAGCGACCCTCATAACATGTTCCAACCCGCCATCAATCAGAAGCTGCTGACGAGATGCAGCAACCTTCTTGCCGGCCAAGCTCTCGGCAACGGCAGGTTCTGGCCGCAACACCTTTGGCTGGCACACGACCATGGGACACCCATCTGCCAGCTGCGTGACGAAACTGGCCAAAAGTGGAATCCTGTTACGAGTTGCCAAAGTAGATGAATTATATTGAATTGTAACTATCACCTGTGTCGAATTATACCATGAATTACCTGAACATACCTGTGCCCAAATTAATTCGCGATGACTTGCCGTTGGATCCCAAGACAGCTCCCTGCTTGCCACCTCTGCCAGCGGAGCCAAACCGAAAAGAAGCCCTTCGCGTCTTCCAAGGCTTGTCACACCTGGGCTCTGATTCTTTGCAAATTCCAACCCTTTGCATCAGTCTTCCAATGTGGTCCCATCATCGAACATTCATCTAATCTCTCTACACTGCAAGCATCTGACTGAGACCTTGTATTATGCTGATTTCCAAAGTGTCTATGCGATGATTTCCCAACATGCACCTGGAAACAAAAGACTTTCTGCTTCCTTAGTTTCAACAGCCCAGATGCGCTTGCTCGTGGTTGTGTGCTCTGGCTGGCCCAAGAACGCTTGTCCAGCCGCGAGTAGCAGCAGCACCGCTGCTACCTTAGTTTCATTATATCATACAATATATTAATTATATAAATATATATTTGCAATTGTTTACATATATTTACTGTATATTTATTTATGTGTCATTCACACATCTTTCAATTGGATCCAATTTTCGCTTGCGAAATTCTCGTGCCAGGCTACTGGCCTTTTTCGGTCTGGCTTGGGCATGGCGGCCTTAAGTCCTTCTCCCCGGGCGCGTTTCGGCAAAGCAACTGCTCGTGCTGCAGAACGTGGTTTATATACTTGTTTTCCCTTACTATCAAGTACAGTCAAGTACAGGATAAAATGGATAAATCAGGATAATCTAAACCCAGCTGGCCCAATTGCTGGTTTTAGACTTCGATAACTTTCACACTTTGATCAACAGAACGCGACGCAATGCTGGGAGCACCAAGGCAGGATAAGGCAGGAATTCCGTCCATCTTGCAGGCTGATGGAGCTGAAGAACTCAACGACATAACCCCCAGCCAATATGCGATGAGTTTTGAACCCAATAGCATCCAGCAACCTGAAACAACAACACATTCAGTTTAGACAGGTTAGACATAAACATCATAAACTAAAAATGTTAGAAAGGCGTGGGGTTTCCAATATCTCAGTATATCTCGTCGCTCTGCTTTTTGTCCCGGGCCTGGGAGCCACCATCTTTACGGTGCTTACGGTACATCTGTACAGGGAAACTTGCGAATTCGATGTGATGACGAGGAGATCTGAGCACAAACTTGAAAGTCGAACTTGTGCATGTTCCATGTGTGTAGATGTTTCTTGATGCAGGACAATGGCAGAATATGATATGATATATTATGATATACGATATATATTATGATATATGATATATATTATGATATATGATATATATATATATAGTATATATATATAGTATATATAGTAACATGATGTAACATGCATGTTTTGCATCATTGTGCATTATTTCGCAATATTGAAGGACACATCAAGGCACTGCTTGCAGTCAGCATAGTGTAAATTAGTGTATCACTACGTCAGAGGCAGTCATGCAGGTCTATGATGCAAAACCGCTGTTAAACCTAACGTGGCTTTAAAATGCTTTAAATATGACTGTGCGTTGGTCCACCCTCCCAACCACACCCCAAACCCCGCACATTGAGCGCGCGTATGGCTGTGCTGAGGTTCTTCTAGCTTCGCAGCTGTGCATGGCAAATTTCAAAAAAAGGTCAAGCATGATTGGCAAGACACAGAAACTTTTGCTCACTACCGTAGCACGCTGAAGTGTATCAAAAAGTGAGTCGACCACATTTGACAACCTGGAACTGTTCAATTCGAAACGAGGACCTTCTACTTCCGCATACGCCGAATAGATCGAAATGTAACATCTTCAAACCAGAGGCTCACTCTTGATGTGTACTTCAGGGAACTGAATAGGCTTGTTGAGGTGTCCCAGAGACGTTCCAGTCTGGAACCAGGAGTTTCAAGTATATGTCCCCGGTTGCAAAAGCATGCAAAAGCTCTTGCATTGACATATCGGCATCACTTGAAACGGCTAGAGTAACTAGTAGGACAACACACACATAACACACATGATACATATGATCCATGTGCGGGTTCTAAAGTGAACTGGTGGCAATGCTCCAGGATCCTCTGGCTTGCACCAGTCAACTCATTCAAACTTCATCAGCCTGCGTGCCACTTAGAGACTGCACCTGCAAACAATTCACTCCCAAATTGCAATTTGTTACCCTATTTTGAGTTCAAACATCACGCATCTTGACAAGCACTCCTCTGCCCTCTGGGCCAAACAACTCTTGCAACACCAAAATAGATGCATGAGAGTGAACGCACAAACTGCAATATGTATCAATATGTTGCACTTATTTGCACTCGAACCCTTGCGACTTCAAGTAGCTGAAGCTGGCACGCGCCGCAATGATGATCAAATGACTTGTGTCTGGTGAGTTCTCCTGACCTGGCAAGTCGCAGAGCCAAAGTAGTGAAGGCACAATGGGTTGATATGTGATCCCGATGACCCATGGCGGTGATGTCCTTTGACCATCTCTGATAAAATCAGGCTCTGACATGTGGATCCTCACCATGAAGTCTCAGGCCCCCTGCATTTTGTAAATGACAAGGGGGGAAATCGTTCTCGCACCCAAATCCCTCCAAGTGCTTCAAAATCTTCAAAGATCAAGGATCCCAACAGCTCCATCTGCATCCAAGCAGCAAGCCCAAGCCGAGCTTGGTATCTTCCCACCAGCTGAGGACCTGGAGCAGTCAGTTGTCTGCAACAGAAGCCAGGGTCTACAAATGTCTACAAGTTGTTGGCCCGAGCCGCACCCGGCATAGCTGACTGGCAATTTGACTTAGGACATCTTCTGAATTGGCCTACAACATCCAAACACATCCTGAATTCTGAAGCGAAGTCTGGCGCTTCCTTGAGACTGAGGGGTCCCTGCGCCAGGCTTGAGACTGAGGGGTCCCTGCGCCAGGGTTGATGCGGATTTGACGAAGATAATCCCACCTCAGTCTCAGTATCTCCCAGGGCTTGAAATGCTGCCCAGGTCAGCCCCATACAGAGACAATGGGAGATGACCTCGAGTCAGAAGCTTCTGTGCTCCGTGCGCACTTCCCTCGCTGCTGGTTGCACCTCAAGCAACACACCCAAAGTCTGTAGGACATCGAGAGACACGAGCCTTCCTGCAAACAAACCTCGAGCAACTAGGCGGACCAACCATGCTCCCTAAATAGGGAAGACTTGCCAATTGTTTTACGATTAGCACAATGCAGCAGCGACACACTATACTTAAGAATAGCAACAACGTTGGCAGTTGTGAGGAAATGGCTCAAGCAAATTCACACGAGTCGTCTGAGCGGGGTCCGAAACATGCGTCAAACCGATCGAGCAGAAGAACACCAGTAGACTCAGTAGACCATGCAGTGGACTGTCGAGACTTGGCAAACAAGTGCCTGTGCTGCAGGGTGAGGTCATCGACAAAGAAAAGTCCTCACAACGACTGCAAACAAACACACGCACATGGCACAAAGGGGACCAGTATCCTGTGCCGTAAGATATCTCAAGATGCTGCACGATGATTGCAGCCGCCGACCAGGTGGAAGGAGCATGAAGGAGCAATGCGGAAATAGGGTACCTCTCTCTCTCTCTCTATACGGTACGAGTGTACTGTTTTGTCAAGCAGAAAACTCTTCAGCTCCTGAGCTCCACCTAACAGCCACAGCCACAAACGACTGACGGTGTCCTCATCGGAGTCCATCCTGCGTCTGGGAGGTGACCTTAGTGATGCCAAATATGATTTGTGATACAAGATCCTACATGTACACGCACACCCAAATATAGATGACATAGCATGACATGCATATATAGAAAAGATACAATGATAAATGGTATAGTATGGTATAGTAATACTATGTAATACTAATCTATTCTATACTATTCTATACTAATACGATCATTGCGATCTATGTAATAGTATGTGTACATACTGTTACATATTGTGCTGGTAAAACATGGTAAAACCAGGAAAGTGTCACCAGGAGCCGGGCTGCGGTGTTCGCTCCTGAGATGCAGCAAGGTAACAAGCTACAAGCTGTGCAGCTTCAGCGCAGAGAGAATCAGGTTGCAACTCCTTTCAAGCAATTCATGGCAATTGATGGCAATTGATGGCATTAACACCATCTGACACTCACATCACTCACCTTTTCAATCTTTTCATGGCACTGTTCAGGTGTGTGAAGCTTCCAAATGTACGAAAAAACCGCAGCTTGCTGCATCTTGGGAACCATCAAGTCATCCGTTCTCAACGGCAGTGGCCGGCGGAGTACCTCTAGGATGTGGTCTGGGATACCTTGGAAATTTGATGAAGCTAACAGGGTTGTCAGGGCCAAACATGTGTCCACGCAAGGCTCAAACTCTAAGCATCTAAGCTGGAAAGTCTGAGGCACGTGCTAATGCTATCACTGCCCAGCACAGCAATGCGGGCTATGCTCTCGAAATCACAATCCTCCTGGATGCCGTTTGAACTTGATGCAAGTTGTGCATGCGTGTGCATAGGCTGCTGACCAACATACAGCGCGATGATTGTGAGTCCTGTTGCTGGCTTCTCATTGTCTTGAAGAAGCTGACGATTTCTTCAAACCTTTTGGCTAGACTTGGGCTGTCTTTTCCCGTTGTTTTCCCTATTAGCTTTTCAAAATGGCCAGTTGCCAGGTTACCATCGGTTACCATTGAATCGCTGAATCTTGGCATATCTTGGCTCAGGCCCCTGGCTTCATCTTGAGCAGCGTTGCTTTTAGCAGCTGCAGGACTGACAACGATATTGGCAAGATCTCCTGGCGAAAATGCATGGATCAACAAGGATCAACATGGATCAACAAGGTTGGCCGCTAAGTAACGCGTACGACCTTGAAAATACATTCCATGTGCAATAATGTTCAGCACCACTTTTTTCTCTTGCCATTTTCCCACTATTTGTGCCACGAACAGCTGTACGAGTTTCGGTCCGTGGCCGCGCGGCGGAGCACTGTACATTGCGCCTTCTGTGCGTCACGAATCAGCGAAGTGTCAAGTGTCCACTCCGTCTGCGTCAAATATGATAAATATTAATAAATATGTATGAGTCTGCTGACTCCCATGAATAATCGGAACGATTGTCCGACTCCCATGAATGATCTGAGCGATTGTCGTCATGATCATAGTCGAAGTTCACCACATCGCTGGGTTCGGTGCAAGAAGAGCTCACGTAGGATATCTTCACGACCAAATCTTCCACGTTGATCCTGTGCATATCCTGTGCCCACCTCCATGACCCACCTCGTACTCCATCTGGTAGAAACAACCTGAGTCTGGCTCAGCCCGCGAGACGATCTCATCACTCTCAGTGTAACTGATCGCTGGCGGGTGCGTTCCGTAAGGGTACTCATCACTCCTGAAGGTCCCATAGATGTTCTTGCGCACCAGCACTTTCTCCCGACGCTTGAGGGTCAAAAACAAGTTTGACTTGGCATATCTATGCATATCTATGGTCCTGGTCAAGGAAGGTACGGGCGGAAATTTTGATGCTGGACACGGGATGCACAAACTCCTTGGACCTGGCCGCCTCGCCCAGGTAGCAGCTGTCGGTGCTATCCTGGCGATCGTTTATGGTGGCATGGAGGATGTTGGGGCCAGGATTCTCCACCACCATCGTCAGGCGTCAGGCTGCATCCTGTCTCCAGATTGTACGCGCTGAGCGTCGCAGCGGGATCGTCCAAGACCGTGTTACCATATAGACTTGAGAGGGGGAACACGAAAGGTAAGTGATGAAGAAGGGGAAACAAAACCTCTCTGTGTAAAAACTGTTTGCGTGTAAAAACGTGCCGTGTGCAATCCGTCTTCCGTGTAAAAGCATCTGTGTCTAACAACGTCTGTATGTAAAAAATGTTGTGCGTAAAACCTTCTGTGCGTAAGACTTCTGTGCGGAGAACTTTCTGTGTAAAAACCATCTGTCTGTAAAAATTGTTGTGCGTTTAAAAAAAAAAT
>Ga0126342_10016338_pt1 | contig 12945 bp, 14 predicted proteins | sample Cyp1metagenome_FD_92528 | JGI IMG/M metagenome (GOLD analysis project Ga0126342, IMG submission 92528) | Coral microbial communities from Lord Howe Island, Old Settlement Bay, Australia - Cyphastrea 1 metagenome | ecosystem: Host-associated > Invertebrates > Cnidaria > Coral ... | reverse complement strand
TTATATATATTATATATATTATATATATTATATATATTATATATATTATATATATTATATATATTATATATATTATATATTATATATATTATATTATATATATACCATTTGGTTATTTAACATAGCCATGAAACATCACCATTTTTGATAGGTAAACCATCTATAAATGGGCCATCTATACCATGGCTATCTTAAATAACCAGAGGGTATATATACACACACCATATGTGGAATAGTGGTTATCAATGGTTAACATAAGGTGAATAGTGATTAATACGGGTTAATAGTAGTTAATGGTGGTCATTAGACATATATATGGTTATTCATGGTGAACATATGGTTCATAGTGGCTAGTCAACCTGATTCATGGTGATTTGTCTAGGATTATCATCCTCCAGTAGTGAAAGGTGGCTGGCAGTGGAAAATTCCATAATTTATGATAAACAAATTAATCGGTATATAAACGCACACACACACACTATATATATACACACACATGCATGCACGGCAGAAATTTTGAATCTGCATCTGTGAATTATCTATGAAATGAAATCATGTTGGGAACTACCCATACAATAGGGTTTGCCATTGTTCAAACTGGTGAACCATCTCTATCCAAACAGGATGGCAGGTTGTTGATTCTGCGAGCGGCTGCGCCGGAATCCTTATAATATCCGAGGCCCTGAAAAAATCAGCTGCTGATTTCAACATATTTCAAAGTTCTCCAGGTGAATATGACCAAAAGGATGTATAAACATCCCCCTTAACCCCCCAACCCGCGAACCCCCAACCCCCCAACCCCTGAACCATCCTCCTGGACCAGGCGTCGGATGCGGGCCCTGTTGCGGCAGTTGATGTGGCGACATCTACGGCGTGCGGCCCGGAAGAGGCCTTTCCTGGTGGCCAAACTGGGTCTGCAGGTGGTCGTGGGGTGCCTTGACTTTGGAATGGGATTCGATGGCAGGTGAAACTTGAAATTTGTCTCATTTTGTCTCCCTCTCTTCAGCATTTCTATGATGTTTACCACCTTTTTCACTAGGAAACAAAACAATAATGAAATACTGATAAACAATGATAAACCGATCAAATGAATGAAGGCATGCGGCATACATCACTATTAGTTCATAAATTAATATACAGTATAGGTTTTTTGTGGTATTCTTTGGGGGAGTTCCTGTTTGGGTCTCATCGCACGGGCGAATTTCTGTTTGTTGCACCGGTTGGATCATGGATTCGGCGCCATCCCAGAGGGACGTGTGGCCACGGCCAGGGTTTATTGGTGCTTTGGGATTAGATAGCTTTACCCTTTAATGCCCCCATTTCGTTCTGGGGGGGATTGGTTTACCCTCAGATAGCCCACTTTCTTAAAAAAAAACCAAGGGCTCAACCAAGAACTAGGCGAAGCAAAGCAGGGTATTTCCATCCAGGGAGCTAAATCCGGGCACACGACCCATTGGTCAGTGCTGCCCCAAGGACGTTGTTCTCCCGCTTTGTGCAGAAACCAGATGAAAAGGTGAAAGTGCACTGAAAATTGGAAAAACTAGAGAAAATTGGTGGATCTCAGGCTGTTGCTCTGAATGATACATGTTCTGCAGGAAATTCATCTTCAAAGAGGTCTGTTGAACGTTTTTTGTTTCTTGGGCGACCCAGAAATCTGAGATATGTCCGGCTGGGAGGGTGACACTTTGAAACCAGACCCCCAGCCCAGCCATAAACATGGAAACGACGATGCTTTGGCCAAGCCCAATATGGGCCTTTTGGCTATTTTGAACTTTGCGGGTGAGAAATGGGTGTGTCCAAATGTGAGCATATATTCATGTGGAGGGCGCCTCAAGGAGTCCTGATAAATTTACATTTTGAAAGAAACCTATGGGCCTATGGTCTCCAGTTCTTGTTGGACACACTCAAAATAGGCGAGAAGTGGTTTATTCTTCTCGCCGTGCCCAAAGTGTGATGGCACAGCACGAGCCCAGCAAACAACCAGGAAAATGTATACAGTTTTTAAGGGATTGCCGTTGCTTGACTGTTAGTTACGTGACACCGGCAGATTTTGTTGTGTGTTGGTTCCGTAATTTTGTTTGGTTGAGGTAGGGGAACCTAGGCTTGGAGAATCCCCACTTCCTGGAATGTACCAGATTTGAAGGGTTCACAGGCATAGCCATGCGTTTCAAGATTTTCAAGTAGAAGAGTGTCAACCCTGGATTCTTAATAACACAAACTAATTAACCAAGTAACTACTGTGTCGTGTGGGGGTAATTTTTTTCGCGCAAGTTATCACTTTTTTCGGAAAGCCGCCAAGGTAGTCAACCAGTGTTATTTATCCATTATTGATCCATGCTTGATCCAGTGTTATTAATCTTGAGCTGACATCATGGCCATTGGAATTTTCTTTCGATTGGGCTCAGCATTCGAGACGCTGCCCTCCACGTGTCTCAGCCCAAAAAAGGCCAGGAGCTTGGAGCGTGTCTCCATCCCACAGTGCGACGGTGAACTCCAATGTTGGAGTGCAAAAACAGAATCCATCCAAAAATATCCCAAAGGCTGTTGATGGTTGATGTTTCCCATGTATGACATTTATGACATTCATGGTGGAATGCATCGGAATGATCTACTTCGACTGGGCTTTTGTGCCCCGGATCGGAGGTTCGCGTCGGTTCCCATGTCATCGTCATGGCGGTGCGCGACACCATAGAAATCATTGCCCAAAGCCTAGATGTGGGGCTAGATGTGGTTAGTATTGGTTAGTGAAATTTGGATAAATTTGGGAGAACTTAGGATGGTGTGCACTCCGGAACAACCCGCCTGTCGTTGAAAACCCAGTGGGGCGGCCCAGCTTTTGAGCCACCGAGTCGGGGACTTCCGTCTCGGAGACTTGGGTTCCTGAGTCTTCCTCGCTAGGCTGGAGCGCTTTGGAGACATTGACATTTGTCACAAGATTGGAGACCCTCGCGAGGAGCATCCCGGAATCATCTGGAATCCACACTGCAAGCTTCCTGACAGAGAAGCTTTCTGCTTTCCTGAACTGTGACAGGAACATTTAGTGTTTGGCTCGAGCTTCACCTGATGGCAAGCTGTGGATAGATATGGCCTCCGTGATATCATCTCAAGACAGCACTCTCCCGAGCAAAGCTGAGTGTTGTTTCGAGTGCTACTCGTACTATGCCCACGGCTTGTCCGGATACCCGATCAAAGAAGCAAAGTTTCGAAGTCTGTGCCAAAGATGCAATCGAAGCTTGTATCTTTGTGAGAATCACGTCGCAGCCGGGAAATGTCCTCGTTGTGGTCCATTAGCACAACTGGCAACATTCGCTGCCAGGAAATGTATCTCCTTCGACTGTGGTGACCGGTGATGCGGCGTTTGGTCTTCTGGAAGTTGCCGGAATTGAAGGTCTTGACGCTTGGTTGACATCATTTTCCCTGGACAGGTACTTGCCAGATACAATCCTATGGTGCTATGAGGAAGGTGTGTCTTCGTTGCAAGAGGTCTTCAAGAACTGGGAGCAGCTGGCGGATGCTTTGAATCTCAAGCGCTTGGGAAGAACCCGCATGTCGCAAGATCCAAGATGCCCGGCAAGGGCAGAATTTCCTCCGGGGAGTTTGCCTATGCATCCCGCAGTCATTCCTCCGGGGAGTTTGCCACAGTCATGTGGTATGATGATGATTGGAGGAGTGTCTCTGGGTATTCTAGTCCTTGTGACTTCGATGACTTTCATGACTGCGATCCTCGGGATGACTACGATCCCTGGGATGGCTTTGATCCTCGAGATGGCTATGATCATGACTCTAACGAATCCTCGGTATGATTACATACGATCCTTGGGACTATCCTCGGGATGACTATCTCCTGATGCTTGTTTCCATGACAATGGTTGGTACATGTTGGTACTATATAGTTCCTAGGATCAATAGTGGCCACGAATTTGCAAGGGGGACCGTGGTCCTGTGCGGCCTCAGCAACACAGCGAGTTGAGAAAAAGATACCGTTTCCCCATGCGATCCGGTAGGATAAAGGATGTCCCATGGCTGCCATGGCTGCAGGATACACCCTGGGTACGCTTTCGTCCTGGCCTCGGCTGTCTGCCACCCGATCGTTGGAATCCTTCGCTACCTCTGATCTGAGGTGATGCTTCTGCGGCACTTGCAGCGCTTGATGCCATCGCGAGGGGCGAGGTGTTAATAGATGGAGTGGTGGGCCCCAGTTCTCCAGAAGCCATCGAAATTTATCGAAGATCCACTCCACTGAGCTCGGAACACTTGCAGAAGACTATGGAGATCTCTAGATTCTCTAGATTTTTAAATAGATGCCGCAACCACTAAAGCTATGGAAACCTAGTATCCATAGGAACTGGAAACATTGGCTTGGCGCTGCCAAAAACCACATGCCCAGCCCCGAGGTTCCAATCAAAGCTCAGCCGCAGCCTCAGCAACCACCAGCTGCCAGCTGCCAGTGATGCGACACGCGCGCAGGTGGAGAGGTCGAAAAAAAGAACCTCCAGGATTCAAATCGGGCGCGCGTGACGCTGGCGATGCTTAGCCATGGACATCCATGGAGCATCAAACAAGGTCCAACTCCTTTGATGCTATCCAGAAAGCATAATTGATTATACGATATATAATTATATAATATTAAATTAATATTATATTTATTAATATTGAAACTGCGAAACTCATGGGTTTGGATGGGTTGCACATATTTGCACTATTTAAACTATTTGGCAGGTGATTTTCCTATTTATGTTTATGGCAAGTCGTGGCTTCTGGCCAGGCACCAGCCGCGACATATACTTAGAGCAGAGACTCGGTCAGAACTGCGAGCTTCAAAGTCAAGATCGCTGGGTAGCATGAAGTTGGCAAATCTATATTCAATAAACTTCAATAATATTGAATAGAGATTGCATGCAGTGTGTATCACTAACTATATGATACAGTTTTTTCCCTCATACATACATATATATATACTGTATATGTGCCGTGCCTCGGCACTCCTCATTCTACGCGGACCAGAGTCCGCACACACACAGAAAAGGTGCAAGATGGTGCAAGGTTCAAAAAAAGTAGGCCAAGGTTTTAAAAAAGTAGTTGCCCCAAAAAAAGGTCACCTAACCACCTATTCAACTAGACGCATTTGTGATTATGTTGGCCATCACAAGTGTTCGTGTTGGAGGGTTGGTATTTGAACACAAGCCCTGTAGCTAGTTCGTAGCCATTCGATGAGACAGGCCCTGGTGGTGGCGTAGCTTGACACTTTTTGGTGGAGTCAGTGTGAGTTTGTTGGTTTGTTTATTTGTTTAGTTATATATAAAGTTAATCAGATTGTTTAGTCTGTTAGTTCTGTTTGTTTGTTTGTTTAGTTTAGTTTAGTTTAGTTTAGTTAGTTAGTTAGTCAGTCAGTTTGTCTAGTCTGCTAGTTTTGTTTGTTAGTTTTGTTAGTTTTGTTAGTTTGGTGAGTAGCTAGTTTGCTTGTTTGTTTGTTTGCTTGTTTGTTTGTTTAGATTGGTTGGTTGGTTGGTTGGTTAGTTAGTTAGTTAGTTAGTTAATCAGGTCGTTTAGTCTGTTAGTTTTGCTTGTTTTTTTGCTTGTTTGCTTGTTTGTTTAGATAGTTAGTTAGTCAGTCAGTTTGTTTGGTCTGTTGGTTTAGTATGTTAGTTTTGATTGTTTGTTTTTTTAGTTTAATTAGTTTATTAGTTAGTCAGATTGTTTAGTCTGTTAGTTTTGTTTGTTAGTTTAGTTTAGTTTGGTTAGTTAGTCAGTTTGTTTAGTCTGTTAGTTTTCTTTGTTTGTTTGCGTGTTTTTGGTCGTTTAGTTAGTTGTTTAGCTATTCAGTAAGTCAGTTTGTTTAGTCTGTTTGTTTAGTCTGTTAGTTTTGTTTGTTTTGTTTGTTTGTTTTGTTTGTTTGTTTGTTTGTTTGTTTGTTTGTGTAGTTTGTGTAGTTTGTGTAGTTTAGTTAAGTTTAGTTTCGTTTAGTTGAGTTGAGTTCAGTTTAGTTGAGTTGAGTTTGGTTTAGTTAGGTAGTTAATTAGTTAGTCAGTCTGTTGAGTCTGTTAGTTTACTTTGTTGATTTTATTTGTTTGTTTAGTTAGTCAGTTTGTTAGTCAGATTGTTTAGTCTGTTAGTTTAGTCTGTTAGTCTTTGTTTGTTTGTTAGTTTAGTTTAGTTCAGTTTAGGTCAGTTAGTTTGTTAGTCGGTCTGTTTAGACTGTTAGTTTTGTTTGTTTATGTATGTTTGTGTTCTTAGTTGGTGAGTCAGTTTGTTTAGTCTGTTAGTGTAGTAAGTAGTTTAGTTTTTTGTTTAGTTAGTTAGTCAAATTGTTTTGTCTGTTGGCCTTGTTTGTTTAGTTAGTTAGTCAGATTGTTTAGTCTGCTAGCCTTGTCTCTTTGTTTAGTTAGTTCGTTAGACTGTTTAGTCTGTTGGCCTTGTTTGTTTGTTTGTTTAGTTTTTTTAGTTTGTTACTTAGTTTGTTTGTTTAGTCAGATTGTTTAGTCTGTCAGCCGTGTTTATTTGTTCAGCTAGTTAGTTGGTCAGATTGTTTAGTCTGTTAGCCTTGTTTGCTTGTTTGCTTGATTGTTTGTTTGTTTGTTTTTTGTTTGTTTGTTTAGTTCGTTTGTTTGTTTTGTTTGTCGCAAATTTCACTTTGATCTTTTCTTTTTTCCCCTAGCATTCAAGGCAAAGAGCTCGTGGCGGCAGGTGGGTTATGTCTGCGGTCCAATATATTCCAAGTTGTTGGAAGGTGATTGAGGATGGTGAGATACTTTCACCATTTTTCCCTTGGATGTGTTTGACCAAGAGATATCTCAAAGGGGTGGCCAATCAACGTGAAACATTGCTGTTTGGAGGCAGAAATATGGGCATAATAATTATAGTTCCAGGCTATGAACTGTAAAATGTTGCCCTGTTGTTTACCACAAGGTCACAGCATGTTCTGGTCTATATATTGATGACAAGAATGCAAACAGTTGCAAATTGTCCACCATCAATTTCCGCTGCTCCCTTTCTCTCAAGCACAGGCCACTCAAAACAATGTAATTAGGCCAATCTTGGATCGTTTCGCATACTGTATGTGACTGAAGCATCTTCCCTCAAATGGCAAGCACAGACGAGCGACTTGGCTGAGTTTGGCCCTAGCTTTGATAGTCTTCGTTTAGCATACACTGTTTTTTTGGTTCAAAATTAAGCGCCCAAACCCTCAAGGTCCATCATCATTTCTCACATGTTTTTTTTCTCCAAACGTCTCAGATTTCACTGAGATTCGGGGTTCCGAAATGTTCCGAAGACCTGAGGGTGAGGGTAGACCCTGGATTTTCCATGGGTATTTTCACAGTTGCGAGGCCACGGAGAGATGATAGTGCTTCTTCTGGGTCTTCAGCTGGGGTATCGGCCTCTTGGCGGATGCTGTTGCGGGCTGGGGTCCCGGCATGTCCCGGCCATCGCGATGAGATGCAAAACAGTCACGTCCTCAATGTTGACCCAAGGGTTGAAAACAAGATTGTGGATTACTATTGTGGTGATTCGATATCTCATATTCCTGAATATAATCCTGAATATCCATTTGAATTATACCAGCTATACCAAGAAACGGCAACATGTCAACAACTGATCTGGATCAATTCAATTACTGAAATTAATATTAACTCCATTTCCATTGTCAAATTACCATAGAAATATCCATATGAATTATAGTGTCCTCCCCCACAAGATAGAAAAGTTAAGTGTACCTTAAATAGTGATAACCTTAAACTACCAGCATAAACTATACGTAGTTACTCTGCTATTTTTTGGGATTATACCATGTCGAAATTCCACATGATCCTGTTATTTGGTGAGTGCCCTTTTCCTAGGAGATCCCCAGCGTCATCGAAGATACGGGCGACTGGCCCGTCAATCCTGAAATCGCTCCGGCCAGGCAGATGATCGTCACTTGGCCGTGGGACCACCGGGGACCCGGGTGATTAACCATGGCTGTTGATCATGGGGGGTCAAACTGGGGACAATGGTAGCTCCATGATTGGGGACAATGGGGGACTAACCATGGGACAATGGTGACTAACATTGACTAACCACATAAACCACGGTTGATCATTGGGGACTAACCATGGCTGTCATGGCTGTGGCTTTATGTGGTTTTTACTGTAGCAGATGCTCATAGATGACATGGTTCAAGGTGAGAGGGGTGTTGAAGACACCAGTGTAGCTAGCACCGTTGGGGACCCGTCTTCGCTGTTTGATGACAACAACGTCGATGAAGACAATGAGAGTGAGCAAGGGATTGAGGATGAGAATAAGGACTGATGATGATGATGATGATGATGACGATGACGATGACGATGAGAATGAGGATCAGGATCAGGATCACATCAGGATCGGGATCAGCATGAGGATTAGATGACGCGGAGGAGGCGGAGGAGGAGGAGGAGGAGTGTATAGCTCAGGAAACGGCGGGTTTTTCACTTGGCCTGCGTTCTGTCAGAGATAAACTACGACTAGTTTGCGATTGGGCGGCGGCCGCATTTCTTGCGGCAAATCGAGGCGGTCAGGCCCAGCTCTAGTTTTCTGAAAAAAGCAAAGACGAGGACGTTTTTCGGCAGACCCCAACATCCGCCAACATCGGTATGGAAGATCTCCAGATTTTGTTGGAAAGCAATGTCTCGGATGAATTGGGATGATGGGAGGCTGGTTTTTGCGACCTTTATTAGTGATGCGTTTGCAAGCGGACACCGGCTGTGAGCATGAAACATGCATAGAAGAGCATAGAACAGCAGTCTCAAAATTGGCAGTGACAGTGACCCAAGTCCATCAAATAGCTATATACTGTATATATATAATAGCCTAGTAGGGCAAATGGTGGAACTGTCTCATAGGTTGAACTCAGCCTTGTTTTGATGGCTCATGACAGGACAAGAAGCCTCGATAAAGAGACCATGAACATGTTGAGAGTGATGATCGCAAAAGCTTTGAGACTTGTTCGCATTTTTTCAAAGTCACAAAGTCAAAGGGTGCGACACCCATCGTTGAACAAAACCTTGCCAAAGGAGACGCACTACGGTCACCGAAAAGCTTGAATCCCCAGAAAAGGGTGGGCTAAAGTCACTTCCTCGCTCCTGGGGTGTCCAGTTTTTACCCGAACTTTTTTGTTCTTCGATGTTGCATCCGATTGCATCTAGCAAGAGGACGCCAGGAGTCAGGACCGGTTTCCAAGTTGTTTTCCTTCGCCCCAGGAGGTCGAACACTTGGGATCTTTTCACGGGCACCTTGGCGATTTTGGATCTTTTGCCTCAGAGATCACAGATGGTCCCAGATGTGTAGATCCCCCAGAAGGGCGGATCCTGTGGGGTTCCGAGGTGTCATTGTTCTGGCCGACATTGGCTTCTCGTGCATCGACATTGACTCTCGAACATCTGGTGGAACTGCCCCAGGGTGGGTTGGTGTTGCTTCGACCGGTTGCTTGACACTTTACGCCACTGGGCCTGCAGGGGTGGTAGGATGTGGTAGGGAGGCTGCCAGAATCATCATACCACGGCCTGACAAGTCGGATGCGCCTTCCTGATGCATCATGTTCACGGCCAGGGCTACTCATGTTGCTAGCCTGCATGATTTTGGTGTGTATAAACCTTCATTTGGATTCAATCATTTGGATTCAGTAATTAGTATGATAATTCATATTTTAGAGGCTTTTCACATGCGAATACATGCGGAACAAATGATATCAAATGATATGAAATTATATCACTTGATATCAAAAGACAACATGTTATACATATATCGCAACAATCATAACAATTAACTCGAATGTCAACCTTACAGCCGTAGTGGAGGAACAGAAGGCCATTTCTGGGGCCTTCGCTGTGGCCGCAAGGTCCTCAACGCCTCAGGTGGGGTGTTGTTTTGACTTTCAAGCCACATCAGCCCACTAAGATCCACTAAGTATTTAATGCAAACCTATTTGTTGACTTTTTTGGGGGTACACATACATGCATGCATGCATCCATGCATCCATGCATGCATGTATGTATGCATACATGCATACATGCATACATGCATCCATACATGCAGCCATACATGCATGCATACATGCATCCATACATGCAGCCATACATGCATGCATACATGCATGCATACATGCATGCATGCCTACATGCATACATGCACCCATACATGCATCCATACATGCAGCCATACATGCATGCATACATGCATTCATACATGCAGCCATACATGCATGCATACATGCATGCATACAGATGCATGCACATGCATACATGCATACATGCACCCATACATGCATGCATGCATACATGCATACATGCATTGATGCATGCACGCATACATCCATACATGCATGCATGCATGCATACATTCATACATACATACATGCATGCATACATGCATTGATGCATGCACGCATGCATCCATACATACATGCATACATACATACGTACGTACGCACGTACGTACGTGCATATGTATACATATGTATACATATTGTTACACACACAGACACACACACACACCATTATATATATATATATATTTATGTGTATAATACATGAATGTCGGTAGACCCGCTTGATCAATATTTTTGGGATTCATTGCAGAAAGGGCTCAGTGTCCTGGCTGAGATATTGGAATTGCTTGGCAACCTTCTTTCGCGAGACTCTTCATTTCTAAAGGACTGATCTGCCTTGGGCGCCGTGTTAAGCTGCTTTGGTCAAAATGGTGCCATGTATTGATATGAAAAATACAAATCCAACAATTGGATTATTCTTTCATAAATCATGATGAATGATGATTTTCATGTCATTACTGTAGATCTTCATCAAGGACCCTGGGGGACCCTCCATTTATGGTAAGTTGTGAGGTTGGGACCACCTGTCGAGGGATGCTGCAGGAATTTTGGACGCAGCTGGACATTTTGATCATCTTCGCGGGTGTGATCCAAATCATTTTGGATGCCGTTGGCTTAAAAGGAGACAGACCCTTGGATGTGACTGGAACCATGGATTTTTTTTAATGGCTTTCCATATCTTGGGAACATGTTTATCCCACTTGACGAATTCATATTTTTCAGAGGGGTAGGCTCAATGACCAACCAGTAATTGAAACCATGGCAAGGCAACAGGTTTACCGAGATAGACGAGTGGGACCGTTGTTTTCCAAGCCATGGCACCATCGTTAACTACGTCCAGATCTAAGGCTTCGCCCTCCTGCGCATCCTGCGAGTGGTGCGCATTCTGAGGCCGCCAGTTGGGATCCTGGCATCATAGCCAGGAGCCAATCCATCGTGATCCATTCAATGGGAATTTCAGGATCCTAAAATGGAGGTACGTTAGTACCATATGTTTGGCCATATTTTGTGGGGATATTCCCTTACATAGGCCTGAAATATAGGCCTAATATATGGTAGGTACCTCCAATCTAGGATCCTGAAATGGCCATTGATCCATTGTAAATAAATAGATAACCTTAATAAATTGTCAGATACACATAATGTAATATATATATATATTATAATTATATATTTATACACACATATTGTATCATATTGTAGTTCTACAACATCCACACACGGTTGAAACGTGTTTATCTAAAGTTCTTGACTTGAACGTTTTAGGCTCGACCCTTCTAGAATCCCACTGGCTGTTTGATGAAAAAGATGGCTGTATAATGTTTCACGCATACGCACCCATGTTTCACAGCAAACATCAGTAGTGGCAATACCAAACTGACCCAACATGTTTGTTTTGCGAAAGGACATCACGTTTTTTTCTCCACAGCCATATGGAACCCACATGGAACCCACATGGTTTGCTCAAAAAGTGTTGATGTATAAAATACAAAATCGCACAAAATCCTTTAAAATCCCAAGTTTTTGCCCATGATGTTTAATTTTTAATGGGCCGATGTCCATCTCCATCTAAGCGAATCTGCGGTTTCAGGCTGCTGCGGCTTTTTCGCAAATTTGCAATGCTAAAAGAGCTGCGAAAGTGTCTCGATGCGTGAATTGGGAAAAGTGGGATAGTCGAAAAAGTTGCCTCTTTGATACGGTTTTCTTCCGCCGTTGTGTATATAACTATATATTGTAATTGATATTATATATAAATAAAGCGCACACACACAGACACACACACACAGATATATATATATATACATACAGTATCACGGATATGTGCTGCTGTCAGCTTGCGTCGGCAGTAGCACGCTTGCTGCCCGTATTGACTAGCTCCTGTTTGTGTTTTGTGGCCCCAAAACAGGGGGCCAGATTCTGGACCTCAAAATGGGGCCACAATACTAAAATTAGCAGCCCAGCTTCCAAATGTGTGGTCCCAATTTTGGTTCCATGGTGTATGCGTTTTGCCTTCTGCAAAGAGTGCGTTGAGCTGCGGCAGGTTGCATCTTCCATTCATGTTTTCTTGCGCTTGGTGCCAGGATGCTGGTTTCACATGCAGTGCACGCAGTGAAGGAAGGCAAAACGCATGCAGGCCCACAGCCCCAAAAATGGGTCCGCGTCGCAGCGCAAGCCAAAGGAACGTTTCAAAAGGCGCAGGGATGCCAGTGCTGTTCTGCAGCGAACATGACTGCCACAAGCAATGCCAAGACATGCGTACCGCCAGCGGCAGTATAGAGGACCCTGGGTGCAACCCCCGGCACCCCCAGATATCAAAGTTGACTTACTTCCGCGCTCTGCAAAGCTACACCAGGAAAGGCAGCAAGACTGGCTTTTGCGAGTGGCAACGTTGATTCCTGGGGGACGGGGCCATGTTTGCGTGTGCATATCCATATACATCACGCGGAAGCAGCGTTAAATTAATTCGTATTGGCTTGGCCGCGAAACTACTAAGCATGTGCTCAAAAGCTACTAAGCACGGTGTCGCATTTCGTATTGGCTTGGCCGCAAAGCTACTAAGAATGCGTTCAAAAGCTACCAAGGACGATTTTGCAATTCGTATTGGC
>Ga0126342_10016337_pt1 | contig 12945 bp, 11 predicted proteins | sample Cyp1metagenome_FD_92528 | JGI IMG/M metagenome (GOLD analysis project Ga0126342, IMG submission 92528) | Coral microbial communities from Lord Howe Island, Old Settlement Bay, Australia - Cyphastrea 1 metagenome | ecosystem: Host-associated > Invertebrates > Cnidaria > Coral ... | reverse complement strand
ATCCAACAAAACATTGCAGTTCCTATGCGTTTTACTAAAAAGGCACGACTTTCCAAATCAAGTGCTCCCCAGCTATTTACGATGATTTCCAAATTTTAGGCACGACTTTAGCATTCCACTGTAGCATGTCGGCTAGTGCCTGTCAAGGGCCTGCTGCCAGTTGGTTTCAATGTCAACACCTTAGCAGCTTAGCGCATCCAAAAAATGCTGGGATGATCACATCTTGGTCCTGCAAATCCCATCCCATCAAACTTAAGACCAGCCAACCACTAAATGGCATGCGTTGTTCCTCCAGTGGCCAGACCATCTCTAACATGCCCTTTTGTCCACCGAGTGTCGCTTTCGATGCATCTTGCTAGCTTCATGCGCTTGTCGATCCGCAGCTCGATTCGTGGACACCCTGCACAGCTCACAACGCCCAGGCCCAGGGCTCCCCGTTGTCGCTTCCTTACCCTCCATCCATGGCTGCCATGGCTGGGTTCGTGTGGAAAGCCCAAACCTCAGAACCGTGGAAAGTCTCATCAACCTCTTGGATGAGAGGTCTATGATTTCTTCAAAGACACGCCGCAAAACGTGGAAGGAATGCCTCGAGTGATTCTTATCATATGATGTCAGTAATATGGTTTTGCACTTCCAAAATCTTCCAAATACTCTATGGTTCTATAATGTTCTATAATGTGTCTATAATGTTCTATAATGTTCTATTAGTCTATAATGTTCTATGTGGCTGTGAATTTTCGACAGCTAAAGTTTAACTAAAGCCACATGGGATGGTTATGAAGTTATGCACAAGGCAAGTGACAGGAAGAGCAGGGCGTCGCCCGCCTGGAGATGGAGCGATTGCCAGGGCTAAGGCAGTCTTCTTAGCACTGAAACACAAATCAAACACACCTGGCGTTGCACCTGCAATCGCCCACTGATAAAGTAACGGAGAATCTGAAGTCTCTATGCTCTAAACAAAAAAAATAGAAAAACATGTGGAAAAAAAAATAGGAAAATAAAATAGAGAAAAGTCATGAAAAGTCTAAAAGTCCCTACAAAGTCTACAAAGTCAACACCCAAACAAGGTTTCCCATGGTTTCCCAAGGTTTCCCTGCGCTCCTTGACGCTTCGATCTCGGTCCACTTGTCGCGGCCGATGCAGCGCCGGGAACTCCGTGCGCTGCCAGGGCACCGGGGGCGCCAGCAGCCGCCACGTGGATGGCGCTGCCCACTGGGGCAAGGCCTCCGGAGGCTTCCGGAGGCTCCGGGCGTTCGAAAATGCTGTGGCTTTTGGAAACAAATGATGTTCGAAATGTTGATTTATGTTGATTTTGCCATTTGGTTTGGCCTCTGATTTGGAGATAATACATGATAATATGATATAATATGTACAGTGAAGGCCTTTAGTCACATCAGCTTTTTGGAACCAACATAATTCCTATGGGGAAAAGTCGATGCGACCCCGTCACATCATGGTCACATCAACCATGCCAAATAGCTTGGGAGAAGGCTGTATTTCACTGGTTCTAAAACCTGACATTTTAGATAATGATTGAGCGTTTACCAATGGAAACTGGTGTTTAACCGCACAACATGTCGATCAACTATTGAGGATATACCTGATATACCATATTACTCGAAATCATAGTTGGCAATCGATGGGAAATCAGCAGTTGAACAAGCCTCCAGGCACCACCAGCTGTAGGGACTCACGCTCTTGTTGCTAATGATGACAATACCATCCTGACAAGGACCATTATCTCGGGTTGCACTTAACAAAAGGAGATCTAGCAGCTTGGAAGCCCAGAATTCTGACTCGTCTGACTTGGGTCACTGGGGGTCTACCTTTGGTCGTCATTGGCACATCTGTTATTCACATCTTGACGTTGTTCATTGGTCTCTATTGTTATTCACAAGATATGAAACCCACGGCAGAGCCTTGCTGAGGTGCTTCTCCGCCGCCCGGAGGAACTTGGTCAGCATCAATCCTCGGCACGCCGGACCCTGGAGACAATGGTCAAATGGTCAAAACAATGGCCAGACGCCAAGTCAAAAACTTTGAGAAACGCAGCTTGGGGAAATCTTGGTCAACTGGGAAAATGCTCCACTGTCACCCATGGAACCCAAAGTCCTGTGATTTTGTTCATCTTCCTATCTCTCCTATGACACTGAGGGGCAGAAGAAATTCGGCAGCAAAGAGTTCCGTTCAACATGGATTCAGAGTGCCACACAACCATGTCCAACATAATCCATCTAGTCTGCATGTGCTAAAACACACAAATCTGCCCAGGAGCCATTTAATTTCCACAACATTCACCACTGTCCCACCTCTCTTCTTCCAACCCATACAGTTCTGCCCCAGTGCCAAGAAGCTGTTGGGAATGACCTCCTTGCCTGTTCCAATGTCAAGTGAACACATCAAGCGGCTGTCCACAGGTCATGCTGATCATCTGCACCAAATCCATCTGCATCCCAGGCACTGTTGGGCACTTGTGGAAAGTTGAAGACCTCACCAAGGGCGTTTGCTTGTTCCATCCAAGCAGGGACTAACTGAGAGGCAACAATCAGCTTCATGTGTCAAGTCCAAGGCACAATTCGCTCGAAGCAGCCATCCACCGGAGGGCCCAGTTGAGTGGCATCCACACCGAAGAACACTTTGGTTCCCAGCTCCTCCACGTGGAGTTGAGGCGGTTGATCCCTTCTTTGCTGAACATTCTCATCAACTGCCATTAGATCACCCAAAGGTCCTGACTGGAACAGCATCTTCATACATTTTATACTCCAAAAAAACCACAGATGCATGCATTCTGCCCTGGACGGAGCCGAAGCCATACCCACTGCCCACTCTCCTCCAATTCCATCACTGTCTTTGCAGATGATGGATATTTTCCTTGGCTCCAACTCTGACTCCTTCCGGACGTATGGATATTCAGCTTGGCTTCGATGCGATTGACATGGGACTAACTGTTTCATTTCAAATGATGGGCCATGCAGTCATGCGACAGAACACACACCTCACACTGCAATTGCATATGAACAGCTGTAAAAGTTTTAAGAACAAATACATCCTCTGTCTGTAGATCTAGTAATTCTCCAATCCAAACATCCCACAAACAATCACGTCAACGTACGATCATCCAGAATCATTCCACATCCATATCCACACCTTATTTCTTCCACATCTCCACATTTCCACATTTTCCAAGGCTCCCAGCAGCTCCTTCCGTCCATCGTACACCGTGGCCACCAGCTCTGCCGGTGCCACAGACGCAGCATGCTGCGAGGCCAGGGCGCGGGAGAAGCTAAGGTCGCCATCGCCCACCTAGGGGAAATATGGGGAAATAGGTGTATAGTATATAGGGATAATGGCGATAAGTATACATCTATATGTATAGTGTATATATGTGTATATCATATCTCGCTATCCCCATATAGATGTATATAGTATATATCATATATGGGGATAAGTAATGATAAGTATTCAATGCCGATATGATGCAATAATATATCTATAATATATATATATATATATCATCTATCATATGTGGAGATGAATATTCAATGCCTATAAGAATAAAAACCAAAATGATTGCAATAACACAGGAATAATAATGGTAGTAATTTACTGATAAATATTGGGAATGACTCGGGGGGATGAACATTGTTCAACATCCATAAATGTTCAGATATTTGGGGTTGATTTTGAAAACATCAAGTGGAGGGATTCAAGAAGATTCCTGGGCGATGATTCTGGGGAGCCCAAAAAAAAATGTCATGTCCTGGTATGCATGGCCCAGAATTGTCTACCTCTAATACCATGTTTCGAAACCCTACTGGGCCTAGTTGGTTTAATTAAAAATAATTATATAAAATAGACAATCCAATCCGACCACTGACCAGGTTAAAGGCCTACGACCTGATGGCCTCATGGCTGTAGACTCATCTCAAAGGTACCATGTCCGTTTTCCATCTGTGATCTACTCGTTGCTGCTCCCCGGAAAACCAAGGCACCGTTAATGTTCTGCACGTGGCTGGCAAGGCCACCAAAGCAACTTCAGGCGCTCCAGAGACATCGGTGGCCATGGCAATCGGTTCATTCGGCCTTACATTACATTACATGATGTAATAAAAGTGGAATCGAGAGGACTGCCACATCAGATTCAAACCGATTCAAACATCAAAAATCAGTTGGTGATACAGTGATATCTGCTAACCTTCTAAAAATTCTAAAAGCAAATTAATTTAACAATGGCCGTGTCCACAGTCTGCGCAGAGGATTTGAGAGGCTCAATCAATAGGCAGGTGCAGATGCTAAAGCACTTGTCCGCACTTGTCTTGTCGGCACTCAAACGTAGTATACGCATCATCAAATCCATGCTACAATGTCATCTATCCATGTATAATTCCATTATATTCCAAGTAATTTCAAGTAATCAGATATACGCGACAATTCACATGTAGTGTGGTGGAAAACGCTCATCACATCAGCTTCATTGATGTCTACTCCGATACCCGAACTCGGACTCCTCAGTGGTGGTCTTTCTTAGACCTCCCACGAAGATCCGATAAGCATTCACATCTACCTTGGTCCCAACTGTCTCAACGCCATCCTGGGAGAGTCTTTTCTTTTTCGTTGGATGCCGCGAAATCCACGGAACATTCAACAGTTCTGTTTCTACCACCTGGACGAACTGAGGGGCCGCACTTTGGATGACATGACTGAGACCTTGGGTTGAGTTTCACAAACTGACTGTCTGTAGTTTTGGGGGATTCCAAAAAGATCCAAAAAGGACAAGCTGAAACTCACCGGTTTCAATTCTACATATTCCACAAAGTGAAGCAAAACAATTGATGTTTTTGGCTGGAGGATTTCCGTGGACCAAAAGCGTCAAACTGGAGCTGGGGTGGCATCCCTCCCTTGGCCCATGGCAAAATACGTTTCCCTCTTGAGTTTCCCTGCATTTTGGCCCACTATCGGTCCATGGAAAAGCTGGTTTAATTGGGCTGAAGTAGCAGCTGCAAAAACAGGGACTGGCCATGCAGATTGCTTTGGATTTCAGACCGCGGGAATATGTATGCACATGTATTAGGCCATGTCCAGCCATTTGGTCCATCCATGTCCAACTCCATCAGCAGAAGGCTGCATTTTTGTCCGGGCTGAAAGTGTGCATCACTTTGCCATTCACTTGTCGCAACTTGTTGCAGACATCTAAGAAGCAACAACTGAAGCGTTCCGTGTGCAAGATGTGCAAGCAAGCAGCCAAGCAGCATCTTTGTCAAGGTCGGAAGGAGATTGGAATTTGGCCTCCCAACCGACCTCTGCCGAAAACACATTTCCACTCACCGAGGCCTGCGCCTTTGGACCTCGACTTCTTTGCCCAAATTCATGGTGCTCATGGCCTGTATTGCTTTCATCTTGAAAGCATAGCGCGTAGCAGGATCACGGATGCTGTCGCATCTGGGAAACTCGTGAACGATGACCTTGAACCAGCAGAGCACTCCAAAATTTTCGTATGCCTGCTTGTAGCATTTCAAGCGGCGGTTCCCCATTCCCACATACAAAGTATGTAGCAGCCTCACGGCTACCAAAGCTGCAATGTCCTCAGAACTCCGTGGGTTTGTCACGAGCTGGGCAATCAAATCGTCAAGATACTGGTCTGAGTGGTGATGCCGAAATTTCTCACTGACATTGACATGGGCAAAGCGTATGTCTTCATCAGCACTGTGCCACTGAGGCCAGTATGCTTGCTCAGCTTCTGGGCAACGGGATGGATCCAGGGGCCGTAGCAAGCGACCTGTGTCATCCTGCCGCAGCACATCATCCAACATAAGCTTTTGTAGCGGACTGAACATTTCAAAGCTGCTCCCGTTGTTTCGCACCCGTGTACAGTCAGCACGGTCCGCAGTTTCGTTTGATTCGGCGCTCTGCGATGTGTCACCCGCGAGACAAAAGCCTCCCAAACGCATTGGGAATTTTGTCATTCTTATGGGCACCTTCTTCTAAATTGGCAAAGGGCAATCAGGAAGAATTGCATGTTATCCGAATTTCAACCTTAAAGTTGCACACAGGGGCTCCTGCCCGACAGTTTTTATTCATCCCTGTCGTATACCAGGGGAAGTCCACATCAAAATCATGGTACATACTTCCAGGATCTTCCAGGTTGTTCCCGACACCCCAATCACAAAGGAGATAAAGTGGCTAAGTAAAGAGGCAAAACTACCAGTTTCCCACCTCTGTGCCTATCATGTACCAATAACAAGTTGGAGGATCCCTTGTACTTTATCTTCGGAACAAGAAAACAAAAATGACTTGCATACGGAAATTCTCGTGAGTTATATTCATGATACGTTTTCATCAAATTTCCGACCTGCCACAGCCTCTTCAAAGCTTTCCTTCAGGAAGTTTGCGCTGTCTCGAACTTCCTCCACGGCTTCGCATCTTGCAGTTTTGTTGCAGAGCCATTGATTGAAGTCCTTCTCGAGATCCGAGGCCAGCCTCCAAGCCTCTGCACATAAATCACATAAGAATTCTCTGGAATGTTGGAGCGCTCAGGGAGTACTTAGAGACAGGAATGGTTAAGTTGTCAAAAAGCGAATTTTGACGGAAAAAACGTGGGGTATACCGAAGACATTCATGGGCATTCGAAAGCACAACAGGATATGCCTTGATCAAGTTGTGAAGGCGCACATGAGCACAACATGTCCTTCAAACGCGGTAACCTTTACTTGAATCCTCACCCCAAGATTCATGGTTAACATACATCACACAATATCATAAGGGGGCGCCGCAGGTATACCAGATTGACACGTCTACTTCAAGAGTGAGAAGGCAAAAACTGTTACACATAATCCAATTTCAAACCTGTCTGGGAGCCGTGCTCTGTAGCTTACAAATCAGTCGTCACAAGCGATTAAAAACTGAACATGTTACGAAAGTGTACAGGCACATCATGCAATTATTATGCAATTCCTGTGTGTGTGTGTGTGAGATTTGTGGCATCAACAGGCGCAGACTTAGACTGCGCAAGACTCAGCTCCCCACGTGCGCATGAGACTTGTGGCTTGGAAGTTTCCAGTCTTTATCGCACCATCCGTGGGGCCGTCGGTCTTCTTTGAAGTCCCGGATCAGATTTTGAAACACGTTGGGGACGTAGGCTTCCCATCGCTTCTTCACAGACCAGCCTGCTGCAAGCCGGAAAGCAAGAGTCTCATCATTGGCTGTGCGCTGCTCCCATTTGCTTGCGTGTGTCCGCTTCAGGGAATCAAATCTATGTCTTTGGCCATCGACACAATCTACGACGAAGTGGATCAACTCTGATTCCTGATATGCATCACGGGACTGCTCACTGTCAGCAACAACGGCAAATCGCTCTACCCCATGCCCCACAATCCGAATCTTTTCAGCATGCCCTGCAATGATCTTTGGCCATGGATACGTGGATTTTGTCAAGTCAATCTCTGCATAGCTTCCGTGGCGCTCCAGCTCTGCCAACAAAGCTGGCTGGCAGTTCATCCGGATGTCTGATAAATCTCTGTCAGAAAAGGGCTGTCCCGCTCCTTTCAACTGCGCAGTTTGCAAAGGCTGCTCGTACTGATGACCGTTGCACCATCTTTGCATGTTGAGCCAAAAGCCACAGGTGTCCAGGTCATAGAAACGTTCGAGGCGATGTTGCGGAAACCATCTGCACCGACGTACCTCCTCTACAACAAGCCATCGCTGCCCTTCCAGCTTGTGTCCCCGCGACCTCAAAGCAGCGAAGCCAAGGCAGGCTGCTCGGCGGCGATGTTTGATGTCGCGGCCAATGCCAACAACCTGGTAGTCGTATGGCTCCTGCTTGAAGAGTGTTGGAAAGCAGAAGATGTCTGGGAAGACCTTCTTGACTTGCACACGGAAAGGCTCCAAGCTCTTCCCATCCTCCTCATTCCAGTTTTCATTTTCTGCCAATTCAGACAGCCACATGTTGGCATCTGCAAATATTTGGGCACCAACATCTTCGCACAAAACCGCCAATGTCTTCCAATCCATCCACCATATCCAGGAACCAGATTCTGGCACCCAGTCCTGTGCATCCAGTTCATGTGTCCAGTCTTCATCGCGCCCAGAGGTAGCTTCCATGGATGCAACGTTCCCAGGACACAGTTCCAGCAGCTTTACAGGTTGCTCTTTCGCCCACCGAAGGTATTCATCTAGCTCCCGGGGGGGCGGAGAAGAACCTGCTAAAAGCCCTGCAATGGTCAAACCCAAAAGTCCAGCACGCTTCCTGCCATCCTTTCTGCCTACAGCTGACCGCCAACATGAAGAATTACTTTTGAGGCAACAAAAAGCCTCCTGAATCTTCATATAGCAGCATAGCAGTCCATGCATGTTGAATGACTGAAGTGATTTCCACATCTTGTGGCGTAGTATGGTGTAGTCTTTCAATCCATCTAGTAAATGGGCTAGAGAGCAAAATCCACTATCAAAGCATTCAAAAACACTAGTCAGAAAGTCCATTTCAAGTTGCCCGGGCTGACCACTACCAGCAACACCTACCCACTAGCTACTGGCCAACCAAAGGAACACCATGTCTCCAGACATTGAGGTGGCCTGTCGATGTTACCAAATAAACAAAAAAAGTTTCCCCCAAAAAAGTTACTCTCTTAAGAAGAGTCACTGCCAAGTCCGATGGCATGTAGCTCCCTGTGCTGAAATAGGCAGTTCAAGTACGTGGCATGCCAGCTTCCCATGTCCACTTGTTTTAAGAGCTCGTTTATGCCCAGAACTCCTTCAAAAGGCCAATCTTTCTCACAGGCTTTGCAGCTTTGCATAGCAAGCACTTCTTGTGCGAGCCTCGGGAACTCACTAACCTTTTCTCGTTCGACTTCATCGGCTTCCACTATGACCAACTCTCGTTGCACGAAGCTATCTGTAAAGGCTACACGCCAGATTCTTGCCATGGCTCGGGACCGTGAAAATGGTCCAGCAGTTTGACAAAACAGAGAGCTGGATCTAAGAGAATCAAGAATAGACTCAATAGCTGGATGATGCTGGATGTAAAATGAACACCACTTCCATTTCGAAGAAAACTTTGCTCACACTGCATATCATTCCATAGTGGTTCATGAGTTAGCCGGCTCTTTGTGGCTAACTCGTCATGCTCCTTCCATAGGCATCATGGAGTCATAATCATAATGGTCAAGTCCGTGAAACTGTCTCTCGTGTCCTTCTAAAACACACAACTTGCTGTCATCCCTGTTCACCCTCTCATCAACGGAGGCAATATCACTACTGATATGTTGCCAGGAACGTAATGCAAGAATGTCTTCATCTGCTATGTTCACACAAATCCAGGGTCTCTAGGGTGCACAATAGAATTTCGTCGCGAGGCTACTAGTTTGACTCAAGCCTTTTTTGAACCGCAACATGCTGCAAGTGCACATCGAAACCCAACCTCTTCATCATCCAAGTGGTCCTTGATTCAGAGAAATCTAATGGGCCCGCCTACTGCCAACATCTGCCAACCTCTACAACTTGGTCTGTGAAACCACCTATTTGGATTTTTGAACCCACGTTTGAACTCGTCAAAAATCCTCCGCTGCGAAGGTGGTCTTCGGCTCTACGGCACCTATCTTACCCATGTATCCACATCTATCACTTCACCCAGATGCATCCTGGTTTCAATCCTCAGTCTACACTAGGAACCAAGTCACAGCTCCGAGAAAGACATGAAAGGTTAAAAGGGCAGCAAGCCGCAAAGTTAAATTTTGATGTCCAATGCTGAAGCTTTGTCAGCTCAGCGCCCAAGCACCCGTCAATATAGTTTCAAAGCTCGCAACATCTCACACCACACAACCATCTACAAGTGCGATTAGTGAAAAATGATGGCCAAAGATATGTCAACGTGTATCACGAAAGTTGTCCAATTATTTTGAAACTCTTCTTGCCTGATCTAGATCTTCAGCATTTCAGAGCAAATGTCAAAGAACATCTAACTCAGAGTTACTCTCTGAGAAGTACACTGAAGATCACTTAAGCAATGCACTACTACATGCATCCATCCAGCTGCAAGGTCTGCAGTGACAAGCAGCAGAGCAAGGATGATGGTGGTCAGGACACCCGCCTCAGATGCAATGAGCCTTTCTGGGGCTAGAGTTGGAAATGAAGCTTGGACCGAGAATGATGACGAATGATGACGAATGATGACGAATGTATCTAGTGAATTCAAATGATTGGTGAGATCCGACGTGTTCTGGAGGTTGATCAACATTAGACATGCAGTTGGTGATTAGCAACTGCAAGAGGCCTGGATCACTTTTGACTCTCGTGGCCCTTGACAGCTGACGACTTTTCCAAGTGTCCAACCACCAGGAAATTCTTCACACCCAGAGCTTCCCCATATCATCAGGAGCCATCAGGATTTTTACCTCAAGTCTGTCGCTGGAAATGAGCACCATAGTTGATCGACTGAACGTGTGATAAGAGGTAAAGACTCCAAGGGGACTCCTTGAAGTCGATACTGAGCCATTGAGCATGTACAAGCTAACGGCAGCTAACGCACCGTCTTTGTGAAGCTCGAAAATGGAGACGGGGCACCATAGGCACGAGCCGAGACACGGGAAGCTGATTTGGCCAGCTGATTTGGGAGCTCCTTGGCAAAGATCCACCAGAGGCCTGCAGGAATCGGAGCCAGATCCACATATCTCAGCCATTCTCAGCCCATATGATGGAACAATATTACTATCGAGATGACCACATCAGACTCAAACAGATTCGAACATCAAAAATCAAAGTTGGTGATACAGTGATATCAGTGATATCTGCTAACCTTCTAAATCTTCTAATAGCAAACTGATTTGACAATGACAATGGTCGTGCGCAGATCATTTGAGAGGCTCAATCAAATGTCTAGGACAGTCACAAGCGACACAAAAATCTGAGACTGACACGGCGCTTGAGACCAGTGCTTCGCCAGCCACTTCGAGTTGAGCTCAAGTGCTGAGTTTCGATCCCGGAAAGTTTTGCCTCAATCTCCGGATGTCCTGAGCAACCAACTACTTCCACATCTTGAGCAATCTCTCGGCTTGAACACTGAGTCCGTCTCTTATGCCAAGGGTCTCCCTTCCATGCGCCAACAGTCAAGTCCAGATGTGTCAAACTTGGAGGAAATACCAGGGCCTTGGACGATGACCCAGTGCCCCCAAAGTTGAACTGTCAAGGGCTGGGTGGTTCACAATACAAATTCATTCTCACATCTGTCCACGTCGCACGGAACAAAACTCAGATAGCATCAACTCCTGGCCTCCATTCGAATCGGGATGCCTGTCAAATCCAATCTCCTTAGCAGCTCAAACCCCCAGTCAGTGTAATGTAATGGCATCGGGATTCTTTAAACAAATCTGTGATCTGCTGGACCTGCAAACGTTGAAAAAAACGGGACAAACCATCTCCGAGTTGGATACCCTGATCATTTGAGATACTAAACTCAACCAGCTCAAAGGTCTCGTTCCCATGAATCCTTAGGATGCTGTCAACTGTCAACCGTTCTTTTTTCCTTTTGTTCAAACTTCATGTCATGGATCTACAGGCCGTAAGAAGCAGCTGCTTCGGTGCCAAGTTTCAGCGCCGTTGAATGGACCAAAAAGATGTGAATCCGAGAGGCATCCCCAATTTCTCCACGGCAGAAGTTGAGGCTCAACTCTGTCAGGGTTGGTGGGAGCCTTGCAGCTGGAAATGCATAGCATCGCGCAGTAAACTTGCACCCTTCACAGAAACAAACATGACACATGGCACGCATACTCCTGAAAAGTCAACATCAATCACAACACTCCGACGCTTTCTGATAAATTCGAAGCAATAAGCGCAGCCACGACGGCCACATGTGTTTTTCTTCAACCACAAGCACTGGGAGCATGGGGCCTTGCTGCCAGGGAAGAGGCGCCATCAGGACTGACGTGGCAATTGCAGAAGCTGAGTTGCAACGTTTCCAATGCTGGAAGCCTCTCGGCCAAGTACCTAGGAGATCTTGGAAATCTTCGACCAAAAAAACTCGAGTCGAAATGATTCGCACGCATTTATGAACTATTCAGTCATAACTTCCAACAGAAGATTCAAATAGATGCAATGGCTTTGGGTGAACGCCGTCTACCCGTGTACTCCCCGCTCCCCTGGCGTGAAGATTTCAAACCCATTAAGTTTCAGGAACCCATTTGGGTGTCCCATTTCGCTAGGGCACTGGATTCCACGGAAGCTCACCCGGCATCTGGAAAAATCCAGACGCAACGTCGACAGCGAAGATATGCCATCGGCCAAGAACTGCAAGGAGGTATCGTCGACCTCAGCTTGCGTGACCTTACCATGATGAACAGGTGATGTACCAAAAGCATTAACCAAGAAGTCCATTGCAGGTTTTGGCATGTAGCTGAATGTGACAAGATATCTTCAGCAACTGTCAAACAATGATGTGAAAAGGCCAAGAGAATTTTGAAGGGAATCTGCCGTTACCTGCATCCTTACTTGGCTCACATTATGGTCCTGTGTTCTAGTGGTCTGATCGACTTTACCACTGACATGCACTCACCATGTGAATGCATCAACCGTGCGCCGTACAGCCACAATGGCTACACCCAAGTATCTCCAAAAACTCATACCTCTGCCATTTGGAACCCACAACAATTCCTGGAGGACTGTATATACATATATATGTACAGCATATAATTTAATATACAACATATAAGATAAAAATGATACAATATAATACAATATAATATAATACAATATAACATAATATAATATACTATATATAATAATACAAAATATAATGTAATATATAATATAATATAATGTAGTATAATATAATATAATATAATACAATATAATACAATATAATATAATATATGTCTATATATAATATAAATAGTGTAATATAATATATATATATATAATATAATGTAATTTAAAACAATATAATATAATATAATGTATTGT
>Ga0126342_10016336_pt1 | contig 12946 bp, 13 predicted proteins | sample Cyp1metagenome_FD_92528 | JGI IMG/M metagenome (GOLD analysis project Ga0126342, IMG submission 92528) | Coral microbial communities from Lord Howe Island, Old Settlement Bay, Australia - Cyphastrea 1 metagenome | ecosystem: Host-associated > Invertebrates > Cnidaria > Coral ... | reverse complement strand
GGTAAAGTACTGTAATTGTCATCGAACGTAGTTCAAGGAAAGGATGTGATAGATCCAGACCTGTATATTTGTTGGGCCGGGGGTGGGGGGGGGGGGGGGGGGGGGGGTTTGGGCGTTCTGGGTCATATATATATATATATATATATGATCTATAATATTCAAACATGTATATAATTATAATTATAGATTGATACAGTACATTGTGAGCAAAAAAAACTTTCGTCCGGGACGCCTCGCAGACCTGGCATCAGACACTGAAGAGGAAGAGGAGAAACAACTGGGGGACTACACCAGCAAGAAAGGCCAGGTCGGCGGGTGTCGAAATGGGGGGAGAAGATACCGATAGAATTGGGATTTAACCATGAAAAATGATGAACAATGTGGAATTCATCATGAAAGATAGGGATTTTAATTTTAATTATGAATAATGGGATAAGGGTGAGGCTGAAGATGAAGAGAAGCGGCAAGAAATCCTGCAAACTGCAATGTTCATAGGGAAAAACTTAATCAAGAGATGGAATGGGATACTCTATTTTCAGACGAACCCATATATAATTAGCGGGAATATAATGATAGAACGGGAACACAAGAATCTTGATGATCCACCCGCAAATTTGGGATACGCTCCTTTCAAACAAACCCGTTTAGTTTTTTTTTTGGCTGGCCCTGGACCTTGGGGAAACTGAAGAAGGAGCCGGGGATTTGTGACCAGCGCGAGATAAAATTATGGGGAAACCATTGGTATATGAAACCACCAGAAACATGAGAACCATCAGAACCGTGTATCGATGGTAGATGGTTCTGATAGTCATTTTTATCCGCTAGAACATGGGGTGGACAAACTCTGTAAGAGAAACCAATGGTGTACCAACAAACTCTGTAAGAGAAACCAATGGTGTACCATAACAGACCCATCGAATTTATCTGGAGTCTGAAAATGGGACCCCGAAACGACTGCGGAAGGGAAAATGAAAGAACATGATGATAAACATTCCCAGAGGATCCATGTATGGAATATTTACCTACATTGACCCCTAAAGTAATTTAAAATAATCCCAATGTAGGTAAATATTCCAGCACCATGGATCCTCTAGGGATTGATAAACCATGAAATTTTTGGGGTTTTTCCATGCTCCCAGCATCAGACAGCAGACAGCCGTCTCCTCCTGCAGCCTGTGCAGCCTGCTTTATCCACGTTCCCCCTGGCGACTTCACGCGGAAAGAGCAGCTCTGTGAGATGCTGGAGGAAGACCCTGACTTTGAGGCCAGCGTGTTGTTGGGTACCCTCTGGTAAACTAACATAGCTATTGAAAATGGCCATTTATAGTGGATTTTCCCATTAAAAATGGTGATTTTCCATAGTTATGTTAAATTACCAGAGGGTAGGTGTTGGAGAGTTTGTGTCCACAAAATGGGTGTGAGAATGATGCAGCAACCATTTTTGAGGCCAATGTCATAGGGATACTGATGTTAAATGATGATAAGACATGGGATTTTGGGGGTACGGGAAGCTGGATTTTGGTTGACCCACTTCAAGATATGAAACCGTCGCATCCGAATGAGACATATTTGATGCAGCACCAGGTGACGCAAGGAAGTTGGAACCTTGAAACTTGTTATTCCCAGTGAAGAAAGAATGACACATCAGAGCTAAATTGAGCTGAAGGATTCGGTTGAAACAATTGAAACAATGACCAGAAACTGGCTGATTTGATGGTGGGTATGGGTCAACATGATACATCTCCCAAGTTGATGGTCACTAAAGCTACCCTGACTATTGATCTGTGGACCGATACCCAGATACCAAGATCTTCATGCAATTTTTCCATATGATTGATGGTTAATATACATGTGATTGCTGGGTAATAGCCTTACAATGCCCTATATGTAACATATGTATATATATAACATATATATATACAGAACATATATACACAATATATATAATATATATATAATGTTTAACATATATGTATATATATGATATGATATAGTATATATATATAGTGTATATATATATACACATACTTCGATTGGTTAAACCACGGTTAAATCCCAGCTGGCGGATCACTAACATCTGGTGATTCTATGAATAAATCATCTAAAATTGGGCCATTGTCCATTGCTATATTAAATAACGAGAAGGTAGAAATGACATTCAATGTTTGACAGTTTTTGTTTGACCCCAGTTGCTTAAAGTTAGTTTGCCCACTGTGTTGAATCCCCATCTTTGGGATTTCACCATGAATCTGGAGGCTCCCTCCTCTACTGCTGCAGGAGGACCTAGCAACGTTTCCAGAGGGAAGTTGTATCACCAACATGGTTAGCCTCTGGTTATGACTAACATAGCCATGGTATAGATGGCCCATAGAAATAGATGGTTTACCGAACTGAATAGCATGGTGATTTTCCATGGCAAACTGGCAATGTAAAAGCCAGATGGTAGGGCCTTAATTTGTGGAGCGAATAGGACCACGTCTTGGATACAAGCCGTGCATGATGGGCGGGCTAATGGCCATTTCAATACTGTACCAGCTTGGACAATATGGATTAGAAACCGAGCAACAGACCATTGTTTGCGCAAAAAAGTTGTTATTTATTCCTAGCATTCTGTTTCTGGATGTAAACATGCCCTATTCAGATGGTACCTGGATGCATCCCACGTGTTCTGGCCACGATGTTTTCACATTTTGTTGCCGTCAAAGCTTCGCTTTATGATGGTGCATGTTGCAGTGACATGGGAGAGAGCAGAAACCTTTGGATGGTGCAAATGTTTTTTTACGCAGGTACTGAGATTCGGGCAAAGCATCCGCGTAGAGATGTGCCCTGAACAATTAAAGCATTTCGCAGAACATGTGCAGTTCAACTGGAGAGCATCGGGTTCAGCAGCTGATTCATTGTTTCCACAGGCCTCATGGTTCCTGACACATTGGGGTAGCATCCATTCACCATTGTTTCCCAAACGTGTTTCCGATGAATGATCAGTTGAACTTGGAGAACTTGGGGTGAGCCCCAAGCCGCGGTGCAATCACCAGCTGGGTTGTTTTACGCGCCTGGCCCAGGCTGGCATTGTGTCGGAGGGTGAGCAGCCAGAACCAGGGGCTGGAGCCTCACGAGGGTGCCAAAGGGCGGGCTTTGGTGCTTGAAGTGGCGATTTACCTCAAGATGGTCATTTCAAGGGGAACATGAGAAAGATAAATCATGATCAACCTTCAATTGAAAGGTAGGGTGGAGCCAGGGATCAGCTCAACTTTGGTGGGGCTGTTCAGCAGTGAAGAATGCACCGATCAGTATATGATAGTATTATGTACCAAAAATAGTATGATAAAATTCATGATACGTACCAGTAGATAGTGTTTGAAGATTTTGGCGGCCACGCCGTTTGAGGCATCTTTTCGTTCCCCGGTAGCTGAGGTGATGCGAGCTTTGGAAAAGTACAAGTGGTCCTCTGTTCCTCGGGAGATTGCTGGAGGAAACCGCAGCGTTTCTGGTATTTTTGGAATAGTTGGATAGCGAATCAATCTCAATCTCATATTTAAGATTATTTAAGATATCTATGTATATATATGTATATATATATATATACGATTTATGTATGTATATTAATTGTATATATACATACATGTATCTTAATGTAATTATATATACAAATATCAAGATCAATGCTAGTTGATGTTGATTTCACACATCTCCGGTGTTGCATGACCAAGTGGCAAAGGTCTTTGTTGTGGCACCATTAACACGCGAACAAAATTGCCAATCCAGCTGCAGCACTTGAAACTTTTCCTTCCTGCTTTTTCGTTTGTAAGGGCATGGTCAAAGCCTTTTGAACAAAGATAAAAACCAATATAGAGAAACTATGCATCAATCGAAGCATTTGTTTGCCCAAAAGCGAGCGGTGCCACTTCTGCGGTGCTGCTGTAGGCTGTTTTTGGATGCGGGCATCATGTAATTATATAGTTCTGTCAAACACGAGCAAACTGATGTTAGCATGCCAAAGACTGGTACGAAGAAGCTTAGAGATCCAACCAGGCAAAATGGTTTTGCTTTAGACTACTGACTTGACCAAGTGTAATTAATGCTAGTGTCACAAAGGCTAGCAAATGACACTTAACCAACAGCCATAGTAGCTCACATGGAATTGAAACCATAATTTGTCTCTGGAAAAATTGAGCCACCTGTACTACAGTAGACAAAAAAAACCCTATCTATACGGGTATACGACATGTCTTATCCCATCTATACGGCTATACACATCTTATCATATCTTATCCCATTGTTTTAGTCCCTTTGTAGACCCCGCTTCAGAAAGGGCAAATACACCTTCACATTGATGCACCTCTGATGGGTCTCAGGTTACTTCGTCATTCATTCCAGGAGCAGAGTTGGCTTCTAGTGGTGCAGTGTTTCGCGATGCGCGTTTTGTATCCTTTTGTGAACACCTGGTGTGATTGCCGATTTCAAGTCATTGGATAACATTTCAAGTATTGGTAGCTAGAAAGAGCTGCAAATTTTACGACATTTACCCCCTCATAGGATACAATCCTGGGGGTGGCAGCGACGATCTATGGAGGGGGCCCCGAGATCATTGGCAGCCGATGGCTACTGCGACAGTTGACTGTTTCCAACAAGGACAACAATTGATGATTCTGTCAACCAACTAGTCTCACAGGATAATAATGGATAATATATAAATGGGAATGGGATTGTTAGTAGTCAATCTTAAATCTTAGACTCTGGATTTTTGATCCACTATAGTCAACTAGTGTGATAGGATATGGATGTGTTAGGATATGATATAGGATAGTGGTTTTCTTCAGACATGCACGGCTTAGCTTCGCATCACTAAGAGCTAAGAGTTGAACCTTTTGGTGAAGGCTAGAGCTACCTGAAGCAGCTGACTCTTGTAATTTCATCCTCTTAAATTTCAGATATATTCAGTACCCCCTGTGTAAACCATGCTTTCGTAGATAATGATGATGATATTTCGTATATGATACACACATTATATATATATATATATCATTTACAGTAGTTTTTTTTTCAGAGGTCCCTTGGCGATTTTTTGCCAAGGCGTCTATTTTTTGACGACAACTTCCTGACCAGCCAGAAGGAACCGAACCGCGCTGCCCGTGCTCTCTTAGGCGGTCAGCTGCTCGTTGGCTTGAGCCGGGGGCAGCGGACCCGAATTGGACCAGTTCAACAATGGTTTTGAACATGATGGCTTTCCCCTCCCCAAAAAATGGGTGTCTTCCCATGTTTGGGATGCTTGGGTCAGTTGGTTTATGGGTCAGTCACTGTCAGTCCAATTAAATTGGGCCGACTTCTGAAAAAACTTCTGATCGTGAGAATGACCTCCTCTCCTGTTTTGCTCAAGATTTGAGACCGTACTAGCCGTGTCGACCGACAACAACGTCCATGCGCTCAATTTATCTGCCCTTGATTTGCTGCTGGGCCCTGTCAGATGCCGCCCAAGCAGAATGTCATGAAGATCCCACTTCTTTGTTACAGGCCAACTCTGAGAACCGATTCCTGGCTTTGCGTAAGGTGAGTTATGGTTTATGATCAGAAATCCACCTCGACTATAGGATCTACAGGATTCTTATACATATATATATATATACATATATATATATATCATATATTGCGTATTTTTTGTTGAGGTCCCTTAAGCTTAAATCTAAGGAGTTGAAGGCCGGCCCATTTTCGATCCGATGGTGGGAGCCTTTGAAAATGGGCTCCATCGTGACACGTTGCGAAGCTCCGACAGCTTGCGCCTTGCTGTCTACACCGAGAACATCGGAGGCTATGATGCTGTGAGAATGGACAACATCGCCCGTGTTCCCACAGGGATGAAGGCATTCTACTTCCTGGATGAGGAAACCATGAAGAAGAATAAGAGAGCATTGGAGAAGTGGCAAGAGAATGGCTGGACAATTCAGCCATACAAAATGGTTGAAGGAACCAAGTACATCAATGCACCCAGGCTCACAACTAAGAAACTGAAATTCCAAGCACCCAGCTTCCTGACTGACGGCAAGAAATTTGATTGGTTGATCCACCACGATGCCAATATCCGAATGAATTTGGAGAGAATGGCCACTTTCTTGCGGGCAAGGCAAGAATCGGCGTTGGTCTTGCTGGACTATTGCTATGAGTATCCTCAGTGTTGTGGAGAAGGTCGTGGAATAGAGTGCTTCAAACACAGCACTGGCTTTTACATCAATCAGGCTCCACTGCTAACTCCAGAATCTTGGCAGTTTGGAGTTGCTAAATGTTGCTAACGAATTATGATGAAAACGTGAGCACAGGAGTTGTATGGTTCTTGAATGTTCTTGATGCAGTATCTTTTAACAGGATATATATATATAATATTGATAAATTCAATTATAAGAACAATAACTAACAAGTACACCTTAGAAATAACAAGTACTGTATGTCCATGGATGGTCCCCCCCTGCCCCCATATCAAGTATAGGTGTTTTTGCATTGGGGCGAGTTCATCACCGAATTCTACATCTAATCTAAACAGCAAGAATAAGAACCGAAGTGTTGAATTCTCGAAGCATTATTAGAAAACACTATCTCTGCAAGATAGATTTTGGAAACTACAGTTCTTTGGACACTAGATAGAAGACTCTCCAACAAGTGGTCAGCTTACTATTGTGGTGATCAGGAGCCAGCTGTAAATTGGATTTTCTAATCGGCCGCATCTCTGTAGAAACTATATATATATGTATCAAGTTATAAATGTTATAAGGTATTTCCTTCAGGAAGAAGATACCTAATATGTAGTGGTATGAACATTGGAACATGTTCTCGTTTCTTTTTTAGGATCAGTGGTTCACTCACAGTGCTTTACTCACAGTACTTCACTAGGGAATGGGACCTCATTTTGGAGGTCTCCACGTCAACTCCTCAACAGAAAATGAAAGAGAATACAGTTTTTGTTGATTGGTAGAGTAATTTTCCATGTCTGAAACACAGATTTTAGGGGGAACCCTCATGTTCAGACACCCAAATTGGATATATAACTGGTTAGTGAAATATCAGTTGGATTAATATGGATTAATATCGCATCATATTGAAGCTGGTTTATCCCATGAAAAATCCTGGTGTTTTTTCCAAGCATCAGCATATCGTTCAGAAATTCAGGAAAAGATTTCCACCTCCTTGGACAAGATGAAATCCTGGAGGGACTTTGTCATGGCAAAGATCAAGAAGAAGCAGATGTCGATGCCGCACTTCTACAAGTTGAACGTGATGATCCGCAATCTACAACACAAAAAAGCGGCCCAGGCGCGGAAAGGGACCATGCAATTTTAGTTTGACAGTCATGACATTCTATGAATGTTATGACACTGTGAATCTATGAGGTGGATGTGCATCCCAGGTAATATTCAGTATGTTTGGCTTTATCCAGTCTTCTCCAGTCAATACGTGGTTTGTAAGCGAATTGAAGTGTAAACCACTAGAAAAATGAGATGCACATGCAAGCAGGAATATTTGCCTCCTTTGTATAACTTTGTGATTTGACCAGGTGAAGGATGCCTTTGACAAGGTCTATCAGAAAAGTCATGAGATGCAGCGCGATCAGCCCATTTTGCCCGTCTATTTGGCAGACCACAACTTGACACAAGACATTGCAGTGGTGTCCCGTCAGCAGCTCATAGACATGGCGGATTTCAAGAAAATCTCTGGCCACAAATTCATGGACTTGTGAGCGGACCACAGGGAGCACCGGGCATTTTCCAAAAAAAACGCTGAAGCCGAACAAACCTCGACAAGACTACCACGCGGAAAAGAAGAGTTTGCTGCAGGTGCAAGTTGCGATTGTTCAGTGTGCAGTAAAGGAGAAATGTGTGCATGTTGTGTTGCAGAGTGATTCTTTGTCATGTTTTTTTGTGTGTCACCAAGACATACCAAGACTCTGCTCCATGGTTCTGCCTAAAGTTGGCCAATTTCAGGGGTTAATGTTGGTCAGGCTACAAATCCCTGGGCAGTTTTGTGGTCTCCTGCGTGAACAGGACGGGGCGTGGCTCGGGGGCGTGGCTCGGTTTTAAGCGATGAACGCACATCTTTGGGTTTGTCCAAAGATGTTGTATAGTGCAGAAAATGTTTTTTCAATTGAATTTTAATGTCGTCTCTAAATCATATTTTGATTAGTGTTGGGTAGACTCAATATTCTTGGACGCAGCCATATACTTACTCCTTTGACGTCTTGTTTCGGGTGATGTTTTCCTGATCACGACTCACAAGGGATTTCGAACGTCGTAACATCCTAACACAATGTCCCATATGCTCCATGTATGGTATATTTACCTACATTTGGGTGATGTTTAGGGCAAATGTTGGTAAATATTCCATACATTGAGCATATGGGTATATCCTAACATGTCCTAAGATATGTCCTAACATATGTCCGGACATATCCCAACTAATGTCGCCCAGCCTGCAGGGGCACAGGGATTGAACGGCCCATCAGTCGCAAGGAGGCGGGGGTGCCCTCCGTACCTCAAACTTCCACCGTGGTATTCTTTTGGAGGGCCCCTGGGGCCTGAAATTTTGAAGCCCAAACTCAGAAAAAAGAGCCTAATGAAAATTGCAGACCCTGGCATTTTTGGATCCATATTTTGATATGAATGCAAAGCATGACAATATAATATATCAATATATTGAATACCCTTTGGGATTCATGAGAACATATGACATTAGTTGATCCAAGCCCTGTCCACCAATTGAACATACCATGTTGAAAGCACACATCCATTTTACCCAGAACCATCTCCTCAAGTTTTTGAAGTTCTTGAGTGAGGACACCTTCGGTAGAAGTCAAAGGAATGTCCAACCCCTCCACGAACGTATTGGTGGAACAGACTTGGGACAGCAGTTCACAAGGCATCAGGCCAAAAGACTGCGAGATTGGGATTCACTTGGGTCATGAACAATTCTGAATTAATCCTTTTGGTTTGAACTGGTTGGATTGCCCAAAACATGTGCAAAAAGTGAATGACAGCGCGGGACATATTTAATCACTGGAAAGTCTAGATGTTGACAGTTGGGTCTTAATCACTGGGAAAAATGAAGAGAAACATTGACATCATTTCTGAAGTTTCAATCAGTTGCTTGTCGAGTTTCCGTCATTTTCTTGTGAACAAAACATCAGTTGATCATTTTGGTTTCATGATTTCACCATATTTCACCCGAGTTTCCACAATGTCAACCAACGAAAACATCACTTCTATACCATCCCCGGTTTTTTTTTCGCTTGGAATTGCCTGGAGAAATTCCCAACTCATGGCAGCGTCGTCAAAGTTGGGTAGATGGGAATCATATATACCCTCTGGTTATGACTAACATTGCCATGGTATGGATGGCCAATTTATAGATGGTTTACCTATTAATAGCATGGTGATTTTCCATGGCGAACTGTTAGTCATAACCTGGAATGATAATACTTGGTGATTCAATGGCTGTTACCAGCATTGTGGTTAGTAATGAATGTGTGATCACTAGCTACGTATGGATTCTTTCTTGCCGTAACCCCGAAATGTGACCAACATGACAGGGCCAACACCCTAACTGTAAGAGATTTAATCGTCATTTTATTCCCATAATTGTTGTTTGCATCACCCAGTCAGTGTTTTTTTAATTCTCACCTATTATAAAGGGTAATTTCAATGGTTGATAATGTAACATAATGTAACTATGCCAGCTGGTGATTACCCAGTATTGGGCATAATCACCCATGAAATGTCCAATTCGATTCTCCATTCCCACGACTTGATAGCCAATAAAATTGGAAAACAAATATTGATTATGATTATGACAATAATCAATGAATATGTCCCATTGAATATTTCATCACCCATTACATCTCCCATTGCCATCCAGAAACAAGTGATCCCAGTAAATTTTCCCCTGTGATTTCTGTTCCATCCTGGATTAGGTGGCCGATCTCATCATGCGGCGACAACAGGGCGGCGATGCAGAGAGGCGCGAAGTTTACGACAATTCAAAACGCTTGGAATGGTGTGAGTTTGTCCTTGATTATGGGGAGATAATATGAGAACCATTGGTATCTCATGTATGACGATGACGTACTGGGAAAACTTTGGAAAACGATCTCCGACAAGAAAGTACGAAGATGAGGGACCCCACCAAATGATATTTGTACGCTGATACCATGGTATGCAATAGGAATTTAATGGAATTTACACGCAAGCATGGGGAGAGAAAATAGGCATAGAATGGGAATTCACCACACAATCGTAATCGTGATGAACCAAATAGCAATCTGAGTGTCATGTTTCCAACCTTTTTGGTTACGTAGTGTTCATCCCATGGTTTGTACCATCATGTTGCAAAACATGGATGAGGTATATCATCTAGAATATATCCATTACATCTATGTTTACATCTCTATATACCTTGATTACTAAATCTATAAAATATTGGGGGCTAATACATAAATATCTTCAATCTTCCCATATTCAATCTTTAGACCTCCAAGACCGACCTGAGGATCAGCAGAGAGCATGAGGACCAAAGGGCTCGCATGGAAGCCTTCTCCAAGTTGGAAGCTCAGGGACTCACCATGGCCAGGTGCACAAAGTGCTTTCCTGCACGAGGAAAGGCGTCAATCATCTGGACCTGTCTGTTTTGTTTAAAGTGTATCCTCTGGTAATCTAAGAGTTTGCTGTTGAAACATAAGGTTGATTTAATGACAGGAATTCAGCACAGAGTAAATAAACGATATCATGTTGTGTTGAAATATCTGTGTTTAATTCTACATTGATACAATTACCTGTTGTTCGTGCTTGTGCAATCTGTCAAAACTACAAGTCTTTACCTTGCAGGTACCGTTTCATTTCACAGTTGTGTTGTGCATTTTCACAGTTCTGAAGTTTGGATGCTACAATGGAGGCGTTCTCATGCTACACGTCTGCACGAATCATGCTACACGTCTGCACGAATTGCATGCACCCTGTGCTGATCAAACATGGCGTGCTGGAAAGTTCCCCCCATTAAACCTCCATTTATGGTGGATGTTCCAATTAAAACCTTTATTTACAGTGGATTTTCCCATTAAAACCTCCATTGATAGTGGCCATTTATAATGTTTGCGTTCAAACTTCAAACCTCTATGATCTCTATGTCAATTTACCGTAGTTCGGGGAGTTCCCAGCCATGTTTGATCCAGGGGAAACCACCCCAGCCTGATGATCCCAGTGCGGTTTTTGATGCGTTTCTTTTTTGAGAATGCGATTTTGAGATATCAACTATAGCCATTTTTAACCCACAAGTCATTTGAACACCTATTTATCTTTAGTTCCAAATATCTATAGCCATGTATAGCCCACAAATGAATGAACTAGAGGAAGTCATGTTGAAACTAAGACACAGCCCTTCACCCAAGAGGCTTGGTGGCCAAACCGTGGAGTTAGATGGGTGAGACGCCGGTGTCCCGTCGCTGTCCCACTGTACAGCTCTGGGTTGACAGCGTGTCGTTGCGGCGACCCGGCACAAAGACCTTGGAAAAGGCGATGCCTTGAAAATGGGTAGTGTGACCTATGTTCATTGACAGTTTGTAATCGGAAAATGCTGATCAAGTCACTGATCAAGCATCACATTTGGGAGTGTCCGAAGATAAACCTGAATATCTTGAAGGGTTGACACAATATAAAGATGATAGATATGACTGCCTGGAGGCTGAAAATTCATACGCCAGTCAGCAGACAAGAATTGTCAGGTGGGTCCAGCCATGCCGTGCTATTTGGGCTCAGCATCTGCAGGTCTTCAGACGCCGGGGTATCGCCCCAGACGTGCTAGGGAAATGATGAGTATCGGAAAGCCCGAAGTGTCCCAAGACAGCGAGGCGTTGAGACTGGGGGATGGTTTGGAAAGATGTTGAGAAGGATTTTTGTATGCTGGAAGGTCACGATGTCAAGATGTTGAAATTTTCCCGTACAAAGCTATTCTGTGACAAATACCATGGCTTCGTGCGAAATCCAGAACCCTAAAATCGTCTGGTTTATCAGCATTTTTCCCTATCACATTTGTCCTAATTTGAGGTATGAAGTACGGTACATGATCGAAGGAAGTTTAGAAGTCAAACTTCCGACAATCTGGACAGATGGAAAAGCAGAGGTGGGAAGAGTCAGAGAAGAGACGAGAAGAAGAGAGAAGATCAGAGAAGAGAAAGAGTCAGAAGAAAGAAGATGCAGGTGAAAGGGTGAAGAAGAGAAAAGAAGAAAGAGAGAAGAAAGGGTGCGGAGACATTTGGCCAGATGAGAGATGGAAAAGTGCACGCCGTTGTGGCGCGAATCACATTCCGAAGTCACAACGTTAAAAACACTACATGTTCGGACCACTTTTAGAAGTTGAGATGTCGACAAAGTGCACGCACTTGTGGCGCGAAACACATTTCCAAGTCAAACTTTGCAAAGCATCTCATGCCCGGAGCACTTTTGGAAGTTGAGATGTGGAAAGAGTGCACGCAGTTGTGGCGCGAAGCACATTTCCAAGTCAAACTGCGCAAAGCACCTCATGTTCGGAGCACTGTTGGAAGTTGAGACGTCGAAGGAGTGCACGCAGTTGTGGCGCGAAGCACATTTCGAAGTCAAAAGTGCAAAAAACTGATGGGAACGGAGCACTGTTGGAAGTTGAGATGTCGAAAAAATGCATGTCGTTTTTGCGCGAAGCACATTTCGAAGTGAACATGTGCAAAACACAGCACGTTCGGACCACGTTTGGGCTTTCAACCGCGCTACATTACACGACAACGACAACGACAACCACAACAACAACAGCAACAACAACAACAACTACTACTACTACTACGACTACTACTACTACTACTACTACTACTACTACTACTACTACTACTACTACTACTACTACTACTACTACTACTACTACTACTACTACTACTACTACTACTACT
>Ga0126342_10016335_pt1 | contig 12947 bp, 10 predicted proteins | sample Cyp1metagenome_FD_92528 | JGI IMG/M metagenome (GOLD analysis project Ga0126342, IMG submission 92528) | Coral microbial communities from Lord Howe Island, Old Settlement Bay, Australia - Cyphastrea 1 metagenome | ecosystem: Host-associated > Invertebrates > Cnidaria > Coral ... | reverse complement strand
CAGTGTTTCGCGACTTTCCTACCTTTTCGCGCATCTGCATCTTCTTTCTTCTGACTCTTTCTCTTCTACTCTTCTCTCTTCTAATCTTTCTCTTCTCTCTGCCTCTGCCCTACTCTTCTTTTCATCTGTCCAGATTGTCGGAAGTTTGACTTCTAAATAAACTTCCTTCGATTAGAATTATGGGTTGGTAAGATGGGTAAGGTTGGGTGGATAGAATTTTTAACATCAAATATGCTGACTAAAATGCCTTAAAATACTTAAAGAAACATTATATTATATTACTATAGTAGAATGATATTTAATTACAAAAACTGTGGGTGTTGTAAAAGAGAAATGACTAACATTAAGGTTGTATTGAATAATATTTTCCCCGCTGGGGTTTGTGATGAAATATGTCAATATAACATCTACTGTTATAAATGCAAAGATTTACACGATAAGGAGTGCAAATACATAAATGTCAATTATCATTTTGACTACTTTAAAGATAAAGAATTAACAACAGCAGAAAGACATATATTTCTTTAAAGCAAGGATGGAGGCATTGCCTATCTATCTGTCCAATACTACTCGGACAAACAAATGTTAGAGTAATGAAAAGGGAACTACACCACCTACTGGTAAACGAAAGACTTAAACAAGAGTTTAGGCACGATAAAATGTTTCTTCAAGCAGTTAAGTCGTATGTAAAGAACAACTGGAAATACAAATGTCATATACTGAAAAACTTTCACGACCTCAACTATATCATTAGATGTAAGAAAGACCGTTGTTGGTGGTTGCCTGATGTTAAAGAGCATTATATGTTTAGAAGCAGAATATTTGTATAAAGTAAAGGACATCTTAGAAGTCTTCTTGCGTGAATATGTTGAAGAACTGTTTAGGTTTTATGAGCATTACTGCGAAAATCAGAGTGAATTAAAATAACACCTACATAAAGTATCATAAAGTGATAAATGGTTAAAAACATATCCGAATATCTTAAAATATCTTAAAATACTTAAAGACATATTATGTATATATAGCAGGTAGTAAATGATACATCGTGTAGATGAAGAAAGACCTATGAAAAAGTGTGGGTGCTGTGAGAAAAAAGAACCCGTAATTTCTTTTCACTATGGTTGTATATCCTGTGCTAAGTGTTAGATTACAAAAGAGAATGCAACAAGAAAACAGCAGAAGAAATAGCATCACTTTATCCTAAAACCTACTGTGAGGTTTGCGAAGAGTATTGCAGAAATGCCAATTGGGATAAACACTCGTATCAACTTATCATAGTATGTCTTTGGAAAGGTTAGTGAATAAATAGTTTCATTTTTTGATATCATAATTATAATAAATTGAAACTTGGTTAGGTTTATAGAATATTTCTTATAATGGTCTATTGTTTTGTTTCTTGTTGTGTCGTTTTGGTTTGTTTAGTTTGCTTTGGTTTTGCTCTGCTGGTGGGTTGCTTTTGTTTCTTGCGGTAGTCTTTTGTGTTGTTGTTTGTATAGTCGGCTTTGTTTTCTTTGTGTTTGCTTCTTGCTTTGTTTTACTGGGGTGCTGTGTTGGATTTTTTGTTGATATGCCTGCTTTGTTATTGTCTGTGTTGCTTGCTTGTTGCTGTTTTTGTGTCTTGGTGCTGGATTGTGCTGATTTGCTGGGCGGGGAAAAAATGGGAAAAGGGATGATGGCTAACTATTCTATATATATATATAAACACATCACATGCCAAAACACAACGGAACATAACATAACATGACATTACATTACGTTGCGTTACATTACATACATGATTGACCACCCTGAACCTGTGATATGCCACAGCCGAACCATCGAACAGACCATAATTCTCAAACATGCTGAAACTTTGCACATGATCTGCAACTCATTGAAACGAAACCGCATTCCTTGGGGGCGAAAATGCCGTGAACCATTCCTTCAGATCGACCTGCTCCAAAGGTTGTCGGAAGGTATCGATATGTGTTGATGGGGAGTTGAGCCCAGTGAAGTCGAGCCTCCAGGTTGATATGGTGCAATTTCGATGCCATTTGGCAATCGTTGCGGCATTTGTGGTGGCATTTGTGGCATCTGCGGCATCGCATTCCTCAAGACTCCAGGTGGTATGATGTGGTATGGCAACCTGATTTTATTTAGATGCCGTCGCATCCAGCCCATCTTTGCAATTAGATAGCAATGGGCCGAAAGAGGGACGTCCAAGGCCTACGAGATTCCAAGATTTTCCAAATGTTCTATCTAATGATTTCTGCTGATTCCTTTCCACAGCATCCAGTGATGGACACTGAGATACACTGTGTGTCTGTCATAGCGTTGAGATGGTGCCTGAGGATGACACGGACGCCCTGGAGCCTGGTATGGCTGAATGTTGGAGGGCGCCTTGGAGTAACATCGAGAGCTATCAAGAAAGGGTGTTGGATGCAAATGAAATGCGACCACTAAGCCCTATGAAAAGTGGTGAGGTGTCTCCATCCATGGAAACCAATAGGTTGCCAAACTCAAATGTTCAATTTATCCCAAGAAAAGCAACCATTTTTGCATCGGTGGTGGTTCCAAGTGAATCATGCTTGACAACCCTCAGAAGCAGGAACAATCTTCTGGCAGTGCCATGTGCTGACCGACCATCTTGCTGCATCATGATTCCACAACTTGCCAATTCTCGGAAGAAACGAAATGCACGGACATGCGCATACTGCAGCTTCAATAAATTGCCCAAATCCTACACTATGTCCTTCCCAAAATCCAATAGACACAGTCTTACCAATGTCTTACCTACAGATTTTTGATATTTCAGATGTTTGCTCTGCTACCTTTGACCATCTTTGACCATCTTTGACCATCTCCTTTTCAGTGGCCCAATATGGTCCAATGGTATGCTGAGGGGCATATGGTGGATTGCCGCTCTTGCTGGCCAGCTCAGCCAAGGTGGCAGGATCCGCCTCCTGGCGACGCACGATCAGTTCCTTCAATCCAAACTACACTTGTCCACGGGAGGCATCGTATGTCGTACGTTTACATAGTGTATATGGATGTATGTGGTGCATATGTATATACATACATTACATTACATAACATTACATAACATTACATCGCATTACATTCCATTATATTACATTACATTCCATTACATTACATTACATACATATATCATACATCATATATAAATATATAGATACATATAAATACATGAGTCACATGAGTTACATATATTACATGAGGTTATATGCAACGAAGGTGCGTGTCTATCTGTATGCAAGCATAATAATAATAAATATATATAATAATAATAAATAAATAAATCTATATATATAATATATATAAATAATATGCATAGTCTTCCCGTATTGAGTCATATAGAAACAGCAAGACCATCGAAATGATGGAGATAATCTCTGGTTCCCAGTTCTGTCTTCTGCTACAAACCCTCCACCGGCCTCAGGCATCACCCAGACTGCGTTGATGCCGCCGGATGGTGAGGCTTGGGACACGCCATAAGCAGCTCCCCTGGCGGCATGGCAAATGATGAGAGAAACGTCAGGGGCTCACAGCCAACAATCGAACAAACACGAACAAAGTCTAGACATGTGTAGACCTAGTATAAGCCCTCCCAAGGTATAGAGGAAAATTGAAAAACCAAGTTCCTCATATATTCTCGTAAAAAGGACCTATCATACTGCATCTCACCAGCTGCAACCAAACTGCACAAACACAATTCAAAACCTGCGCCTGGGCCCATTCGCCAGCACTTTCTGGGCATCCTGCTGACCAGCATGAATTGAATCAACATGGCCATGAATTGCGAAATTCCTTGTAATAACTTACATGATCTTTTATCCAAACAAGGGCCAAAATGGAGCGAACACATGTTTCTGCACACGCCCCTTACAAAGCTTTATAAAGGGATGCTTGGCAGAAAAAAATGTCCAAATCCAAATAATCTCTGGTAGCAGTAGATCTGGTGCGGCTCCTCTGAGGCTTTGGTTTCTTCTTCTTCCAGCGGGTCGCCTCGTAGCCACCCAACGATGCCGGAGACCTGGTTCAGAGAGATTCAGCACAGGATACGGATAAGGAAACCAAATTCCAACGCTCCTACACCTTGCTGCATCTGGCCTGGCACCTAAAGTTGCTTCAAAGCTGCAGCATTTGGATGCACTTGGGGCATTTTGTCACATTCTCAATACATTCTCATCATTCTCCTTGTTGCAGCATTGATTGTACGGACTGTCCTAACCCAAACCGCCGACAAGGTGCCCCATCGATCAAGATGTCGCCAGCCTGGAGCGTGACGCCAGTGTGGTGAGGTTGATGGTGATGATGGTGGTGGTGGTGATGATCATGATGATGCTGCTGCTGATGATGATGATGATCATGATGATGCTGCTGTTGCTGATGGCGGTGACCATGATTATTAATTATTACTATGGTTTTGAAACTTTCACCACTTGGGTATCCGAATGGGCTTGTTTCCATGCACATTGAAGCAGCATAAGCAGCCTGGCACATTGCATCTCCTTGTGCCGTACACCTCCGTGATTTCGGGATTCGGGTGAATAAATGCATCTCTAGAAGCCACCCTTGTGACCACATCGCATCTCCAATAGACAAGGTGCATCTGCCACCGCATCCTTGACAGCTCCAACTGCACCCTTCTGTTTGAAATCCTGGTGTCACTGAAAGATGGAGCGGTACAGTAGCAGTTCTGGGGGAGGTGTGCTGGTCAACCATGGTCAGCCCATAAGAAATGGATGGCTTGGTGGTTTAAGCACGTTTTAGCACTTTCCCAAAATCAGTCAATTGTGGAAGATCAGGACTCGCCTGGCTTCTTGGGGAGAACTGTTCCTCGCTATTGCCGTCAGCAATTACAAGCTAAATCTAACAACATCTGACAACACCTATGTAGAAATATGGTAGAATGGTGTGATATGTATGATATGTCATATGTTGTGTAATATTTATTAATATGTGATATATGTGACATATATTGTGTCCATTTTTTCAGGCCCATAACCAGCCGATACGCAGCTGGCCTGCACGGTCATGGCCACTTCCTCTCCGACCATGTCACCCAAGTTCCGCACCGCTCGCTTCGCCACATTGCCTGGGGGGGGCCGCCCGTTGCAAGCTGGGCAGCTGGGCTGGAGGCACCATTTCCGATTGCTGCAGGTAAGTGTGTTGACTATGGGAAATTAACTTCGCCATACTCAGATTCACATATATAGGCAAATGACTGCTGTGTTGGACTTTGGGATTTTCATTGTCCTGTTGTATCGCAAAGCTTAGTTTTGATCAAAGGACCAGACCAGTTACAGAAGTGCCCTGAAGTCAGCCTGGGCCCCCCAGTTCCCACAATCTCTCGGTGCCCACACTGGCCGTGTCCTCTTCCAAGGGTGGAGGATTCACATTGCCAAAGCCCTGAATACGCTGTGCCAGCGCCGCACGGTCCTGCAAACTCTTGGCAAGCAAACAGACCTAGATAGCCCCTCTCACAAGTCCTATGGGTGTCTGGGAAGTGTCACGGAAACAATATTCAGCATATCTTAGCATAATACCTCCACCTCTACAGGTTACCTCCTTAGATTATCTTTCCAGGTCGGAGGTTTGTACACCACATCTGTCTGCAGCCATGCCGCAGGCTGCATAACTGCCGCGGCCATTCTGGGAGGCGAATGCCTAGCGCAAGCACAGGAATAGTCTTTGGGTATGTCACTCTGAAAATGTGGTATGCCCCCAAATAACAATATGAAGAAACTGATGATCAACCAGTGGATTTTTTGATACCATATTTTCAGACATTTTCAGACAAACCCGTTTGAGAGCCCTTACAGCTTTCCTGTGCTTTCCTGAAGACAAAAGACACGGCTTTTTGCAAGCAAGGGGCAAAGGGCTGAAGAAAAAAACGTCAAAATCGTGGCTGCATTTGAGCCAGCACAGCCCAAGCGTGGAGTCAAGAAAGTGATGGGGACCAAGGGCAAATATTCGCCAGCAACCTTTCCACACTTGAAAATCAAACGGTAGAATGATTATTGAAAATGCATGAGAATGTTTTACCCTGCATGTTCAGCAAATGTATCATATGTGTGTCAAACGGAACTGCACTTGCTTGCCCACATTAATCAAGTATTTCGCATGTTTGCATGTCCCCTTGGGATTGCTACTTCCACATTCTGCTGCGCATCCAAGGCCACTCCGCAAAACTTACATGTAAAGAGCGTCAAAGTTCCAAGGTAATCAAGGTACAATATAAGGACGATACAAGGGACACAGCCAATTTATCCCCGAAAAGGCAGATCATAATTTCAGGGAGGCACGCAGATCAAACACTGAGATCACCCGCGCTGCACTTCATGGGCTCGTGCACTGAGGCCGGGAGTCTTTGCCAGGATCCTGGATGAATGAAACCCAGGGCTGTTTATTTTTTGGGGTACATGAGGTTACCATTTTGGCAGAGATCATGGGGCACCCCCTCTTTTATCAGCCAAGGTTTATCAATGCGGGGTTGACGTTAGACTGAGGATTGGTCATGGATGGTCATTGCGTGAATTCCCACGGCTATAACTTGGCTGTTGCGCGGCGCGATGCTCCTGTAGTAGATAGCTTCATCGGGCTGAATCCGGATGACCAACTCATTCTGTGGCTGATCCTCAAGGCACGACTAGCATTCTTGACAACATTATTCTCCAGTGCAAAGCTGGATGACATAAGCCAATGTTGCTTCACAAACTGGCCCACGGTGATCCATAAGGTAAGGCGACTTCAATACTGTCCTATGTGCCCTCTACTGCTGAGGCACTAACCCCAAAGAGGCTGTTGGGTGGAGCCTTTTTGAATTGCAATCGCCTCGGCTCTCGGGGCTGTGACAAAATGGCAATGGTATTAGTATGGACACCTGCCATCAAACGATTGGCAAAGTCATCACCTCGTCCCAAACTTGGGGCTCCCCAAACCCTGGCTTGACCATAAATAGACATGGCTTCTCACTCTCTCTCTCTTTTTTCTCCCTCTCTCTCTCTCTCTCCCTTTTTGTCGTTCAACGCAAACAAGATGTGCTAACAGATCTAAACGGCCCTTTGGGCCAAGAACAGGGATCCATTCAGGATCTCAGCAGTTGGCAGTCACTTGAGGAAAGTGACTGCATGGCATATTTTCGCCATGGTAAGCCGACTTTGCTCTTCTGTACCATGTAGGCAAGGCAACTCAAACAATTCAGGCAGCCCGTCTTAGTTCAGCGGGCTTTGGACACTCTCAGTTCTTTCTTGTGAGCGCCATGAACTTGAACGTGTCACCAGTTCTTTCGTGTGAGTGCCATGAACTTCAACGATTCACCGGCCTTAGGCCCAACACATTCCCCTCAATTTAATTCACGCTTGTCCTGGTATGTTCAAACTAAGTTCAAACCCATTCACAAACTCAAACTCAAACTCAATCAATCAACCGTCTCAAGTAGTCATTTGAAACCGAGACAAGGGCTGTGGTAGGGTTCTTTGCAAACCGGCAAGTCAACGAATGTGCCCCAGAATATCCCACAGTGGGAAGCGGCTCAAAGAAAACCATGGGCTCTACTACTTGCTACCAGGCATCTGGGATCTTCGACATCTGAAAATCAGGCTCTAATTCCTTTCCACTGGGCAGCAGCCTAGCTGATGAGCTGGCAACATCTAGCCACCATATGCCACCATGTTTAGCTTATTTACAGCATCACGCCATGAGGCAGTGAGGTTTGTGAAGGATGTTTGGGCTGTGGAACATAAACCGTGCTTCAAGTTACACTGCATCGACGGCAGAGGCGTATGAAAGTCCATGCTACTGTTGCTTACTGCTACGTAGACATGACGAATTCAAAAATTGGCTGCTATGCATGCCTAGGACATACTGATACGAGGCAAACCGGTAAACCCCTAATATCCCCTAATCTATCCTAATCTGAAAGCCTGAACCAAACTACAAACCTGAAATACCCCTTTGCCGTCTGCGACGCCAGGCCACACTAAGACAGGCTCGACGTTGGAAGGAAAGCAACGGACTTCCTTCAGTTTTTCGGCGCAGGAAGCGCTACCTGCTCGGGGCTTCAAAATTGGTTTTGGCGAATTGTTTGAGACAGGGTTAGCAATTTGCCAAGTGACTTTTCGGCCAACATGCGAGCAACCGGGTGCAACAGCCATACGTAGAAAGCGTTAAACATTGCAGCTGCTTCTGGAGAAAAAAACGATTTAAGCTGGAGGGGTTGACGTCAGGTGACCATAAGGAAACGTGCTAGTTTGCTCAGCAAAATTCGGAAAACACTTTCCATCCATCTAAGATCATCTAAGTATAAACATCATTGAACATCACCCTGAAAAAGAAGGGACGTGCTTGATGACAGGACTCCCAGTCTGAGGTTTTAGCTTTGCTTATAAACTCCTTGCTGAAGAAAACAAGTTCTTCCCACATCTTCCCACTACTAACTCAGCTGCTGGGTGAGAAATGGTGAGAATATGTGAGAATGGTGAGATTTGCTAAGAGGATTGTCATCTCGGACTTCCAGAACCACAATCCGAAGAAAATTCTGCAGCTGCGGAGCTCAAATCCAGGTTGTTCAGGTGGACATCTTCATCACTTCCGAAGTCTTTCAGCAGAAGAGAGCTGGTGACCTGGAAATTAATCCATTGATATCCATTGTATGGAACCCTCGTAGGGGACGTGTCGCCAGCATCCAGTGTACAGTAGACGGCCTGTGACTTCGAGGTCCAAACACTGGTGTGACCTCTGTAGAAATGATATGGACAAGCCCCAGGGGTGTCCTTTGATGCTGTTTCTTTCAAATGTGTCACCGGTGCCTTGGGCCTTGGTCACAAAAAATATGGATGTGGAATGGTCATTGGCTCCAGGGCTCAAGTATATCCCTCTGTCCTGTCACACGATCATTTTATCATCACCTGACCTGTTCTGACATTTTATGACCACCTACCCCTATTTCGCTCTTTTGTTACGTGCAACATGCACACATATACCCAACTCTCACACCACATCTGAGTGCAGCTGTGCTTAACGCCTTCTCAGCAGTAGATGCTCCAAAGCGTTTTGCTCGTGCGGCCAACTTTTCCTCTTCAGTCAGGGAGATCGATGCCTCGCGATGCGAATGGACTACCAGATACTACCAGTACTACCATCACGGTTGTTTTACCGCAGGGGCATGGCATGCTGGTTGGTTCCGAGGTGCTCCGAGCTGCTTGACTTATTGGGCCCCTAATGTGAAATTTACAAAGGGTCTTGCAAGCCCACGGCCTTCTATCAATTGAAGGCAGTTGGCTGACGAAATGCAATCGATATTATCGATATCAAGAAATATACTTGATGTTATTTGCTGCATTTCTAGCTCTCCAACTCAGTTTACATGACTTTCGCCCTACCATGTAGCGTCCTGGCTAGGCCTATTCCCTGCAAGCCGAGGGTCTGCAGGAGGGTCTGTAGGAAGATCCCCCCAATCCGCAGCAAATGGAGCCCCCCAATCATCAGGGACAGGGACACCCCAGTCGGCGAATTCCGATGTATCCACTGGAGCCCATGGTTTTGGATCTGGCACGACTGGGTCTCGACGTGGAGCAGCCCTCAAATTGTATTCACGCCAGAGACGTAGACCGTAGCGCAGCGGGTCTCCCAGGAGCATCTGAACTGGCCCAAATGTTTTTTTCTCCTTCAGGAGGTTGCTAAGCCTGCGCTTGGTGTGGGCACCTTCTGCTTCGAGGTCAAAGCTGCTACCACTGAGTTGGGGGCCCCAAACATCCCAAACTTCGGCCAAACAAACAACAAGCTTCAAATACATGTTTGCCAACATGCCAAGAGCGGATAACAAACAACCGTTCGCATGCCCCAAACTCTGATAGACTGTGCGGACTGCTCATTTCAATCGGTGCTTTCAATCTCTTAATCAATTAGTGATCACCATCGCCAATATATAAGGAGAAAACCAAACAATATTCGGAACCACCAGGCAAGTAGCAGTCAGGTACTAGACCTGTCTCCAGGTGTCGAGACTTGCCAGTGAGTTTATGTCAGTTTAGCATTGAATTATCAAACATGTTGGGAATTGATGATCTTTAGATATCTTTAATATTTTTACTAGTTTTCAGCCATGCCATTGCCACATTCATTATGGAAGCGTTAAAAAATGCTAGATATAAAAAGGTCAAAAACAAGTTCCACATAGGTTCAACTGACTTCAACTGAGGTACTGAGCACATCTCTTGGCACACTCCATCCATTGCTCCGGGCCAAAGTCCTGGGGTACTTCGTAGCGCCGAATTGGCATCTTCGGCTTTGGAGGTTTGGCCTGGCGCTGAGTGACGACGGGTATGGGTCGACTGGAAATTTTGGACATCCCAAACTGAGATGGTTCAAGGTGGTTCAACTGCCAGAATTCGGCATCAAAACATATCAAAACTATCAACATTGGAGACTTTGTGATACTTTATGGCCAAAAAGCATAGTGATGATAGGGTGAGCATCACCCAAACAGTTTGGTGATGTTTGGAGATGTTTGGTGTACTATTAGAAAATGACCAAAGCAGGGTTGGGCCTTTAATTGGCGCCCACAGCCTGGACAAATTCAACTGGAGAAGTATCAGCAGCCGGGATTTTCCAGGGATGGGATCAATCGGGGAGGAGAGAAAGCAAGTATAGAGAAGAACTAACCGGGGAGACATGCGTGAAAAGAAATTTACTCATCCAGAACTTAGGTGGTTTTATCATGTTTTATCATTATGAAACCGTTCACCCTGGTCAAATGCACCAAGTTGCACTTTGCTCTGCCGACCTATGCCTGGAAACTTTCAAGTCCAGTATAGTCCAGAATAGGATTTCCATCTGGACCAATCCAAACAATCTTAGGACCCCCCAATGATACTTGAACTGGGCCTATCCACCTGACCTACTCCCGCCAGCCGATCCCGCTGCACCTTCTTGGGTATGCTGGGTTCCTTCAGGGTTCCCATGGTACATCTATTCGAACATTCCTTAACTCTCCTTAATACAGTAGCAGCAAGTGAGATAACAAGCACATGTGCACATTAATTTTACATATTTTTACATGCAAATAGACAAATGCATGAATCAACTCCAGGAAAACTGGCGGCCAAATCAATGACTTCTTCGAATAGGCATCAGAAAATCTGCTTCGTGGACAGCGTCTAATTTCGACAATCTGTTCCCATCTGTGGACTGGCCTCAGCCTCCTCTTCCACCTCCTCTTCGTTGTATCCCTTTCCTTTTCTTTTTCCCTTTCCTCTGCCTTTGCCTGTCAATCCAGCGAAGCAGCATTGAAAAGCACTGCTGAGGGAACTTGCTACCAATTGGGCGGAAAATTCGGGAGATCCAGGATTCCGGGATTGCACATCATTTGCCCAAGACAAAGGAGACAGCGTTTCCACTACATCCGGCTTCACACAACGGCGAGCCTTTTCTGAACAGCTGGCCATCAGAATCCTTGGGGCCGGGGATGGGAAGGCCAGAGAGGTCAGGTCGGTGTGGGGTACTGTGATGGTCCCTATGGTCTCTTTGGGCAGACCTCTGAGGCTTGGGGGATTTGAAGATTTGGCTAGTCATGGCTAGTCTAGCTGAATTTGTGCAAGGGGCATCTGAGTCATACTCTCTCTCTTTGCGTTCTATAAACAGCTCCAGGAAGCTGTCGCTGAAGCCAAAATAGCTGTTCACCTTCAGGGGTTGGCAATGGTCCAGCAAAAGTGATCACGGAACCCGTGACCACGAACAAACTTCATCAACATCTTCCGCCTTGCCTTGTGTTGCAGGAGTCTGATCCGAGCACCTTTCTCGCCCAAGGCGTCCCGAGAATTTCGAACAGTGATGATGCTCACCACCTTCTCAATTATAGCTGGGGAATCTTTGTCCTCGCCATCGCTGCCATCCTTGCCCCACCCTTTGCCTTTGCCCATCATGTATGCATATCGAGGCTCGTGCTCCACACTGACCCAGCAGAAGTTGTGCTTGAGTTCCTCCTGGGGCCATGGCCAATCAACTCTTTCCCAAATGGAAAGTATGATGTGAAAAACTATGAACGGATCACAAACCGTAAACCCAGCAAGGCAGCTACAAGCCACAGAGATCAATGAGTCATACAGATCAAAACATATGTGTATAATGTCCTGTTGTTGGTTGTCGATCTTGAAATCTTGCATAGAGAAGATCATGCGTCACGTTTCCAGTTGACTCAGTAAATTTCATCGAACGCAAAGAGCTGCCAAATTCTACAAGATCTAAAAGGCCGTCCTTGATGACATCTGCCAGCTGCTGTTGAAAGTAGTATGAGCGTATCATGGCTAAATCTTGTGACCGGGTTATTGGCTGAGTTTCTCTGAGTGGGCACCATTCTGTTGTCTGGTGTGCACGCCAAATCATGGTGAGCAAGTTCTAGTATCCCCTAGGTTGCGAGAAGTGCTGGTTTGAATCTCTCATATTCTGTAGGATAGATGAGATCCAGGAGCCGCTCAACGGGGCTTCATTTTTTTTTTGCCCAAATGGGGCACCGCCTTGTCAGAAAACAAAAACGGCTTGAAGAACTCTCTGCACACACACACACAGTCACTGTCTCCGCTTTTGGGGTCACGGATATAATTACATCATGAAAACTGGCCATTTACCTACTACTTCACCTACTATGACAGGGGCATGCGCCATGGCAGCTTTTCGAAATACATATGAGGCGTGCCAAGTCTTGCGAATCAATCTGGGGCCAACTTTCCTTGGGGTCGGACACGATGGTGGATCGTCTTTCAAGACTTTTGCCCGCCTTCATGATGATGGGGACATTTGACCTGGGACAGTCAGCCGTTTGCAGTTGCAACATGTTGGGTTTGCCGGGGGGGTTTGCCGTGAGTCGGAATGAGTTTGCAAGAAGGGTAACATATGTTAAGATCATGTATGTCCATCCGCAGCCGTTTAGTAGGAGGAAATTTCAT
>Ga0126342_10016334_pt1 | contig 12948 bp, 13 predicted proteins | sample Cyp1metagenome_FD_92528 | JGI IMG/M metagenome (GOLD analysis project Ga0126342, IMG submission 92528) | Coral microbial communities from Lord Howe Island, Old Settlement Bay, Australia - Cyphastrea 1 metagenome | ecosystem: Host-associated > Invertebrates > Cnidaria > Coral ... | reverse complement strand
TTTGAAAAAGAAAAACCGAGGTTTGCGTAAGAAACCCGAGGTATTTTCATTTCGTCAAACATACCCGAGGTTTCGAGTCAGACCCTACAAATTTCCAGGGTTTGGGTTCGCAGGGTATATATAAACATGTGTATATATATATTTATACAATATATTTATATATACATATACATATGTGCTCAAAAACTTCAAGAGCGGCTCAAATTTGGAAGGCTTTGGAAACTAATCTGGCCAGGAATTTTCAGATCTATCCTTTGCTCTTTTGATCAATCTAAAATCCCATGAGCATCACAGAGAAATACCATCCCCAAAATTATATACTATAACATAGATCATGAAAATCGCCCATTTCTAGTAGAAACTATTTTTTTCCAAAGCCCCATTGGATCCTATTGGCAGGGTCTATGTACATTTTGGAGAGGCTATCCTTTGAACAGATGAAACACATCGCCGTCCTATGGTTTTCCCTCAGGTCTTGAAGGAAAGGCCCCGGCATATCATCCTGCGAGATGTGAATGATGTGAAGGAAAAGGTCTGCAGGAAAGGTTTGAAGCAAAGTTTGCCACCCTTCTTGCTTCTTGGCGAGGAAAATCTCCATCTCCGATGTCGACTCAATCGGATGATATTTTTTGGTAAAGTCACCGGAAACTATATATGATATATGTGTTTTTTTCATAGTCATATTTTGTCCCATATGTTTTTTTTCTTTTACGGCTTCATGGGGGGGTTCCTTTTGTTCAATGTGTTGAAGCAACCTGTGATGGGAGGGCATGGTGCCTACGTGTGTTGAATTAACTTATCGAAATGAACACATATATAATTGGTTAAAAGAAAATGTTTTATGATGAATTATGATTGAATTTACCACCTTGTTAACCACGCGCATTTTCCCATTTCTTTTAGACTGGTGCTGTTGCACATTGTCACATGGTTCTGGGTCAACATCGATGATGGCGAGGAAGGGTAGCCAGCTACGCTCAAGTCAACCACCCAATGTTTCAGCTTGGTAAATCGTGTGATTCTAACTGTTCCTAACTAAAGTGAAAATCTTACCCTCAAGGAAAGTGATGGTTTCTAGGAGGAAAAACTGCAACATTTCTTGTGTCCATGGCTCATTTGGACCGCTGGGCTGTGGGTCATGCTTCTCTCGGATCAGTCTGTCCTGGTGTACAACCCAGATTATCATCATTCCCCAACCTTAATGACTGTACAGGCTGGTGCCCCAGTTCGTTAGCTAAGTTGGTTTAGTTTACTCCAACAATTGGGGTTATGATTGGTTTATGGGGTTATATCTATGACTATGGTTAAAGGGGATTATAGACCAAATTATAACTGCGGGGTACCACACTGCAAGAATTAACCTCAGAAGTGGGCACAGCTCAAAAATCACAAATCCCCCAACAAAGATTACGAAAAGAAAGTCAGCAGCCACAATTATGTGGCGCCATAACAGCCCAACTTTTCTCAAGTCCCAGATGATTCGCCCAGGTTCCTATTCTATCACATCGCATTGTATATAATCAGAGATACCTGAGTTACACCACTTTTTTCTGGTGAAATCCTCCGCTTACAGCCATGTCCCTTCTGTTATCTGGTTGTTTGGTAGGTCATCCCTGTATTTCTGTCGATGACATCCATGTCTAAACTCCAATTTTGGCTGGTTCAAAGTCCCAAAAAATCAGTCCCCAAACAATAGGATGGAGAAGGTCACCATAGGTCACCAATGGGTAGTAGGTTGGTATCCTATGGTATCCTCAGGTCCCAGGTATGTGTTTGGACATATTTGGTTGTAAAAGCCATGGTTTCCGGTTGAGATGTTCCCAAGGTTCCACCACTCCGCCATGGTCACCATGAGTCGGGGAAGCCCCCCAGTTCTAAGTTGCTTTAGAGCCATAGACCTTCATAAACCATGAGAAATCTAACAGTTCACCAAGTTATGTTAACCAAAATCCAGGAAAATCCCAGGGAAATCCCCATGAAATCACCATGTTTGGATATGTTTTGCCATCAGATATATTATACCTATCCTTGGCATCCCTTGGTGGTATCAGGTTCCTCCAGCGTCTCTTGGGCTCCAAGCCGCAACGGAAGATCTCGCTGTCGCCGCGGCGGCGCCGCGGCTCTCCGCGGCGCCGCGCCACGCGGCTCGTCTCGCCGTCGCTGTCCTCGCCGTCGCCGAGGCAGCGGCGACCCACGTTGCCGCTGCAGATGTTGAACAGCACGCCACGGCTGAGACTTGGAGGGCTGGGTGGGGAATTTTTGGGGGAATGGCTCAGCACTAATAACTAAAAAATTCTAATAAATTCGAATAATATCTAATAATCATCCCATTCCCCATCCATTTCCGCACAAGCCTTGGAGGGTGAATTTGTCGAAGTTTCTTGAAGTTGAAAAAAATTGACACATTCTGGCGGTTTTTGGGCAGATGATATGACATTGTGATAAAAGGATATGATAAGGGGACAATGTTATCAATCTTGGCTGCTTGGGATTTGGGTGATTTAACCAAGAATGATTGGATTCAAGATGATTTAAGCATCTAACATTGGAATATCATGTGTAGCCAATGATGACGGCTCTTGGAGTTTGTTGACGTTCAAATAGTTGATTATTTGTTCGGAAAATTATGAACATGACAACAATGGACAATGGACATCAATCGATTCCTATTTTGTTGTCTTTGGTCTACTTGGGAGTTGGTTGAAGTTATATATTTAAAACCAAAAAAGTTGTAGTGGCTTGTTATTAGTTATTGGTTCCAAAGTTGTTTCAGCTGGTTTGAGTGATCATGTTTTTTTTGTGCATTGATCCATTGGTTTGAACATGCATGCGCTGCAAAAAAAATATATTGGGAAGCTTATCTAAGATTCGTCCAGGCTAAACGACTTAACACTTTGGACATGGGCCATGGCATCCACATCATCCAATCCAAGGAGTGCGATGCCCAGCTCAAGATCTTTGGGGTCAAGGATTTCAAGACTCAGAAGCTGAGTTGAACGCGGCATTTTTCGATTTTATTGGAGATTCCACCTATGTCAACCAAGGTGACCTAGGGAGTGACCTTGGGAGTTCATGGTTGCGAACAAGGGGACTTGAGGCTGAAAAGCATGTCAGTGAGGAATGGATGAAAGTAGTGACATGTAGTGGTCCCAAGAATGATGAGAAGTGCTTGCAGCTTGGATCAGCCATACCGCCATAAGGGGGCATCTAGTTCAACTGACAGCATTCTGCCAAAATCTGAGGGTCTCACACTGACACCAATGAATGGACTCATCTCTTTGATATATCAATATTGTTTGTATGTATATGATGTATATGTGAGGTTAGTTATTGTCATTGTACATAGTCCCTTTTTAATCAAAACATCTCACGAACGGCTGATTTGGCATTGGATCATTCATGCTTTGGGGTCCTTTTCTTGCGGATTTCGATCGTTTGAGTTTGAGGCTATCACCCCATCCCACAATCATTCAATCGTCTCCTTAGAAACTCTGATTGGGTACTGAATTTGTCAATGTTGGAGGCCCAAATGGCTGTTGAGAATTAGTTGTAGTATGTTATGTTATAGTATGTTTTAGTATGTTATAGTCTGTTGCAGTATGTTATAGTATGTGTTAGTATGTTATAGTATGTTTTAGTATGTTTTGGTATGGTTTAGTATGTTATAGTCTGTTATCGTATGTTATAGCATGTTATAGTATGTTATAGTGTGTTATAGTATGTTTTAGTATGTTTTAGTATTTTATGGTATGTTATAGTATGTTATTGTATGTTTTAGTATGTTATAGTATGTTTTAGTATGTTATGTTATAGTATGATTTAGTATGTTTTGTTATAGTATGTTTTAGTATGTTATAGTATTAATGTTATAGTTATATATATACTCCCTTGTATCCCCATTAACAAAGCACCCCTATATATTAACAAACAACTTATTACATCCCATATACCATATATCCCTAACTAGTCACCAGCAGAAAAAGCCTTGGGTCCTCAGAACTCGAAGCGCCTTGAACGCTGCTCAGGACGTGGCTCTTTGGACATCTTTTGGACCATCCAAGGGCGTAAGCGGAGCTATCGAGTCACGAGCTGAGAATTCCTGGGGTTGTTCAAAGATGGGGAAAACACATGGAAATTTCATGAAATTTCCAATTTTATCTATCCAGTGGGTAGTGTGAGCCTTACATTTAGACAAATCCATATTAGAGAATCTAATGGGAGTTAGATCGAATTGTTTTTTAGTTGGGGTCTAATGATGAATCTACAGGGATTCTATTGGAAAACCTAGTGGGCATGAACATGAATCAAATTATAATTTACATGGGAATACAACTGGCTATGAATGATTCAATATTCTATCCAACGAAGAAATTTGTTTCACGGGGAATCTCATAGATAACCAATAAGAATGTTAGACCGATAAGATATGGGTTGTCTGAAAATTGGGTGTACTCCCAAAATAGCAGCTGAATAAGGAAACTAAGGTTTCAACCCTTGGATTCGGATTTTGCGGTATGTTTAGACAAACCATCTAGAGCCAAGCCTGGATTTGTAGACCATGGTGAATTTTGTTGGAATGGAGCCTGATTGATGATAATCTCTGGTGGCTCCAAAGATGGGCGGGAAAATCCCCCCTTGAGTTCCATGATTTTGCCCATCAATAAACCTCCATTTAGTCTGGTTGGTGGTTTGGAGCATGGCTTTTATTTTTCCATCTATTGGGAATAATCATCCCAACTGACTATCATATTTTTCAGGGGGGTCGGTCAACCACCAACCAGTAGTATGTTTGTTTCCATTGAAACTTCCATTTCGAGGGGATGCCATGGGATTTCAGAAATGGATTTCAGTGGCGCCCTGGGGCCCTGGGGCCCTGGCCAGGTCAAAGGCATGGTCTTCGAGTTGGTTGTGCAGGGCGCAGGGGTCACCTTGGTCGATAGCACCTCACTGAACGAGGTGGCATACCTCTGTGCAGATACCTTGGTGCCTTATCGCTCAGAGAGGGCTTTGAGTTGGCCAGTTTGCTTTGCCAGTTTGGTGTAACTAAAAGGTACTAAGGTAACTAAGGATGATATAATACATAATGATCATAACTATAATGGATATAATTGGATACACACTAAGGCAACTTAACCAAAAATAATGGATGATTTAATGGAGAATCATGGGATAAAACTGGAATTAAATGGAATCAATATGAATGCATTGAATATGTGTTAGGTTACCATCTGGTAATTTGTTACATAGCTGTGGAACATGGATGGAACATGGCATATTTATAGATTATTTATAGCATACGTAAGTAGACATTGTGATTTTCCATCGCATTCCATAGCTACATGTTGCAGTAAACTAGCAGAGGGTGTATATAGATCTTCCAGGTGATTTGTTGTTTTCCTGCGTTTGAAGATATTGCAGATATTGAAGTCTGTGGCTGACATGTGAAAGCGCAGGTGGTGGTCAACAAACCTCTCCCAGCGTTCCAAATTGATCCAACTCCCTTTCTTCAGGTCGTTGATTTGGTGCGGTATGAAGGAGCACGGAGGGCCTTGGAGATGAAACTGGGATCGCTGCAATTGGATGTGCATGACAACAGCGCTGGTTGGCGGAGTATCTTGTCACCGGTGAGCCCATCGAGAAAGCCCAAAGGTTAGCTTCATGGCCCATCTCTGGGACCTTCAATGGGGGTGTTCAATACGAACGTGGATAAAGAGGGGCTTAGAATATCCCCCTAAGAACTGGATGGTTTGATATGTTCAGACATTTTACCATATTTGACCTCATTTTGACCCACCCCATGACATCCCATGACCATTTTCGGAGCAGGTAACGTGATGCTGCGGCCCAAGCGAAGTCGACTTCTGCGCGGCACCTTGGAACGGCCCTTCTTGTTGTGCAGCTGCAACTGGCTGGCACTGGAGCGTGGAGCAGGCCATGGTTTCGGCCATACGAAAGGTAGGATGGAGGTTTCCTGAAATGGGGGATTCCCAAAATGGTTGGTTTGTAATGGAAAATCTTATGAACATGATATACAGGATGGGGGCCCCCAGTTGTGTTTGTTAGTTTATACACCCCATGAAAAGATATGAAAAGTATCTTATAAGGCAACTTAGCTATCTTGGGGGCCCCATCCTGTAAGACAGTCATGGAAATGGCCATGGCCAAAAAATAGGTACATAATAGGTACATCTATATCATCTTTACAAAGGGCTAATTTGCAATCAGTATGCTAAACGACCTGTAATTTACAATTAAGATATTGTCTGCTTGGTGGTTTGGAACATTTTTATTTTTCCATAGTTTTCCATATATTGGGAAGAATCATCCCAACTGACTTTCATATGTTTCAGAGGGGTCGGTCAACCACCAAACCAGTTGTAATAAACAATCGGGACCCCCGTATACGGTAATTGAATGGAGCCCTGCTGAGACGATTTGGATCCATCCGGGGGTTGACCCAGCGACAAAAAAAAAAGGATCAAGCACTCTCCAGGCTGCTGGACTATCCACAAGTGTGCTATAATAGTATAAATGATGTATATGGGGGTACCCCAAAATGGATGGTTTATAATGAAACATTATGGAAAATCAGGTTCAAATGGATGATTGAGGGGTACCAGCATGTATGGAAACCTCCATATATACAAAGTTTTCTGAAATCGCTCTAATTTGAAGGCAAAATGGAGCAAACACGAACATGAATAAACATCTATGGAGGTTTCCTGAAGTACCCCCAAATCATCAATAAAAAATTCGGATTTTCCCTCATAAATCATCCAGCTATTGGGGATCCCCCATGGATTGGAAACCTCCATATGAATCCACCAGCCGAAATGCGACAGGTCCTGCCGCCCATTTTGAAGTGGACAGTTTGAAGATCGTCACTTGGTGAGCTGAAGGCGAAGCGCCTGCGAGAATTGGCCAGTATTCTGCTACTAATATATACATATATATATATATATGTATATATATATATACATATACGTATTATATATATATACGTGTATATATATAATATATTAGAACATGATATGGTGTTAATAATGCTAGCAGATGTTTGGAATATCCCGAAATTAACCCAATGAGAAATATACATGTACAGGTACAGTGTGCACAGGAACCATGCAGTCTGGAACAAGTCAGGCGCAAACCCTCTCTGGCTGGAATATTCTAGGTGCATAAGTGCCATGGTCAAAACCTGGGAAATTGAGATCATTTGCCGAGGATTGTCATCAGTCCATCATGGTCGAGACCAAAATATTGGAACCAATGGATGTTCATCCCCTCAAAATGGTAGTTATGGGTATTTATCCATAGCCATATAATTGCATGTCAATAGAACATCCTGGTCATCCTGTTTGATGTCGTAGGATTCAGCCTGAAATTGTTGAGTGCAAGACTCTCATTCGTTAAACGCTGTTAAACTAGTGAAGCGTCAAACATATTCAAAAATCACCTTCATTGATAGGTTAGCAATTGTCAATATTAAGCAAGCAATGACTCTATAACTATTACTATTACTATTATAGTATTATAGTATTACATAAATATAACTGATTGAGTTTCACGGTTGTTACTCAGAAACAGCCGGGCTCTCTGTGCTCCAGCTCGGTCATCAAGGGTTGGTTTTTGAAAAATCCCATCCCCATATGAAACACCCAGTAAACAGCCCTCATAAACCATAGCTGCCATAGCTGGTTGGTGGTTTGGAACATGAATTTTATTGACCATATATTGGGGATAATCCTTCCCAAGTCACTTTCATATTCTTCAAGATGGTTATTGCACCACCAGTCGCAGTAAACCAGAGTTTCGTAGGGGACCTCCCAAGTCCCAAAATCAACAGGGCGTTGAACATGGGGGAAGGGCTTAGGTCAAAAACCTACCAGCCTCGAGTAAATCAACATAGACCCTGCCAGATAGGGGTTGGAGGATTAGTTTCCACTAAAAATGAATGATGTTCAGGGTTGAACTCTTAATTTACCAAAGGAAAACCATGTTAGATGAAAAGATGATCATCCAAAAAAGATGGAAACTTGGTTCTTTGGAAATCCCAAAAATGTGTTAATCATCGATGGACATTCCATGTTGGATCTCATCCCCACATGGAAAATCTGAGCGCTCTGAGGACATGCAGCCCATCGAGCTCCGCTTGGACACCTTGAGCAGCTTCCAGTTGGCGATTTTTGGTCTGGAGTTACTACGTTCCTCAGACACCTATTCGTGCGAAATTCGTTTGGTGGTTGATCATTATCTGGGCTTATACCTATCCAATTGTCCGATATAGTTATTTTTAGGGGTTACCACAATCTGCTATGGGAAAACCAAATTATACTAGATTATACTATCCAATTTCTTGGGGATTTGTCACACTCCGTTCTGGGAAATCCTATCAGCCAGTTTTTTTAGGGACGACGTTGCAGGTTTTGAACACTGCTTACTCGGGTTGAAACCTGAAAATGCTGGTTTCACCAAGAGTAAAAGGGGGTGAACAAACGATGATGGGTATATGGTATAATGTGGTACCCCCCACTTATAAGTTAGTTTATAACCCCCATCAACTATAGAGATATCTACCATAAGTCCCACTTATTGTAGTTATAAACCAACTTAGCTATCGAACTGGGGCACCACTATGTAGATGTATGAGTCAAGTTTCAGAGTTTAACCATGATGAACCAACCAAAATGGGGACTACTGGGGATACAATGGGTACAACGTACGAATACCATGGGTACACAATGGTGATAATTGGGAGACTGAAAATTGTGTTTTAAGCAACACTATATAATTGGGTTTTTAACAAACAATAACATACTGGGGGATATTAAACACATGTGAAATGGGTGTGTCTGAAATTGTGAAACGCCCCCCCCCCAATTTATGGTCACTTTGGCGGAAAACAAACCAATCTAGGGTCAACCCTTCATCAGTAGACACTGGTTGATTGCTGAAAGAGATTAGCCCCGCACGAGTGATCATTGATAATTTGATACAAGAATGGGCACAGCCTCCCCTAATCGAACAACCTCCCGGTGGTTGTCCATCTGGGATTGACATTGATGTCCTTCCGTGCACGCTGGGAGGTTTTGAACATCGAGTTTTTTCCACCACAGAAAGCTTGATGAAGATGGAAGCACAGCCCCATATGTTGTAGCCCCTGGTGTAAACTTCACTTTTTCAAAAGAGATACCTAGCCAGCTACAGTGACCTATTGATTGTTGCTGAAAGAACAACTGGTGTTTTGGGGAGCTAGTGGCAGCTAGCGGCAGCCAGAGGTCGTGCTGAGCCTTTGCTGGGAGCTGCAGAATCCTTTGGACATTTGAGGCGGCTACTGAAGACCCACTGGAGGAGAAACTGTGACCATTACTGCTATCACTGGCTCTTGAAATAGCCCTTTGAAGAAAAAACTACACGTACTTCAGTAGTTATATACTTCAGGAAAATCCTTGACCTTGTGACTCTTGTGCCAGCATTTGCCATCTCTAAACAAAAACGGCTTTTAGTAGCAATCCCCATAAAAATGAGGTTCTAACAGCATTTTTTGGCAGCAATCCCCATGAACAATCATAAACATGAGGTTACCGCTTCCCAGGAGCGATGGGGAGCAGCTTCTGGTGGCCCGGGAGGGCGAAAGAGACCACCCGGTGCTGGGAGAACCACCTTGTCCGGACTGGGGAGATGGCGGAAAGTGTGGTACATCTGAGCCATGAACACAATACCCTGGGTGGTTACGAACTGGGGACTTATATACTACCTATATAGTTAAACTGGGATTATGAGAACCTATGTTATGGGAAACCTATCAACCAACTAGTATAATGAGATGGGCTAAAGATATTTGTTTGATGGATCATTTGGACATGTGATGAAATGTGGGGATGACCATGGATGACAGATCATGAAGCTTGCGAATTCCTTAAGACTGCACTGGATGATTGAACTATTAACATCTATGAAGCAACCAGGAGTATGATGACTTCGACGTTCCCACACCTGTCTTCATCAAGCAGCTGTAGCTTGGTGCGGAGCGGCTGGATTTTTGGCAGATCCGAAGGATTTTGAAACATGTTCAGTGCGTAGGAAGACCCACAAACCAGGTTTGGACATTGGGGTATAAGCTTTCCCGAAAAAAAAACAATTCATTGACAGATTTCCTCTATTACTCCTGGTGGTATCTATATATGCCCATTTTGCTTGGCACCATTTGGTAGCCCATACTGAGCCATCTTGGTGTCAAATCCCAACATTTCTGATCGATCATCCGAAGATCACCATCACTCTCAATTCGGTCTAAAAATGGCAACATCACCCATCTTTACGGTCAAGTTACCCTCTGGTAAACTAACAGTTTGCTATTGAAAATTGCCATAGAAATAGTGGATTTACCCATTGAAAATTGTGATTTTCCATAGTTATGTTAGTTTACCAGAGGGTACCCATTTCTCTAGTGAACCTCACACTGAACACTTGCGCCCCACAGGCTGGTGCGTCGAATCCAGTTTTTTGTTTCTGTGCGCTTTAATGGCAAGGTGGGGGAAGCGGGCGATGGCGTATCCGGGTATCCTAGTTGGCTTTGTGTGGTGGACCTGAATATGATGTTTGAAATTGTTTGAACATGTTTTCAGGAAGAATGAATGGAAGTCTCAACCAACAATAATAGGTATGTATGAGCCAAATTTGAAGTCTTAATTGAAGTCTTGATGTTTTTTTCAAAGCAAAAGAGGGTTACGGCAAACCCTCAAACCCAAGAGATCTGACCAATGGGACGCTGATCCCACTTAAGGAACTCACGCATATGTGATTTAGTCGCTATAGATAATGCTCTATTTGAATACTTATCAGTGATCAGATGTTTTTTGTATTCAATAATAAATATCACTAATTTCACATAATATCTCTAATAACAGCGATACGAAAGTCAATGATAACTATTAAAGCATATGCAGCATGACCATGGTTACAGAGTTATTGACAGCTCCGTCATTTCCCCAGCCCCGCACAATGACCTTACCATGACCATTAGATATATGGTTTCCATAGGGAAATGATCTTGAAATGATGGGGAAACACCACATCGATACTAGTTTACAGCAGGGTAAAAGGAAACAAAGACACGAGCGCAAAGAGGGCTTCACACGCATGTTTATGTGTTTATGTCATTTTTTCCAGGAAGTTAAACTGAGATGTTATTACTTATAAAGTCAGAGAAATGTCTCACAAATACAAACAAAATCACGCAACATCCAGTGATATGTTGTCCCAGGCTAATAAACACGATATCTCTAATCTGTAGACTATGTTTTATGTCTTGAATTCACACATACAACAATATAATACATTATATATAAACCACATTAAAAGACAATAAAACATGCTGGTTCAATCAATATCCTAGAATTGAATGATGGGAAAATCTGCCGGAAATCTCTCTATCTATGTCGTGTAACAGATTAAAAGTAAATGTTCCCTTCAACATCCTTCAATCCAACCATTGAAACTTATTACATTGGATCTGTATATATATACACATATATATATATATATTATATGCATCCATATTTACTTTATGCATTCAAACATTTAGCATATACGTTCATATCAACATTAAATCCATTATGTATAATTACGTATGTATACGTATATATATATATACATAATTCTATATATATATATATACATATATGTGTGTGTCCATCACATGGGTCTGTGTGAAAATGTCGTACCCCAATACATGGCAATTTCGATAGCAACAATAATGATAAATTACAATCAAACCTGCATAAATCCAATCTTTATGTTTATCGTGGACTCTATATATATATATCAATATGATATGCATATGTCAAAAATAATATGTATATCCATCACAGATGTCCATCCCAAATATCATGCAAATCCATGAAATCTTCAAGATGAGGCAGCCTGCCGTGATGTTGCTCTTGTGGCACAAAAGGCCATATATCTAACTTTTGGGCACCACCTTGTGACGATAAATGACCACTATGAGCTAATTCCCATTAGCAATTCAATCAGTATATAATTAGCACTGATAACCAGTATGAACCATTATTCAACCTTTAAACATGGCTCATGTTGGTTATTAACCCATTAGTAGTTAGTATATAATAACCATCCAACAATAATCAACATGAACCAATGTTGACCTATTAACAATTCCCAGTGATTATTACTGATTAATAATTCCCACCGTTAAAGCATGAATTAATCAGTAATAATCACTCATAGCCATCATTAATCATTGTTAACCCATTAATCTTAATAACACTTTTTAAAATAATCAGTAATAGTCCCATTAATCATTAATCTCAACATTACCCATTAATAAGCAGGTTTTCCAAATCTTTGGGGGCCTGAGAATTTCTGCGATTCACAGGCATCAGCTTCTGGCAACTGCAGTAGCGAGGCGCTTCAGGCGGTGGACATTGTGCTACGTGCCATGGCACAGCGCGGGGGTTGCTGAGTCGTTTAACGGGGAAGTGCTGGTGGAAAGGGAAGAAATCATGTTGAAAACTCTGTTGGTTTAGCGCTTCAGCCATATTATATATACACATATATATATATACACAAGTAAGTATGTATGTATGTAATGTAATGTAATGTAATAATGTAATGTAATGTAATGTAATGTACTAATGTAATGTAATGTAATGTTATGTTATGTATGTTTGTTATGTATGTTTGTTATGTATGTTATGTATGTATGTTATGTATGTATGTATGTTATGTATGTATGTATGTTATGTATGTATGTTATGTATGTATGTTATGTATGTTATGTTATGTATGTTATGTTATGTATGTTATGTTATGTATGTTATGTATGTATGTATGTATGTATGTATGTATGTATGTATGTATGTATGTATGTATGTATGTATGTATGTATGTATGTATGTATGTATGTATGTATGTATGTATGTATGT
>Ga0126342_10016333_pt1 | contig 12948 bp, 10 predicted proteins | sample Cyp1metagenome_FD_92528 | JGI IMG/M metagenome (GOLD analysis project Ga0126342, IMG submission 92528) | Coral microbial communities from Lord Howe Island, Old Settlement Bay, Australia - Cyphastrea 1 metagenome | ecosystem: Host-associated > Invertebrates > Cnidaria > Coral ... | reverse complement strand
ATGCAAAATGACAAATTCAAGTTCCAAACCGTTGCAAACACTAGGCAAATGGTACCAGCCAAGAAATCCAAAAAAAAATCCCAAACCTGCTCCAAAAAAAAATCCTAAAACTATTTCACACCCTATGCAAAGTCTCTGCATTATTGCCAATAGTATCCAATAGTATCATTCTTACCGTTTCATCATTTTTCAAGGGGCTTACATGAACATGAAATGTCTATATGTATTGAAATAAAGTTACCCTCCGGTTATTTAATTTAGCTATGTTATAGATTAGATGGCCCATTGGTAAATGATAAAATATAAATGATTGATCCTATCAAGCTATGCAGCTATGCCATGAATTATGATAGATACTAATGATCCATGTATCCATTGATAAACGACAAAAACCCATGATTTACCTATATGATATCCAAACTAATCATGATTTACCTATGATTTTCATGGTGATTTATGAGTTACGCCCTTCCGCAGGTCTTCCCTTCGCCGCACCTGGCAGCGTCTCTGCCCCAATGCCTACCACCACGCCCTGCGCCGCCTGCGGCTGCCGCTTGCGCTGGGCCTAGTAGGGCTGCTGAGGCTGCTCGGGGAAGATGGCGCGGGGTAAACCACCATTCTTAGTGGTAAAACACTGTAAAACATGGTAAAACCCACCCGAAAATGGTAAAACATGGTAAAACGTGTCATTTTTGATAGTAAAGCCACCATTTATGATGGGTTTGAAATGGGGACTATGAACCAATTGGTAAATAAGTCATGGGATACTGGGACAGAATATGGCATATAATTATTGTTTGCTTTATCTCGTTCAACCATGTGGAACGAGATCAGCTACTGGTAGCTACAGTTGCGGTCCCTTCAACCCGCTACTGGTAGCGTGCCAACTACGAGATCGGCGGCTTCGAAATCGGCCATATCGGCCTCCATGCGGCAGGAAGAGGCGAAATGTTGTGCGGAAAGGTTGGAACAATTTAACCCATGAAGCCATCGTGCAACACAGCGCACACTGATTTGGAACATGTTGAAACAAATTCATACACATTGGACATTGACATCTGTAGGCGTATGAAACAAGAACATGTTGACGTAGTATGACATAATTATGTGATTCTTGCCGACATGTTGACTTTGCAGTCAGTTTCCCTTTGGAAATAGCAATGGTCTAATATCCAAGTCCCAGTTTCAAACAAACCCTAATGATGGCCTGTTGCTACCATGAAAGTATCCCTCCTACTTTAATGAAATTATTTCAGGGGCGGTTACCCACCAAAATATTTCAACATAATTTCAAAAATCTAACATGTTGGATGTATAAATTTATATAGTCTAACTGCCATCACCAAAATAATTTCTGGTTGGACTTTATTTTGATGGGTTACCACCCCTTAAAATAATTTTGACGTAAACACTCTGAATGGAAACAAATATTTCAAACTAAGTAACTAATTTTGGTTTTCTATGATGTTGTTTACGATGGCATGGCCCCTAGAAGTGCGATTGCAGCACAACTCACAACAGAAGTTGCAGTGTGAAATGGGACTAAGGGGGGTTACTCACAGCAGAATTGAAGAAAATCACAAAGTACATCATCAGGAAATCCTGCACAATGTTGGTCTTGCAAAAGTGGTTTACTATTATTTTTTAGGTTGCTTCTTGTTTTTTTTTAGGATTGATGCGTTGCGAATCCTACAACGCAAATAAATTCAAACATCATGTTTCATGTGTGCTCCCTGCTAGTCATGTCAGAATCTCCCCTCAATTTAAATTGCAGCAAGAACGCGTCAAAACTTGCAACCCGAAACCAAACACGTTCTTCAAAAAATTATTCAAAGGATATTGGAGATGCCCTGCACTCCTCGCCCAGAACCATCCAACTCGCCCAGAAACTGGAAAAAAACGAAAAACTTATCAAAACCAAACGCTTCCCATCAAGAGTTCTTTGGAGGAAAATGAAGGGAATATGGGAGAAATACGGGGAAATATGAAAGGTTAGGAAAATCACTACAGGAAAGAGCCAGGTTGAATACTATTTTGGGATTTCCCAAGGGGAGAAATTATTTTAGGGGTATTGAGATGTCCTGCACTTCTCAAAAACCAAAGTGAGCAGCTCCCAGAACCACCCAACTCGCCCAGAAGCTGGAAAAGTGTTCAAAACCTATCAAAACCGAACGCTTCCCACCGAGAGTTCTTTGGAAGGAAATGAAGGGAATATGGGAGAAATAAGGGGAAATATGAAAGGATAGGAAAACCACTACAGGAAAGAGCCAGGTTGAATACTATTTTGTGAGATTTCCCAAGGGGAGAAGTTATTCTAGGGGTATTGGAGATACCCTGCACTTCTCAAAAACCAAAGTGAGCAGCTGCCAGCTGAAAAACAAAAAATATATAAACACCGAATGCTTTCCCTTTTCGCACTCATTCCCACCGAGAGTTCTTTGGAAGGAAATTCAGGGAATGTGGGAGAAATACGGGGAAGTATGAAAAAAGTGGAAATATGTAGGAAAGAGTCAGTGATGAAGATGATGGTTGAACATCATTTTGATGTAATTCCCAAGGGGCTCATTTTTTATTTTTTTTCAACCGCTTAAAATTTATACAAAACTATTTCAAAACCTAGTTTTTCCAGTGTATATTGAAGGCTTAGATTATAACTCACATAATCCAATATGCACATCCGTAGGCCCACTGCTTAGGAAAATGATGGAATATCCCCGGTGCACCTGTGAAGGCGATCATGTCGGGTGGGAAGGGGGGTCCCAAAGTATACATATGTAAAGATTGGATAGTCCGGGTGGGGTAAAATAATTAACCCCGCGGGGGGTGAAGTGAAATAATTTTGAGGAAGGTTCGCCCGCTGAGATGGGGGGAGGGGGGGGCCAACGTGGGTAATTATTTTACCCTCAAGAGGGTTTCATCGTATAACTACCGAAGACTCTATCAACCCCCTGAAAATAATTTTGAAAAATATTTTGCGGAGGGGCGGAGGGCGGGCAAGGAAGGTAGGGGAGATATGAAAGTATTGGTGTGCTTTCAATGATGTACCGGTGGTTATTCCCAGTTTAATGATAAAGTTTGATAACTAACTAATGATGCCTTGAACCGGTGCAAGCTACCATTGACAACAGTCACTTCAATGGTAAAAAATGTGGACTTCAGCCATTTTTTGGTTTTTTTTTCGCTATAGTTTACAGCGATACAACTTGTATAACCTACCCAGAGATTTCAGCCTGACCTTGCCATGGCCAGGCTGACGTGGGCTCTTTATCGGTTCATTCGGTGGTCGAAAATGGCGGCAGATGGCGCCACTTTCTGGGCTTTCTGGATCTATGGAACTGGGAAAATCGATGGCCAGGCTGGTCTTTGGGGACTACCAGGGTGCTATCTAAAGGAAACTTGTCGATTTAACTGGGGTTTACATGTGTATATACTTGTGGGAATACTATCTAAACAAGCCAAAAAGAAATCTAACTGAATAGGCCCTGAAGATTGAAAAATCCGGATAATCCTGTAGGTTGGGGGGGGTGAATGTGGATACAGCTTAGAGGGCTGCTGGTGGGAGGTGATATAGCTACCATCACCCAGATGCTCCATGGTCCTGGTTTACCTACAGGCAACGACCAGGTCGCACATGTTAATGTACCATGGAGCAAATGGCTCCTGTAAAATCATATAGAACCCAAGTCGGAAGTAGATCTAAGTAGCAAGGCTGTACAACATACTTTGCCACCTACAAAGGGGATCCAGACTCATCAGCTGCATAGTAGAGATGTGTTCCACGTCCGAGAGGGATCTTCATGGGGGGTCTTAACAGAGATGTGGTCAATTTCGAGGTTTTTCGCATTCAGACTTGTTTGTATTCAAGATGTTTAATATTTCAATGATGTTTATGTTTTGAGTTTGATTATGTAAGTTACTAATTCCCCAAAAAGTTGCCATAATGCAGTCTCACAGACTTTGGATTACCATGGGTTGCCCAATAGGACACCAACGAGTTCCAGTGAACACCAGCAAGATATATACCATTGTAAGCCATCATGTAATGAGCCATCTAGATCTAGTATCTATATTCATAATATGTATATGTATATTATTGTAATTATACTCTTGAAATTCAAAAAAAAAATATTCCAATAATAATAATACTTATTATTATCATAAAATTAATACTAGGACCTTCGGGATGGCGATAGAGAGAAGAGAAAGTATATAAGAGAGAGTCATAATTAATTGATTCATATAGTATAGTCATATACATATTATAACTGTATTTATCATTGGTTATCTATTACAACACTTTATAACTGATAGATCTTTCCAACATCCATAGCTTCCTGGATCCCACCGTCTAAGGCCTGGCTTGTACCAGTCTGCACGGCGCCAGCAATGTGGCGGTGCCGACCCCGGACAAAATGGGTGAACTGGTGGGAACAAATGGAGAAAAAAATGTGGTCATGCTGGGTTTACCATCCAAAATTAGGATGGATTGGCAGACCTAATGTATATGATAGCTATATAATCAATCATTTGGATACATTTGATCACGACAACGTCGCGACGTCACTGGAGTGATGGGGGATTGGGGTGTTTATCCTTGGATCCACTGTCTTTTTGTTGGTGAAATCATACAAGTGGAAGCAACCGGTTGGATCTTGAGGATATTTCATACATGCAGTTTTTATTTGGATCTTGGAACCTGCAAAAATAGTTGGTCAAACATGGGTCAAACATGGTCAAACAATGGGTCAAACAAGGGGAGGTTTGAGGATGCATCATGAAAGTTTTAGATGTTTTTTTATAGGTCGGCATGATGTACCATAGATGTCCTTTTCCCATTGGTTGGTTGATTAATAGAGGGGTTTGAAGAAACCCCTTTAACAACAGGTAAATGATGATAGATGGTGTACCAGCTCCCGGCCCCTCTATTGTGATGTACCGTTTAAGAATCAAAAAAAAACTGTTGTCCCTTCGGCGCAACGACTGACTTGACCCAGTCGTCTGAGTCGCTTAAAATGGTGCTGTTTTTGTGGCTCTTCCCCCCCCATTTTTTCCATGAAAGTTGTCCACGCTCTTGATGCTCATTGTATAGTTCTTCACCATTATTAAAAAACAATGGCAATTTCTGGATCCTGGAATATCCCCAGCAAAATATAGCCTGAAAAATATGGTACAGTAACAGTACCTCCATTTTAGGATCCTTTTTTATTCCCATTGATTATTCTAGGAAAGAAATCATAGAAATCCCCAGCTACTTCGCCCAGTGACTAAAGGTGAAGAGCATTGGCGGCACGCCGGGCTACAAATGTGGGGTGCCAATTTAGGGAACGGATGGGAACCGCATCTGCTGATGAATTTGGACCAATCAAGCTGAATTTTATGGTCATTAATGGTCATTAATGGTGAATTAGTGGTGATTAATGGTGGTTATTAATGGCTAATAGTGAATTAATGGTGATTACCCTCTGGCAATTTGTTACATAGCTATTGAACATTGCCATTTATAGTGAGGAAAAGCCATGATAAAACAAACCCAAATTCGGTGTAATTGATTGAAATGCCCCGATGTTCTAGATGATTTTTTCATGCCCCTCACATGAATATGGTAAATTATTGGGATGGTTATGGCATTGGGCTTGCCAGTGTTTGCCACACTGGTGTGTATTTGATCAATGAATCATCTTAAATCCCTATTTTGATGGTTAGATTACATCCATTATGATCCATTATTATCCATGATTATCCATGATTATCCATTATTGTCCATTATCCTCATTTATTGTTTGTTTTAACTCATCATGACTTTTGGCTTTACCGGCACCACATCTTTCTTCAGGCGGCGGTTCTTAGCCGCAGCCCGAGGTCCCGTGTACGAACGCTCGGGCTGCTGCACTGAAGGTTCCGAGGTGTGGCTTTGCAGCGAATCCAAGGTGATAAATCGGGATTTCTTCTGATTTGTTAAGACATATAGTGGACATGATATAGATTGATATAGGAACCGTGTGTTAAATATATGCATTTCTACGTAGTGAGATCGGCAAATGGCCATTAATGAAGAAATCATTTTGCGACGTCAACTATTTAAGCAATCAATGAAAGACAAATGAGACCATTCTTCAAGGGGCAGCGCTCGCCACTGAGGCCCAAACGGCCCAAACGGCCCAAACGAGTGTCATCTCAACAATGACCATGGTAGTGACATGTAGTGACTATCGTCATTATCAGAATGTTTTTGTCGCCCTTCGTTTCAAATATCAACATCATGACCTTCAGGAGGACTGTTCAGGACTAAGATCGGAAGTTTTTTATTGTTCACTGAGTCACTGTGCATTGTTTCAAAATAACCATCATTTAGCAAACAATTACCTATAGATGAACAGAAAATTGAATTTGCTGAAGGTGTTTTTTGTTGTTCCCATTGATTAAAAAATCCCAAATTGGGGGAATCGAGTTGCAACCGCCGAAGCCCAAAGATATCCCCAGGTGATGATATTGCAAAGCCCAATGTCCCGTAACAAAAAATCGTTAGCAGCCCGGTAGCACATTGAAGAAACACCTGGCGGATGAGTCCCGTAACAAAACCGCTAATTGATACTGGGTATAGTATGGTATAGTGTTATGTGTAAGAAATGTCTACTTTCTTACACTGATCACAAAAAAGCATCGTTGATATTTGTCAGTCATCTTCAGCAATGTCCCATTTGTTTTGATATCACATCACACATGTTTTCTCCGGAAATGGTTCTATGGGAAATTCATGGAAATTATCCTTTTTCACAGTAAAATAACTTTTTTTTTGGTGTATATATATATATTATATGTATATTGTCATGATTCATGATATTTCCATGATATCCCCATGTAGTTGTTTTGACTTTTTCTACCGGAAAACCTTGGATTTGTGGATTCTCTGTGACTAAAATCACCGCAGGTCTACTCCTTTGGCATGGTGATGCTGGAGGTCCTCACAGGCGTGAAAATGCCCGAGAAGCACGAGATGTCATAGTAAAAACAAGGTAAAACATGGCAATGAGGTACAGCCAACACTTTATTCTACCATAAAAATATGGTGATTCTGGAATATTCTGAATATGATTTATAGATGTTTAATGATGATATTATGGATGTTGATGGATGTTTATGGCATTGGCTTTCCCACATTTTTCACATCAACTGGTTTTTTGATGCCAGGCCTGGCTCCCTCCGCCACGGACCAAACAGTTCCAGGAGGTCGGGAGATCTCAGCTGTGCCATGGTTTTTCTTCGTTCGAAAACCAGCGAAAAACATGAGAGAAAACATCGCAGAAACATGGGGAAATCATGGCCAAAACCCGAGAAACATCGGATTTACACTTGCAAAACTGTGGAGAGTCATCGGAAAAATGTGGAGAACAAATAGGACTGAACATCCCCTCAACTGTCTGAAGTTGACCCTGAGACTCACCAAATTTTGGGTAGAGAATGGTCTTCCGGCTCCGAGTTCGGCGGGGTCGAAGTGGGGCAATGAACATATTGGAAACATGGTGGAACAGATGCTTCAATGATTGAAACAACCAGGTTTTTACTGAACATATAGACACTGGAATGGAAAAATATGGAAAAATGTAGAGAAAAGATTTGGCGTTTGACCAACACACAATACTGGTTGGTGGTTTCAAACATTTTTATTTTCCATTTCATATATGGGATAATCCTTCCCATTGACTTTCATATTTTTCAGAGGGGTAGGTCAACCACCAACCAGAGATTTGGAATTTGAGCAGGCATCATGTGGATCTCTCTGGCAAGCCATGGGTTGAACGTGCTGCCGGCAATATATATATATATATATAATATATAATATATATATATATATATAAAATATATAATATATATATATAATATATATATATAATATATAAATCTGATTTGGGTTGTTCAAAACGTTGCTCTTTCTGCACTAAAATGCAGAAAAATGAAGATATCCACTAGCAACATCATATTTCGTTGGTATCTAAGTTTGGGTTTGGGCCTTTTTTGGGTCACAATAATTGACTCCCCGAAAATGTTTGTGGATCCACGGGTATCAAGTTATCATTTCCTGAGGCATCTCCTTCCCCATCGCTGCTCGGTTGCAGGGGGATGCGGCATCGTATGTCATTCTACAAGCCTTAAAGAGACAAAGAGACTCGGGTTTCTTGGGTTTGCCAAGCTATAGATATGTATAGATACTTCATGATATTTCGTGATATTTCATGCAAAAAAAAGGGGCCGCAACACAGGCTGAAATCATTGGACAGATTGATTTGACTGGTCGACTGTGGAAATGAGGTATTGTGAAGCAATATGTCCAAAGTTTACCGCAGCCGCAGCAGAACAAGTATCCGTATAATTATTTCCCCATTTTGGTGTACACATCTATTGAAGTGCAGCAGCATGATTTATTTCATCGGTGGAAACATGGGGAAGCCTACAATTCAGTGGCTATTGAAAGCGATCAATGGCAATCAAAATAGGATACCCACCCATAATTGAAACAACCCCAGTTTTTACAGATATGTTCTTATCTAATTATAACATTATATATCTATGCAAAGATTTCCAGCAAATGACTAATAATGCATACACTTCATACAGTATACTATATGTGTATATAGATATATACCTGCCAAAATCTTATTAAAACACAGTAAATACCAGTAAAAACAGGAAAATGGTAGACTTTTGGGGGAGGCTACCATCCATATATATATATACACACACGTATTGTTAATGCTGAGGCTGAAAAGGTGGCACCCCAGCAGCCTGGCGCCTTGGAACGGATGAGGCACGGAACGATGGCCCCTGGGTGGATGGTGTAAGGTTGGCAGCCATCAATGATCAACCCATCAATCCTTGTTGGTAAGATCATTGATGGTTTAAAGATGTTTAAAGTTTAAAGTGATTTTTTGAACAATGATGAACCCCAACAAGGATTCATACTGATTCATGATGAAATTTCTGAACGTCACAGTTGTTTTACCAACGAAATTCCCCAAAATGGAACGCTCCGTCCGCTAGGAAGAAAAATGCGCAGATTTGCCTCACGGATTGATTTTGTGGCAAGTACCCAACTGTTTTTTGTGTGACTCCCCAGGTTCATTTTTCCATAATTTGCTTGCTGTATTTTTGCAGTTCAATTTCGGTTTATCTTGCGAACGTCTCATGTTATATAATTAATCGAATTTGGGGGCTGGTTAGTTCTACTTCCCGTGTTTGTTCTTTAAAATCTGATCCCGTCCTGCTGGAATTTCTTGACCATCCGCAGGGGCAGAGACAGCACGGCGGAGTGGTGCGGTGCCCAATGCTGCAGCCAAATACATCATATTCATGGTAGTTCTACCCCATCATTGATATACAAAATGATAAGATATTCAGATATATTATGTGTGTGTGTGTGCGTTTTTTTCATAGGAGTAATGATGATTCACTAGTGGATGAAAATCTACCCTGTGGTAATCGTTTGCTGATGATTTTCCCATTTGGACAGCACCCCAGGGGGGGATTTCACATTGCCATGTTCGATTACCGGTGCATCCGCCGGATGCACCGTGAAACCCAAGACATGTTGGGAAACGACGGACGTCCAGCCGAAATCAAACATGAATTTCAGTTCAGCTCAAGTGTCCAAACTATACATGTATTACTAACTGTATTACTGTATATCATATATCATATATAGCATATAGATGTTCAGTATTGGAGGAATGATGGTTCATGTTTGAACACTGTGTCAACCTTGTTTTCTTTAATTTAATCTTCATAGTTATCTATTTCATACAACTTACTTAATTATAAGTTGTTTGGCCATATTTTTGGGGGGATAACCAGCGAAGAAAAACCCATATCTTTTGTGCAGCTTCACCGCCTGAGGCCTCCCGCGCTCTTCAAGGAGCTGGCCACGTCGGGGGAGCTCAGCATCCCAGACAGATCCACGAGCCGTTGGGTCGATTTTTGTTCAGGGGAAATGATGAGAAAATGGGAATGATGACCAGCGGAATGGCGGCTGTTGCAAAGAAAAAGGAATCATTTGGGGATTTGGGGGCAGTTTGGACTTCAAAACAGAAAAATGAGCTGCACATTTTCTGCAGATGACACACATGACCCAACCACAAATGATGAGTTCAGGAATGCACATGGAAGGTGTTCAGGCAAAGAAAGGAAATGAAAGGAAGCTCACCAACAAAACAGTGCGATATTTTCCAGAACACGTTTGATTATCGACAGACCAAAAGCAAGGAAACACCGCCGGACTTGGAGACTTGGTGTTTTCAATGAGAATTTGATGAAAGCACCTTTGCTGGTGATTGGTTTCAAAGATCTTCGGGTTTCCTATGGTTTCCTCCACACCTGGGATGAAGATCTTCTAAACTCTACATATTATTTTCATATTATTTTCTTGGGATAGACGGATTAGCCACCTCCCAACAGCCAACCAGTGGCTTGCCGCCGCCTGGCTTCAGGGACGGCTGATGATTCGAGATGTGGGTTGCAACTCAAAAATGAATGGTATGAAGAGGATCCACAGGACAATTATGTAAAGGGTTTCAAGCAGTGCAAGAAGTTATTCACTAGTCACTTTAGTCCCTTGATGTATCTTGATGTCCATTGTCTCTGCCGAAGCATCGCTCAAGAAAAGAACATACCACCCTTTTATACCCTTTTACTTTATGCAAGGATCATCAGGAATGTTTACCGAACCAAGATTCACAGTGCAAGTTTACTATGTTCTGATTCACCATGCTGCAGAAACCTGTCGCCATGGCATCGCCAATCTGCTGGCTTCGCGAGGGGGAGGTGCAGGTGCTTTGGACCACGCAAAGTGCGTGTCCGCCCGGTGTCACCTGGCAGCGGGGGCAGCCGCTTCAGGCTTGGTTGGCCACAGAGATAAAACATAGATAGAAATAAATATACAACAATATACATTATACATTAAAAACATATTGATTTACTGATCAGTAAAATACATCTTTCTGATGCTAAGGCGTTTTGATATCAACGTGGTTTGTTTTTGAGACTGGTGATCTTATCATCTCAACGAAGAGATTTAGGCAGAAAAGGGACATCTCAGTCGCTTCCTGCCGAGCCTTAGGTGGTCCTGTTCACCACCGATGTTGCTCGGCACGGATCCCTGTGAAATCTTAGTGGTTCACCATGTTCATCCTATAAAGTGGACTATAAACTCCAATAACTATGTTTTTGTTGACACCTATAACTATGGGTTTATAAAATAACTTATCACTGATGATACCGACCTATAACTATAGTCTATAGTATTCATATGTATTCATGGGTTGTTAGTCAACCAACATTCACATCACGTTTGGGGGCCCCGCATTGTAGCTTCATAAAGCTGGTGTTTTCTGTCCGGAAAAAAACAACCTGGTTGGATGGGAAATCCCCGAACAAAATGAATGTTTTGAGGGGACAATTATGAATGATGGATTTCCAATTGCCATGTTTGAGTACCGGTAGTTACCTGGTAGTTGCTTAATTTGATGGTGGTTTATGGATGTTTATGGATCTTTATGGTTTACCATTTTTTGGATGAGAGGCTTAGCAAACTGCATGGTGAACCTGTGTGTGAATCGGATGTAAGCTTAGCATATAGTATCATATAGTACCCAGAGAACAAATGGTCGAAAAGGCCAGTGATCTGCCATTATTTTGGAGGATTTGATTGGACGTTTTATTTTGGGGGGATGTTATAGTTGAATGGCCTGGTTGATCCCAACTGCGGCTATGGCCTGTTTATGCCTGTTTGTCATCTGAAGCTGGGTTTGTCACTTGGGCTATGGTGAAACGGTGAAACGGTCGGTGAAACTGAGGGCTGATCCCATATATTTATAATATATATTATTATATATTTAATAAAAATAACTATAAATAAATATATATATATATTTAAAAAAACATATATATATATATATATATATAAACATATATATTTAGTTGTTCTGTTGATCGACCTAATCTGGATTTCCACGTTTCCTACCTTTTTGATTGGCACACCTCCTGGCCTGCCTTTTTGTTCCGGGTTTCCGTAGGTCCCGGGACGTGCGGATTGATTCGCACTGTCATATATAATCATATATATATACATATTATATATATGTGTGTGTGTTCTTTTGCTTCTTTTTCCTCCACCTCCAACACGGAGCTTGGAACTTTTCAACCATGTTTTTTTTAGTAGGTTTCACTGTCAGCGCAAACAGACTTGGAGTCACCATTTCAGCAGGTTTCTGTTGATCAACTCAATGTTCCTCCATTGAGTCCTATTCAGATGTCAAAATTGTTCCAACTGTTTTTTCTCATCCCATTCTTGCCAAAAAACATGTGTTTTCCATCATGCCCTCCTCATTTTCCATGCATGTTCCATCATTTTACCATTCTAAATTCCATTGATTTTCCATTGATGTTCCATGATTTTTCCACGATTTCACCTTCATTTCCCCTGCATTTTCCATATTTTCCATTGATGTTCCATGATTTCACCTTCATTTCCCCTGCATTTTCCATATTTTCCATGGCTTTTTGGCTTGTGGTTTCTGGTGCACGTCGGCCAAGGACAAGGCGGAGTTCGCCTACGAGGCCTTCAACCGCGGCCGGGACTTCGGCCCACTGGACCTGGCGGCCACGGTGCGCTACTGCCAATGGATGGATCACCTGGTGCCCTGGATGGCCGGATTGGAATCAATTGGGACAGGACTTAGTCGAGATATCTATGATTAATGATGGTTAATGATGGTGGTTAATAGTGGTCAATATGGGAATATCTATGGTTAATGGTGATTAATAGTGAATTAATAATGATGGTTAATGATGGTGGTTAATGGTGTTTAAAAATTGGGAATTTCATGGAATATCTATGTTTAATGGTGATTAGTAGTGAATTAATGCTGATTAATGGTGATTAAAAAAAGTGGTTAATAT
>Ga0126342_10016332_pt1 | contig 12949 bp, 14 predicted proteins | sample Cyp1metagenome_FD_92528 | JGI IMG/M metagenome (GOLD analysis project Ga0126342, IMG submission 92528) | Coral microbial communities from Lord Howe Island, Old Settlement Bay, Australia - Cyphastrea 1 metagenome | ecosystem: Host-associated > Invertebrates > Cnidaria > Coral ... | reverse complement strand
GAGAGCTTTTGGCAGCGGGGACAGCGGGGACAGCGAGCGATAAAGATGGAGGACAGCTTCAGATATATTGGATACATACTTCAGAATCTGCTGATTTCAGATATCTTCTGATATATTGGATACGCACTTCAGAATCAGGTATATAATGTGGTGGAAGCCTGCCAAAAAATAAAAATAAAAAATATCCTAAATGCCGACGTAGATATGATTATCTATGAGCATGGTAAGAAACAAATAGATATATTAAAGAACCAATGGTGAAATAATACCTAATCAACCAATTAATTACCTCATAGGAGAAATAATAAGGTACCTAAAATACAATTCAATTCCACCATATATAAAATAGTTGGAAAGACCCAAGAATCAATTTCCAGAGACCCCAGATCAATTACAAAACCTTCTTTGCGCCTGCCACGCAAAACGACATCTGAACGTCCAAAAATGCTCCGTACCCCTCAGTTTGTTGCACTTTTGGCTTCGAAATGTGCTTCGCGCCACAACTGCGTGCACTTTTTCGACATCTCAACTTCCAAAAGTGGTCCGGAGCTGCAGGGTTTTGTGCATTTTGACTTGGAAATGTGCTTCGCGCCACACAGGCGTGCACTTTTTCGACATCTCAACTTCTAAAAATGCTCCGAAGCTGAGGTGTTTTGTGCATTTTGACTTGGACATGTGCTTTGTGCCAGATAACGGAGTGCAATTTTTCATCTCTCATCTGGCCAGCTGGCTCCGCACCGCTGCTTTAGCAAGCCTACTTTTCGATCCTCCGGAGCCACAAATCATTGGAAAAACACATTTGGTTCGCGACTTTCCCACCTTTTCGCGCACCTGGATCTTCTTTCTTCGGAGACTTTCTCTTTTTGATCTTCTTTCCTCTTCTCTTCTCTGACTCTTCCCATCTCTGCTTTTCATCTGTCCATATTGTCGGAAGTTTGACTTCTAAACTTCCTTCGATCAGAAGTATCGACAGATATGACATCTCAAGCACAATTTTGACAATTTTCCTTTCTGAAGCATCCTCTAATTTCCAGCTGCAGTCATGGTGGGTGCATATAGTTTTTGGCATGCCAACGTACAACAAGAGAAGCTGTCGATATTCTAAAGGTTGCCCTTGGCTTGGGGATGCAAAGAGAGGGTACAATCCATACAGTACACATTTAGCGTGCCTTGGTCTGACTAATATACATCACTGCGGCATGACATGTGCAATATGCACATACACATATAATATCATATAATCACATATAATCACATACATATGTGCAGTGCTGATCAATTTTAGTGCAGGAGCTGTTGCTTCAAAATGTGTCAAAGGAGTCCCGACTCTTCCCTGTACCAGCCGTCTGGTTTCATAAAGGATCATAAGGATGTCAGATGGTGTCGGAGGCTGCCAGAAAAGTTTAACCGAACGTGCTTGAACCATGCCCACCATACCATCAAGCCTAAGATGTTGACAGACTTCCCACCAAGCGACCTCCGGACACTAGAAAATCTTGAATCTCCGCGGCCTGGAAACACAGGATCCAAGCATCCAGGCTTCCGTTCATATGTACAGTACCTTTCTACTTTCTATTACTTTCTATACCAGTCTGCATTTCTGCGTTGAGATTCCTCTTCTAGTGGTACAAGCTAAATGTGACAACTGACGTAAACACGTGTCCACGGTGGAAACATCGTTGCACAGAACATCCAACTCGACATCCATGCATGGCATTGGCATGGCATTGCTATGGCGCGTTTTGGGCGTTTGATGGCGTTTGGCAGCCAATTGGCATCGATTGGCACCTCGCCAGCCGCAATTGCTGACACCAGGCGTGATTCCACACCTCCGTCGGCAGCATCGGCAGCGTTCACCGACCTCCTGGCTGTCCAGGTCAGCGCTGGCCGACCAGGTCTGTAGACGAAGGACCTGATTGGACCACGGAAAATTCTTACGATGGCATACCACATACCCGAATCCCAACCACAGAAAAAAATGATAAAACCTGACAGAATTCCCGATCTGAAATTGGGAATTGAGATTCTCATCGCCCCTTCATCCAGCAAATGACTTGGCACAGTTTACCAAACATGCAGATTGGTACATGCTTCAGGTTGATACTTACACGCCACAGCTGGACATCTGCGTTCCTAACTATATACTATATATCTGAGTCTGGATTGTCTTGACACATGCACCTCCACGGCAGCGGCCATCGCCATATCACAGCCTGAGCTGCATCTTATCTGACCTATCGTCCTGCTCTGCAAAGCTCATCAATGCTCATGAAAGCTGTGCAATTTTGCAGATAGCCACATTATCCAAGCTCTTTTTCTCACCCCATTCAGCAACAAACGTCCCAGGGATGACGCTCACAGGCCTTCCCACTTCAATGGGCAGAACTGCATTTGCCATCAAAGCCTATCCCAAATTCATCATAATTCATCCACATCCTGTATCGAATTGTATCGAATTCTTTGGCAAACACCTTCCGGGTATGTCCAGGTAGCTGTAGCAAAAAGCAGCCATAAGCTGCGGAGGAAGCCATGTCTCATGTCGCTGGCAGGATACCAGTGTTACCAGTGTACTGCCAAGAGTCTAAGAGCTCTGCACTAATCCCATAAGTAGCGTAAGTGGCCAGGAGCAAGCCATCCTTTGATGAGATCTTTATTCTTATTCTATTTCATTCTAATGATATCTATCTGCCGGATCTTTTCCATCCCTGAAGGATTCACTCATACAATCAGCTTTTTACCACTGGAATCAAAAGTTACTCTATACCGTCTAGTCTATACTACGTACTAATTACTGTATGTATCTGTATGTCAGAGTTCTGTGAGCCAAAATCGAACCCCAACTCGTTAAACTCAGTCCCTCCAGGAATTTTGATCCGTCCATCTGCTCCGAACTGTTTTGGACGCAGAGAAAATCCTCTGGCACCAGTAAAGACGTAAGATACTATAATTAAAATATAATTAATACTACATACTGTAATACTATAAGATAGTCAACGGCCACCGTGCTTGGGTTCCATTCCGAATCTTTCCAACCTGGCTGGTCCAGACAACAGAAACAGCTAGGAGGCACTTCACTTACTTAGCTCCAAACGCTCATCTCAAGCTGCCGCACTTCTTCATGCAGCTCTTGGTTCTCCTTCTCAATGATTCATGGGTGGAATGCATGAAATTGAGACATCAACATCTGCAGAGGCTTCGTTGACGATTGGAATTCTCTGAGCGCCATCTACAGTGATGAAGACAAAATATCCAAAATCAAAACAGCACACATTTACATGTTCAAGGTCGTCGCGATGTGGGAGACATTACAGACGAACATTTAGATACATTATGATACATTATGATACATTCAGGATTTAGGCACATGTTGTATCATGTTGAGTTGATTCTGCGTAGCTATGTGCCTGACTTTTCTTGAGTTTTCAAGAGCAGCAAGTCTGAAACATGGCACAGAATGTTCTGCCGGCCTGTCGTGGCGTCTAACTCACACCTCTCAGACAGCAGGCAGCCGACTTGCCGCTCCGGCCTTCACCATGTGCTGCAAGTCATCAAGCACGCACGTCACCTGTGCCATGGGCTGTGCCCCAAAGATCCGGAAAAAAGATTCCGAGGACTGCCAGCCACGATCGGACAAAAGCTGCGCCCGGATGTGCCCAGTATATAACTTGTTTATACAAAACAAACAGGACCAAGAAGTCTCCTGAATCTCTCAAAAAAAATCGTTTCCAGCTAAAGGTTGTGATAACTAACACGAATACTGTTGCGCAAAGGTTTGAGACATACAGCACTATAGGGGCTATGGCCTGACTGGAAGCAACATTTTATCAGACTGGGTTTAAGACTATTCAAACATATTCAAACATATTCAAACTAATTACAACACAATGCAATCATCTTTTGGATTCTTTTGGCTGGTCTTTTTTCGGAAAGTTCCTGGCAAATCCAACAGTTTCTGGTGGCCTCATTATTTCGCTCTGTGAGCTCCATCTTCAAACGCTCCGAGCGTTGACGAAGTGCTTCTAAATGTTCCGATCTGCCCCAAGCGATGCCGGATGTCACCCTTACCTGTGTTCTGGTGGAAAAGCACCTTGAAAGCCACCCTCAATGTACTCTGTCGTTCTTGGAACCATGCTGGTGAATCAGATCTGAATTGCAGAGCACTTTCGGCGGATGCGAAGAAGATAATTGCGAATCATCTAGGCAATAATTAGCTCAAGAAGACATTCACAGAAAACGGAAATGGAATGGAATGGAATGGAACATATTGTAGGAGAAATGGTTTGCAGGCTGGTGTCACCAATAAGCTTTGACAGATTTTACCCTGGCACTGGTAATCGCTGGTGCCTGTCGCGCTTCAGACCTTGCTGCTGCTCCAAATGCGTCTGCCTGAAATTCTGATAACGTCAGAGAAAATGATGAAAATGTTGGCCTCCAGGCCATGCGGCCACAGGCGAGACATGGACGTCAGACCGCCTCTTGAGATGTTTTCAGCCCGGTGAAACATCTGAAATCTGACATCTGATGACATCTGACCACACGACCTTGGGGCCTTAGTTCATCCAAGTCCCACACTGACGGTCAGCAGTGCTTCGAAGATCATCAAGGGCCTGTCAAGCATTCATTTCAAAAACATTCGAAAACCGGAACATAGCGGGCATGTCACTATTTGAGTCTATCTTCAAAAAAACATCCTGCTCCCTCTGTCGGTAAGCCATCATGCTAGAGCCAGCGGACAATATGTGTGGTGATGACAGGTGCGGCATGTGCAGCCACCTTCCCATCCTATATTATGTTCAATACGTGTTTGTTTCATAATTTTTGAATGAGCTACAAAACAAATCAAGATGAGACTTACCGGTACAAAGGCTGCTTTCCCCAACCTGCTGGGCTTCTAGTAGCGATCGCTTGTGGTCCTGGCTGCGCTACAGCTCAGCTTCATGGCAAGAATGGTCTAAATGTGCTGCCAGTCAGATCTGCGTTAACTTGACCCAGATTCGGCATCCATACCCGGGACACTACCAATTTGAAGCCTGCAGTTGCACTGTCTCGGCTCAACTCTGAAACAGTCTGATCAATTGACACAAGTGTTTCAAATCCGCAGTCTACACATCTGCAAGTCCTGAATGGCACTCTTCAGATCCTCAACCTCTTGAGCCTGGAGGACATGAAATCATATCACTTTCACAGAGAAAAGGCTCAGACCATGTTGTCAGGGCCCAAGGAGATGTCAATGTGATCTCCACCCACGCCCGTTCTGCATGTTTTTTCAATATATGTATATATATATAACATAATATATATATGTAAATATAGAGAGAGAAAGATAAAAGTTTTTCATGTCACATGTTGCTACATCCTGTTACATGCATGATGAATTTGCGGCCTCGCCAAGGACTCCATCTACACACCAAACTGGGGGTCCAAGACTCGCTCATCTGCCATACGTTGCTTCTCATCCCGCTCGGAATCAAGACTGGTGGCTGCCTGCATCAGAAGCCATCAGAAGAGATGTCCACAAAGAAACACAAAGATTCATAAAGGATTCATAAAGGTCTTCAATTCGATCTCAAGCACCGATGGGCTTGTCATGGCTTGTCTGTCACGGCTTATCATGGTTTGGCTTTGGAAATGTTCTTTCACGCTTTGGACCCGAGGCATCTAGGCCTTTTGCAGTTTCATAGGATCATTGGTACACATATTCGTACACAATTTCCACATGGAAAACCTATTCAATAGACATTGGCATGTTGTTGCCATTGAAATTCACATCACCAAGGGTTCTCCTTGCAATCCTCTTTGCAGTGCTCCTTGCAATCCTCCTCAGCAGCTGCACCTTTTTCAGTAGCTCCAGCTCTCGAGCAGCAGCGCGCTGCTCATCACCCCAGCCTGTGGTGAAAGCATGACATTTACCTGATTGGTACCGAAAAAAGGTAGTGTTTCACAACGGACTGCTACAGTAACACTGAAGGATGGAAACAAAGCATCTTTGTGACTGCCTGGCGCACTGGTGCACTCAGATTCGGTTGTGATATGCCCGGATTCTCCGCAGTTCTTGTTTTGCAGCAAAACATTACTGATCTTTCAAGCAAGACAGACCAAGCAACAATAAGACCACGCCTTTTTCACCGTGGCAAAGTTGGGCAAGGTGTCTCAAGGGAATGCGCTTTGTATGTCCGTATATGGAAGCTGAATCAATCATTCAAGGTCTTCGCCCCTGCCGCCATTGTGGGAATCAAGCGGTTCAAAGGCTAGCACCTATCTTCAAATGTATTCAAATCAATCCTACTTCGATGCCTCTCAGTTCTCACCGGAAGTCAAGTAGTAGATCATTCGATCCTGGAGAATTTCACTGTTGATCTGGCAACTAAGGCCATCCACAGATTCCCCACACTTTCTCTGCCATCTTCATGAAGATGCCGCCGAAGCAGCAGGTCTCACGATAGACGGCCTCTGTAGCCAGCAAGGCATGTGCCATGGTTCTGCTGGTGCCTCGTAAGGCAGTAGCTGCATGGCGAAGATCCCGATGGAAGGTGAATCCATCAATTTCCTCGATCTGGAGCCAAAAGTCCTGTTCTCCCGTCATGGCGGTCTCGCCGAGGCTCAGGGAGTCATAGTCATACAATGAAACTTCCAAAAAAACTCTGTTGCCCAGCCTTTTCTGAACTTGAGCTGGGAAATAGATTCGATTGAAACGACCAGGCGCCACACTGAGCCCTGTCCTTTTCCTCATCTCTCGACTCGCCGCAACTCGTGCCTCCTTGTAGTAGTCATCACCACCAATCTGAGGGTGCTCAAACTTCCTTGAAGGAAGCCTAAATTCTTTGCCCTCAGGTCGGCAATTAAGCAAGAGGAGGTAGCCATGCTTCTCATGGCGCCCGATGACACAAACATCATGGCGCGTTGCTTGCTGTGCTTTCACAGCAGGGTCGACGTAGAGAGCCATGGTCCACTCTGCGCACTTTCAATGCTAAGCCTAGGCACTTTAAATACCAAGGCGCCGCTGAGAGTGCGGAAACCTAGAGTCTGGAGCACTTTTCACTCCTGAGCCAAATGATTGTCCGTTTGCCACCATTGGAACATGTTGGAACAATCAAATTTCTGGGTGAGCTGTGCTTGCATTGTGGCAACTCAACCATCAGCTGACAGCCACGCAGCGCAAACATCTATCCCACAGCACTGGTGACTGATGACCCACCTGCTGCGGCGTTTTGCCTCGGTCAAGACAGTCTTGCAAGAAGTCAAGGTGAGAGCTCCAAACGGAAATCAGAATTAACCTGCAAAATTGAAGAGGTCGTGGTTCAAAGGTTCAAAAACAGCTTCTCCTATCTATGGAAAAAAATCGTGTGATTTGCGGCAACAAGGCACTTCATGACTCCGACACTTCTTAGGGAAGGCAAGCTGTGGTGAAGGGTGAAGAAATAGTATCGGCCATTGAGGAAAGCAGCTTACGAGATGCTACGAGTACTTAGCTGCTGTGCTGTGCAAACTGGGCTTATGATCCACCAAGTATTCGAAGTTCCGATTACTATCTATCGATTAATTACTGGCAAGCTTTCATAGAACCTGGAGGGCTGTATATTTCTCAAGAAGCAAAATGAAAAACATTCTATCTTGTCAGTGTCAGAGAAGTACAAGCACGGTATATGTTTTTTGCTACAATCATGTTGCAGGGCTATTGCAGAAATTCCACCGGATCAACAAAAAAGAAGCCTGGGTGGCAGCTCGGCAGCTCCATGACAATAAAAGTGATCCGTGGAGATCTCTGCAGTCTCATGGAGATTCATGGAGAGCTGAAGCTAAGTCCCAAACGCTGAAGCTTTGACCTCATCTAGCTCATGTTGGCCTCAACACACCGGAAACAAAACCTGCTCAACTGTGGCAGGTTCAACATCCATAGAACAGCTTGATAGGAAAGCTGACTATGGCGAGGCTGGCTTTCTTGCCGACGGACATCTGACCGACTCTTGCCAAAGTAAACAAATCACACGAAAATCATCAAATTGACTTGTGCATCAGCTCTTACTGTAGCATCTTTGAATTTGCAGACTTTTCAAAACCAAATGGTAAATGGTGTCACCGTCCTCTTCTGAACTGACTTATTCTCTCTCTCTCTCTCTCTCTTTCTCTCTCTGATAAGTTCTTTCACTCTGATTCTTTCACTCTGACACTGAACCGAAAGTTTTATCATGCTTGAGCACCTGAGAAACCGTGCATCTTGCAAGTTTTTCTTCCAGCTTTCTGCTTGCAAATTCAACGGAAGAAGCATGAGCTGTCTTCTCCTTGCCATAGCGAGGGTCCAAAAGCCAACTACCTGAGGTCCCTGGCAATTTTTTTTATGCCTTCATCAGAATCCTGAACATTGCTACTTGATTCACATATAGAATATTATTGTAACTGCTATTATTACCATTGTCTATTAATACGCTTTATTGTTATCACCAGTACCATCAGTATCATCATTATTGTTATTGTTCTTATCCGTATTCCGATTCTTTATTATCATTATATATATATATATATATTATCATGATTCTTATTATCCAACCACATCCATATCTTCCTGTGATTCCTAATCAAACAAGGAACAAAAAAGAAAAGCTGGCTTGCTGTACATCATAGTCTCTTCACAAGGGCACAACCAGCTCCGAAGACAGCAAAATAATTGCATCAAACTTTTCCCCGAACACTTTCTGAGGACTAGATGATACTCTGAGATTGCAACCTGTGATCAAGTTTTTGTTCAACAAACTCAGATTCATTATGATCGAATTTGATCGATGCATTCAAGATCCAAGACTGATGTTGGTCTCCTGAATGTCTTCTTGCAGCTGCCAGCACTTAGAGGTAATTGCTTCCGAGGCAATCTGGCGCAAGCAATCTCATGGTAAGTACATGTGTATTCAGTATATCAATTCATGATTTGTATACATATACATCATATATATTATATACACATATACCTATAAATGTGTGTGTGTGCGTACATCAGTTAATATAGTTAATTAATGAATGTTAATGACATGAATAGTCCTTTGATCTAGTCCAGTCACATGCAAGGACACAGGTTCAATCAATCCAGTATCCAGTCAAATACAATGATTCCCCAAGACTCAAAGGTGAATCATGACAAATCATGAATCTGGCCATGAATGATCATGTAACTATGTGACTATTTTCTTTAGCGTTCAACTAAAACAGAAGCAGAAAAACTTGAGTAAAACTAAATTCTTATCATTTCTTATCTGTTTGTATCTTGGACGAATCCATCCCTTCTGAGCTCGATCCGACCTCTGAGGCTGCCAGCTCTGCAGAACATATCTGGGCAGAGCACATCAGAACACATAAGAAATGCACTAAATATATATAATTAATATTAATTATATAATTATAATTACATATAGCTAAATTATGATAAATTTGTGATACGGTATTTCAAACAAAAAACATCAACAATAAGAGGGTATCTCGGAAGACATGCCACGTCTCACCATAATTTCATCATATTTGATCATATTTCAATAACATCCATTGGACATCCATGTTCATCTTTCAACCACAACACAGAATTAGCCGCTTGGAAGTGTGGGATTCAAATCTGTTCCAAGACCGGTGTTCTGACAAGTTACTGAAAGGCTGTTATCACGTTCAAGACGACGCTCCGTCACCAGCTCACTTCGTTTTGCCTCCCAAACGTTGCAAGACTGCGCGTTCAGAAAGTAGCATTTTCAATTCCAACAACACAAATCTCCAATCGGTTGAACAGGTCTTGGCCTGCAGATTTGTTGCGCAAAGATAATGTCAGGAGTGTTACCAGCAATGTTGCAGAGGTTGCTGGGTCTGTCTGCCTTGCTGTTCAAGGAAGCGATTTCTGTGTCAACACGGGCAAGTCGATCCTGGTGCAAGCTCCGGCCACAACTCATCGGAAATGACCGGCTTGGCACTTGCTGTGATTGCTTCCAAAATCTGCGATCGTCTGCAATCTAATCCACATTGACAGGAGATGAACCATTTCCCCACTCAGAAAGCTTTAGTGATATCAATTCCTGGTTCTAGCAACAGCTTGTCTTGTGTATTGCATGATATGTGTAAACGACGGCTTCCTTTCCCTTGTCCGTTCCGTGTGATGAGAAAGAGCAAGGCAGCAAGGTGGATGTGCCAGATTTCCTGGGTTCGTGTCCTGGAAATCATAAACCTCTCCCTGCACTCGGTCCAGGCCGTCCTTAGATTTCGAATTGTGTGACCATCAGGTGACCATGGAGTGTCTCGCCAGCTTCAGTGCGGGTGATGCATGTCCACGTCGAACGATATAACCTTATATAACATCATATAGCATCATATAACGCCTCTTCAGCATCGTGCAGTAAAACTGAATAACCACCAGAAAGCTGTGGGTGGGGCAAATCCCACAGACAATGCAACACTGTGCGCAGCAGAAAGGCAACGGCAGCGATGCTGCTGGTACTGTAGGAGGGGAAGCATCAGCAGGTGCAAAACCCAGAGCAGAAAACACAGCAACCTTATACTCCTTAAATTTCCTTAACATATCGTAACATTCCTTTCTTTGCCGACCAGAAGTGTTCAACCGAACTCCTAGACAAATTCCATCAAATTCCATCGCCATAAACAAACAGGAGCAAGTTGACCGACGTGTCTCTGGCCTCAGGGAAAACTGCAAAGGTCTGAAGGTCTATAATGTAGTGCCAGTGCATTCTTGTGGCTACTACTGTATATGCTATTATTATGATGTGATCATTTGACTGCAGCAGCTGGATTTTGTTTGTTTCGGTCCCCAGCTCCAAAAAACAATACCACAACCCCCACAATGGAACGCCAAAATCTGCCACGTTGCTGAATCAGCCAGCTGCCTGCTGGCTAAAGAAGAAGTGTCCGGGGTTGGATATGGCTGGATCATCTGCGTCACAGTGTCAACTCCGAGCTTTTCTTACCATAAATCTTACCAAACATATCAAGACATGCAACATATTGATCCTATTGCAACATTGTTTTTCAATTTGGCCAGCGAGATAACATCTATCGAGAACGATCTGCACCAAAGTTTGACAAGTACCTGTGCTGCCCTCCATCTACAAACAACATCTAAGAAACAACTTGCAATTTATTGTTTTTTTTTCAGTTGGTCGCCGAACTGCATGTTGAGATCTTGATCATGTCGAATTTGTGGTGCCTTTGACTGTCGTCGGAGGCGTGGACGGAGGCCTCAAACAATTCATTTCGACCCTTTGCACTTTTCTGGGACATTCTCGGACATTCTGGGACCTGGTGTTCAACACACCTGGTATTTCACACTAGCCTCAGCCGAGGTCATTCTTCGGTCAGAAAAAGTAATAAAAAGGACGAACGTATGTAGTTGAGATTGTCTGGTTTCTGAATTGATAATGCGTTATGCATGACATGATTAAAAACTGACAACACATATGCCATATGTTTTGTCATTCCTGCCATGAGGCCAACAAACACTACCGCTTCACATGGCGTGCATGGCAGCAGCTTCACCACCAAAAAAATACTAAAAAACACTGTCATCTATATATACGTATATACAGGACCTGCCACAATAAACTTCATTATGATCGCTAGACTGTTGCATCACAATATCACCACACATATAATGTTTTTCCCATCCGTAAGTTGCATTTGTTGCTAGTCGCACCGACACTGATTAATATTTGCTTCCCGTGTGTAGCCTGCCGTAGCTCGTCCATGAGTAGTGCAGCCGTTGAACGGGCCTTCAGGCTCACAGAAATATGAAACGCTCATCCTATGGTCGCATGGTCCCATGATGTCCCATGGTACATGGTGGTAGCCAGGTGCCATGTTCTGTAGTTTTTGCATCCCAATGCGGTTCAATCTCAAACACCCAGCTCGCTGGATACTCGGCAAACACATTCCCAAACCATCACTTTCTTGCAAGCGCCTCATCCCGTTTGCGACTATGCTCCTGCAACTCGAAAGTCCAGTCATCCACCTGCACACAAGCAGCGTACTCAGGAAATGCCAGGTAGAAAACCTCTGCTGCCAGGATATTCCGGGCATGGATGCTTCAGATTCACCATGATACGCCAGTACTTAGTACCTCGATGTACCTCGTAGCTGTGTGAAGATATCGCACGACTGCATAAGTCAGAAAATACAGCACATTGCGGACCTCTGCAGCCAACTCATGACGTTGCTGAGCAGCCATGTGCAAACTCCTCTCCGATGCAAGGAGTTGATGCCTGACCGCAAATATCCGCAAATGCATCGACAAATGGACCAGTTGCAGCTCCTGATCTTCAGCAGACTGCATATCTGCATATTCTTTGTAGGAACTAGTTCGGAACTATATAGGGATTTTGTTAGCAGAGAAAACTCAACAAACAGCTCTACATGCTCTACTCAGTAACTAGGTGTACATGGAGTGTATATGAATATAAAATAATACAAATAATATCTACAGACTACAGACCATGGATCTACTGGCTGTAGTGCCATGGCATCTGATCTGCAGTGCCAAAAAACTAGCCGTCCAGAATTGCATCGGCATATCTGCAATTGTGACCATTCAGTAAAGGTGGCCTCAGCTGATCAGAAGTCCTCTGCACACTCTCCTTGCAATCCGGGTGTGAAGGTCTGTCAATGTCTGTAATGAGCTAAAGGACTCCACTATCTGCATAGTATGATGATCACATAGTACATCAGTTGAGGAGTCTCAAATTGAAAACCATGTCACAAATAATCTAAAAACAAATCATATATCGTACGTATATATATATATATATTGTGTATGTATGTATGTATGTAAGTAAGAAAGTAAGTAAGTAAGTAAGTATGTAATGTATGTAATGTATGTAATGTATGTAATGTATGTAATGTATGTAATGTATGTAATGTATGTAATGTATGTAATGTATGTATTGTATGTATTGTATGTATTGTATGTATTGTATGT
>Ga0126342_10016331_pt1:7500-12949 | contig 12949 bp, 10 predicted proteins | sample Cyp1metagenome_FD_92528 | JGI IMG/M metagenome (GOLD analysis project Ga0126342, IMG submission 92528) | Coral microbial communities from Lord Howe Island, Old Settlement Bay, Australia - Cyphastrea 1 metagenome | ecosystem: Host-associated > Invertebrates > Cnidaria > Coral ... | reverse complement strand
TGTGATGCATGTGATGCATGTGATGCATGTGATGCATGTGATGCATGTGATGCATGTGATGCATGTGATGCATGTGATGCATGTGATGCATGTGATGCATGTGGTGCATGTAATGCATGTAATGCATGTAATGCATGTAGTGCATGTAATGGATGTAATGGATGTAATGGATGTAATGGATGTAATGGATGTAATGGATGTAGTGTATGTAATGTATGTAATGTATGTAATGTATGTAGTGTATGTAATGTATGTAATGTATGTAATGGATGTAATGGATGTAATGGATGTAATGGATGTAATTTATGTAATGGATGTAATGGATGTAATTTATGTAATGGATGTAATGGATGTAATGGATGTAATGTGTGTACTGTGTGTAGTGTGTGTAATGTGTGTAATGTGTGTGATGTGTGTGATGTGTGTAATGTGTGTAATGTGTGTAATGTGTGTAATGTGTGTAATGTGTGTAATGTGTGTAATCTGTGTAATCTGTGTAATGTGTGTAATGGATGTAATGGATGTAATGGATGTAATGGATGTAATGAATGTAATGCATGTAATGGATGTAATGGATGTAATGGATGTAATGGATGTAATGGATGCAATGGATGTAATGGATGCAATGGATGCAATGGATGTAATGGATGTAATTTATGTAATGGATGTAATGGATGTAATGGATGTAATGTGTGTAATGGATGTAATGGATGTAATGTGTGTAATGTGTTTAGTGTATGTAATGTATGTAATGTATGTAATGTATGTAGTGTATGTAATGTATGTAATGTATGTAATGCATGTAATGGATGTAATGGATGTAATGTATGCAATGTATGTAATGTATGTAATGTATGTAATGTATGTAATGTATGTATGTATGTCTGTATGTCTGTCTGTCTTTCTGTATGTATGTAATGAAGGAAAGGAATGTAATGTATGTAATGTATGTAATGTATGTAATGTATGTAATGTATGTAATGTATGTAATGCATGTATGTATGTATGTATGTATGTATGTATCTATGTATGTATGTATGTATGTATGTATCTATGTATCTATGTATCTATGTATGTATGTATGTATGTATGTGTGTATGTGTGTATGTATGTATGTATGTATGTATGTATGTATGTATGTATGGTAATGTAACGTAATGTAACGTAATGTAATGTTATGTTATGTTATGTATGTATGCATGCATGTATGTATATATGCGTGCGTGCATATATATATATATATGACTATTTATGTGTGTAATATGAATATTGCATATATTCCCAACTTATACCACCATGGTCCCCATGGTATGAAATGCTTGGAAAAAGGATGAAACATGTAGTATTCATCAAACATGCCTAAACATGCCTAAACGTATTTTTTGCGGCCATTAGGGGGTCGAGGGTCGACATAATTTTCCCGGATAGGATCCACCTCAACTATGGTGAGCTCAGTGAGGTCGCAGTGATTTCCCAAACATTAGCATCTTATCTTATCATGGGCATTCCACCAGGGCCCAAATGGCTTACCCCTATTACTGTAACCATTTCTCATTGGAGGATCACCTTAGGGGATTAACATCCCCATTTGTGGAACTCCACGTTTCACATGAGATATTACCCTTTACAAGCTGATCTTTTTGACCAGGAGACAGGTGTCGAATCTTCTCGATGTTTGCCTGTTTGGTGGCCAGTATGGACTGCAGCACCAAGGTTTGATCATTCTGCGCGCTGTCGATGGCGCTTTGACCTAGGCTGTCATCAACTGCTTGACTTTCTAGAGGATGCACCCCCTGCTCATTATGATTCATGTGTGTGATTGCCTGTGGATGTGTAGGGAGGATGTCTGAAAATAGGGCATACACCGATTGCAATTTCAATTGGGGTCAACGATGACCCGCCATGTTTTGAGGTTCCATGTTCGATCCTCACATGGTTCCCTTCCACAGCACCTCGCAGTTAAGCTTTGCCTGAAACACTAATGTCATCCAACAACGGAAATGAAACTTGGTGCTTCTGGTGCTTCTTTACATCCTGCAAGTTGGATCATGACACTTTTGCTATTGGCCAAACACGTGAACGTCTGAACCACCCCCGGGGTCCAACTCAAACCACCCAAGCATCGATGGAAATGGCCTTGAAGACAGCTCTCGAAACATCATGAAACATCTATCGTCTGCCAATCAGACACTGATTCAAATTGAAACCGATGTCATGATTTCTCTTCGGAATTGCAATCTACAGTCTACATCGGTTACATTTACCCTTTAACATCCTTTAACATCCTCTATGTAAATCTATCCAACCAATTCCACGCCACAGGCATCACCCCCCGTTCGGGATCCGTTTCCAGGGGGGCACCCTTGTACCTCATTTAACCGGCTATAACCTCCAGCTCCTCAATTGAATTAAAGGCTGTAAAACTATGAAATTATTACGAGAATTTATGAGCTATTGGGTTGGCTCTGCATGTCCAATAAACCTCAAGAAACGTGACAATTCATCACACTGGTGTCAAAGAATTCCTGGCATTTCTCCATGTGCCTTCCATCCTCAGAACCCTCCTCAGCGTGAAGGTAGATAGGCCGGTTGGATATGCCATTTATTAACATTTATTTTGATCATTTGCATAGTGGCTGTTCCAAGTTCTGGGCCATCCCTTCTATTCATTGATCGAAGTTTGAACATTTATGTTTGGGTATATTTCATATTAGCGTTACCATTTTCTTAAAAAAAAATGGGAACCCAAAAAACATCAAAAAAACATAAATAAAAATCGAAGGGCAGGACTAGTCCGGAGACATTACTTCATGATCCATCAATTTCCTCTGGTCACACCCTGCGCTGAAGCAAATGGAAGCGGACAGAACACCCCTGTGACAACCTGTTGGCGATTCTGAACGGGTTGGTGAACGATCACCGCTGGGCTACACATGTTGGAGGGCACAATTTGGATGAAACATATGAAACATGTTTTTCAAAGGACTTAAAGGCTCCAGAAGTCGAATTAATTTATTCCATGGGATTGTTTCTTTGGATGAACGGGTCAGAATTAAAATGATTTGTCATATGTCAAATCGCATGAAGTGATGATTCAATGTTTTTGGACGAACCAAACGGCCACAAAAACCAAACGAGTAGGAACACTAATCAGGTCACCCCCGGAAATGGATCGGGATGGTCGTTGCCTTTGATGGCCAAAGCATGCCAAAGCCAAAGCAAGTGTGATTGAAATGACGAGTTGACACAGTCCAGAATGATTCAAGTTGATTTCAAGTGAATCTTGGAATGTTAAATTCGATCGAATCTATAGTCAGCCGCTCAGCCAAGGATCGTTAAGGACCGCAAAATAGGTGAAAGCCTCGGGCCGGCGACGAAGACAAGCACTCACAGCAGAATAAGAAACACCACGCCGATTACCTATACAATCCCAGGGTGGTGATAAAAGCAGCATTGCGTTTCCTTTTGCAACTACTTATATGCAATATATATATACTATATTCAAATTGACCGAAATATATATATATATATGTTTATTATTTGTTTATAGTTTTTAAATAGGCATAATATATATATATATCCTTATATTATGTAACCTTATTCGTACGTGTATATATATATATACATATATATTCGTAGATGTATAATATATATATACAAATTCATATGTATATATGTATATATATATATATGTGTGTGTATATATGTATATATATATATATGTATGTGTGTGTATGTGTTTGAAAATACATATACATATATAAATGTGTATGTATATATATCTACATGTATATCTAAGTGTGGAAAATGTGTATATATATATATTCATTTGTTTGTAGTTAAATGTATATATATATGCATATTTGTTTATCTCTATCTCTCTCTCTCTCTCCATCGCTGTTAGCTCACCCTGTCCTAAAAAGTTCTTCATATTTTTATTCATATCTACGTATTTACATTTATATACACATTTAAATATGAATATTATATATATATATATATTTGCATATGTTGTAAAACTCTGGTGGGCTGCTGAACAGTGCCGAACTTGTCCACTCCCTTTGTACTGTTGGCACTGCAGGCTTAAGTCAGGATCAATTCTGTGGGTCCACAATGTTGACAAACATCATGAACTGTGGTACCCTCAAGCGTTGTGACCATGTTGTTTAACACGGCCACTCGGGTTGGTACTGTCTTGTTGTACCATCACGCATTTACTAACCATATGCTGAAACCGAACGAACATATATATATATGTATGTATGTATTTTTATCTTGCAAAGCATGCATCGGTGCTGGTTCATCCACTGCACAGTTGTGCCCATGGCTTGTTTGGTTTACTCACCTGCGGTTGGACATGTTGGATGAAAAGCTATACACCTCTTGAACTCCGGCCCTCAAATGTTGAGCTGCAGGCTCCGTGATTTGATACCTGCATCGGATCTTGCAGTTTATGCCGATGCTCCATTGATTTGGTGCTTATCTGAGCTTCATCCCACTAATTGTGTCCAGTGACCATGTTGAACGTCCACACAAAGTTTCTCAATGAAAAATAGATACGCTCATAGCCGTGAGTTGGGAAGTCCTTCAACCGTTGGAATATGTTGCAATGGTTGTTCTTTCCTCACTTATTGTGAACTTCACTTGGTGTCCCGATGCGCCCATTGATATCCGCCGTCGACATGGTTGAGAACCTTCTCCACAACACGGTGGTCCTGTTGGGCTCTGCTTAGTACCGTTGCCATGGGCGCGGTTGAGAGCCACATTCACACCCTGCACGTTGGCAAACAAAATATTGGCGGCAAAAACATGTTTCATCCTGCTGTTGCTCTGCTGGGGCTTCTGCTAGATTGTAGACTGCTGTTCTGCAGTCCTTGGCCAAGTGACCATGCTGACAACACCTACAGCACCGTTTCCCTTGCTGGCACCTTTGTCCTTTATCAGCTCCTTTGCTGTTTTGCCATGGCTGCTGCTTGCCTTGGCCTTTTCCTTTGAAACTTCCGTAGCCGTATTCTTTTCCTTTGTGCCCTTTGCCCTTGTATTCTTTGCCCTTTGCTTTCCTTTTCCTTGGCCTTTACCTTTAATCTTGCCTTTGTACCCGCTGATATGTTCATTAGAGTCATTAGAGCCTGTCCTCCACCGACGTATGTGTGCTGACAGCTAAAGATGGCTGTCCTTGAAATCTTGTGGGCGTTGTTGTTCCGCGAAAGTGCTCCATGACTGTTTCGCTGGCCTCAGTACGTCTGTGCTGATCCTGCTTGTAGGTGCATGTGCTGCTGAGGCGGGCCTGCTGTCTCATTCATGAGAATGGCCGCTTCGACTTGGTCAGGGGGTTGTGCTCTACCGTCTCGCTCATGACGTGCAAGTTCAAAATCCCATGTTGGGAATAACTCCTCAAAGTTCTGTGGTTGAATCTTGGCTGCAATAGTCTTGTGGGGTAGCCAACTCT
>Ga0126342_10016331_pt1:0-2500 | contig 12949 bp, 10 predicted proteins | sample Cyp1metagenome_FD_92528 | JGI IMG/M metagenome (GOLD analysis project Ga0126342, IMG submission 92528) | Coral microbial communities from Lord Howe Island, Old Settlement Bay, Australia - Cyphastrea 1 metagenome | ecosystem: Host-associated > Invertebrates > Cnidaria > Coral ... | reverse complement strand
CAGAGTCTGACTGCACCGCCCACGGCAAATGCAGCTCTATAGTCTATAGTTAAGTTATGAAACCAGCAGCCCCAGGTAGGACTTGTATGAGTCTTGGTCATGAGTCATAAGTGTCTCACGCCAAAAAAAAGTTGGGGTTGGTCTAGGCCTAGGTTGGTTTCTCAAGAACAAATCCGCGGCCATACCTATGTAAGCCCCGCTGAAGCCCACTAATCGGAAAGAACAATACATTCCTGCCCACTGGTGCCGACGTGCTGCAATTTCCATTTCCTCTGAGAGGTTGTTGTCAAACATCCTTGGCTGAGTAGACAGTGGCATCTCAAGGGTTGCACCTCCTCAAACCATGGCCACCTGTAGTTTGCCTCGCAAGAATTCATCTTTTAGCTTCAGCTGGCTAGTCCAAGGTCCTCAATCCATGCCAACCATTTTGCGAATTTGGGGGATGTAAACAAGGACTCGGAGTGACCCCAAATGCACCAACGCATGACCAACGGGTCTGGAAATGTCTGAAGTGAATCAGCGTCCGACCATTCGTATATGGGCATTGTATAGAGCAGTTTGCTTCCACAAACACATCACACAACCACCTACTGCCGCGGCCTAGCCATTGTGCTCAGACTTCCCCAATGCTTTCCGCACGGCAAGGATGAGTTTGACTCCCCCCCGGCAAGACTAAGAGTCACCACTAGGCACCACTAGGAACTGATTTCAGGATTGACTGACCCCTTATCCACCTTCACTATCCACTCTTTGGGGAGACCAAATGGATCCAAATGGATAAACCAACATCTCTGGGCTCGGATCTTGGCCAAGGATCAAGACATCCCCAACTGCTTGGGCAAAGAGTACTGAAAAGACCTCGGCCCAAGACTTCCGTTGCCAGCATTCCGAGCAGGTGCGCGGTGAACATCCCAAAAAAATGAAGCACACAAAAATACACAACTGCCAGCAAAAAAAACTCCCACAAAATTACGTCTCTAAGTTGGTGTTGGCCAGGTCTGTAAGTTGGTACCAAGGCTCATAGACAATAAGCCCCAGCAGAATCATGGCCCAGATCAACGACTTCCTCAGCGGCGCCCCAGCATTTTTGGTGACCGACCATCCGCCGACGTCCTGCCAAGCTTCAGGGTATAGATGATGGAGGAGATCAAGGTCCTCAAGGCCATCACAAACCTGGCGCCCAGCCAAGGGTAAATGTCTGGTAGTGGGATGTTTTTCCCAGAAAAAAAACATTAACATATCAAAGAAAGGGATTTTATAGGCCACAAGATGCTGATTCAACATGTTTTCACGTTTTTTTTCCAAAGATGAAAGAAAAATGGGTACTTAATGGTGTTTATAATATGAATTCCAGGAACCTCCCCACACTTGCATCGTCCATCGCAGTTTACATCAGTTTAGATCGGTGGCTGGCCTGGAATAAGATCCAGCACTGCATGCCGCTATGCCATGTCAGAACTCAACATGTTCAATCATCCTTGGTTTTCTGTTCCTGATGCATACACACAACCCACATATATTTATATATTATATATGTTAAATATGTTATATATATATTATTATATATATATATAAATATATATATTATATACATGCTATATATATATACAAATTACATATATATATTAATTTATATTATATATATATACATATGATATATTTATTATTATTTTTATATATTACTATTATTATTATTGTTATTATTATTACTATTATTATTACTATTATCATTATTATTATATATATAGTATATCATATTATATATATATATTATATATTATATATATTATATATATATTATATATATATATTATATATATATATATTATATATATTATATTATATATATATATATACATATGTCCGTGCACGTGTGTGTGTGTGTTACATAATTACATAATAATATATACATATATTTATTTATTTATTGATATAAAAACCAATAAATGGGGTATACATGGGTATACCGTACCACTATATCCCCCATGTTTGATCATCTTCCCCACCTCAGCACTCGCGCCAGCCGTGCCACTTTCACGATGCGTGTGATGCGCACCAGTCGCAGGGCCTCAGTAAACCGCCATGAAACAGCAAAGGAACTGAGTCAGATATTCTAGATATGGCACTCAATTATACGTGCAGCACAGGTTATATAGCAGAAATTCAACATTCTAGGCATAAGTCTATATAGATGTCACTCGCAAAGGGTGCGATTTTTCAAAAAAAAATGCATGAACCTCGCTTGATCAAAACATGGATGGCTGGAACAAACTATTATCATTATTATATATACTGTACATATTTATTATATATATATATTTATGTATGTATGTATGTATGTATGTATGTGTGTGTAACATCTAAATAGATGTAAAATTTCTCTCTTTTTCTTCCTTTGTCCTCTCTCTTTCTAATTCTAATTTTTAATGCAGGGGGACGTGGCATACAATCAGGGACCACGTCCAACGAAGCTACCTGATTGTATGGGATACAGAGCCTG
>Ga0126342_10016330_pt1 | contig 12949 bp, 10 predicted proteins | sample Cyp1metagenome_FD_92528 | JGI IMG/M metagenome (GOLD analysis project Ga0126342, IMG submission 92528) | Coral microbial communities from Lord Howe Island, Old Settlement Bay, Australia - Cyphastrea 1 metagenome | ecosystem: Host-associated > Invertebrates > Cnidaria > Coral ... | reverse complement strand
GTAATATAATGTAATGCAAAATAATATAATGTAATATAATACTATATAATATAATATAATATAATGTAATAAAATAAAATGAAAAATAATATAATGTAATGTAATAAAATATAATATAATATAATGTAATATAATATAATATCATGTAATATAATACAATGTAATATAATATAATATAATATAGTATAATATAATTATATGTATATATATGTATATACTTATTATATGTAATTATATAATATTATATATATAATTATCATTATTATGAAATTATTATTATTGTTATTTTATATATAATAATTATATATACACACGTATAGATCAACCCTATATCAGAAAAATCTGATTTGACCAAGAAAATGGGGAGTTCAGCAACAAAAAGGGTGGTGCAACCAAGAAAAGGATGCAAAGAGATGGATTAAAGTGCCACACAATTAGTGATTGAAGCCGCAACAATTGGCACTGAACCAGTGCCAAAGATATGTGGATGGACCAAAGAACAGAACTGAGATTTACCCTCTGGTTATGTCAAAATAGCTATTGAAAATGGTCATTTATAATGGATTTTCCCATGAAAAATGGTGATTTTCCAGTTAGCTATGTAACAAATTACCAGAGGGTATGACATTCACAGTTTGCCATGGAAAGATCCACCATGCTAGTAAGAGCGGTAAACCATCTATTTCTATGCGATTAGGGCCATCGAAAAACCATGGCGAACTGTAACAAATAACCAGAGGCTAATTGATGGATGGAGTCAGACAATTGACTGAAGCTCATGGATTTGAGTCTGTCAAATTGCATTTGAGCCATTAAAAATACCCTGGTGAATTGATTGCTATAGGGGATTATACTACCTGGTTTACTGGGGATTATGATAGCCCATAGTAGGGAAACCTATCAACCAACTAGTATAATGAGATGGGATAGGGGTATTTTTACCTTGGATCTGAGTCAATGTTGAGTGCTGTCAATCACAAGTAAAGATATCCTGGATGAATAATTGCAGTGGGGGAGGAATGCCAAAAGCGATAAAGTAGCACGAGAGTATGGATACAAAAGTGTGTAAGACCCAGGGGTAAAAATGTTCATCCTGGACGACGATTTGCTTGGTAAAAAAAGATGTTCTATACCTACAGGATGGGGCCCCCCAGTGATGTTTGTTGGTTTATAAACCATTAAAATCCGAATTAACTAGTTCGTTACATCTACCATAAACATCCATAAACCATAGAATTCAGCCACTTGCAAGGCAACATTCTGCCACTTACAAGGCAACTGAACGCTATCGACTGGGGGCCCCATCCTGTACGTCTAGACCAAGATAGTGGGGATCACTAAAACACCGCAGCTGTCCCTCCAGGTTTGTCAGCTGTCAGCGCAACAGAAAGCATCTCATGCTAGCAATGCTGCCAGGGCAAATGTGAAGGCACAGCGCCTTTATCCCAGAGAACGCTTCGCGGTGGAACAGTTCCAGCTGCTTGCGCAGTCCAGGCGATCCAGCTTGACACACGGAGCAGTTCTTCAGCTACGATGGTTGCGAAATCCGAATCACCAGTTGATACTAGATGATGATAGTAAAACTCCCTGTAAAGGATAGATGATAGATGATGATAGATGGTAAACATCCCATTGTTTATAGGGGTTTATATAACCATCCAAAATTGGTGGTTTATTGGATGTCGCAACCATCCACAGAATGTTCAGCTGGATCACTGCAATGCAATCTGCAATTCCTTCTTCAGCAACTTCTCCGGCTGGAGGATTTTTCGCGCCCAGGATCACTGCGAGGCTCGGAAAAATGCAGGGATGACTTGAGTAGCAAAAATGATGAAAACCAACAATTTTAACAATCAAAAATAGTTTAATTAGTTTAACTGAGCTGACGAAACTTGAAACTTGACGCGTGAAATTCCTGTTTTGTCGTGGTTTTTTCATGGCGATTCCACAAGAGAAACGTTCACGTGTTGGAGACAGCTGAAACCACTAGTGATTCAGGAATTGGGATCCCCAAATATTCCTAGTTGCTTGATTCGCACTTTTTTATGCATATTGATCAAATTGGATTCATTGGATTAGTACGTCATCAACGAAGATTAGTGTATCATATCATGTTACACCATGTTTCAGAATCATTTCTATAGTTTGAAACCATCTTTGTTGGTGAATATCACTTTCTTGTTGCTTCAAACTCATGTTTCATGCTGAAATCACTATTTCAGTTTGCAACTTAGCCGATTACATCATGCATACTGCTCACATGTTTGTTGATGAAATTCCCAGTGTTCTTCCTGAAAAAAAAACGATTTCTGATACAGTAGTTCATACTCTGTATATACTTGAATCCCAATTTTCCACATGTTTAATGGTGAAATCCAATATTTTACCATCTTTAAATCACCATCAATGAATTAAATGAACCAGCCCTTGATCCCTGTGCCTAGAAGTGTGGGACCCAGCATGGCATAGCAAATGCCTGCTGCCACGTGGGGCGAACGAGTTGGGAGTTGGGTGTGGTGTGAGCAAAAATTGGGGGAATTCGCAAGAAAATGATCTTTAGACTCAAACATTGTGTGACCCCACCATTTTGTGGGGATGTGATGGCATATTCATGGCTTGAGGGCCACAGTATGATATGGGTTTGCCCGGAACTGTTGGATTTAAGCCCCAGGCCCCGGCCATGTTTTTCTCAAACAAAAACTGGTGACAACTTCAATCCACCTTTTTTTCAGATTTCCCATCCATTTAGGCTGGAAACATCTGGGTATGGGTCAAGATTGGGTACCCAAAAATTACCCTCCGGTAAACGTTAACAAAAAACTGATGGGAAAGATCCACCATTTTTCATAGGAAAATCCACTATTTCTACGGTCATTTTCAATAGCAAACTGTTAAATTAACATAGCGAACTGGAAAATCCAGAAAATACATGGAGGCTTCTAGCTGGGAAAATCATCTGTTTCTATGGGCCATGGCTTCCATGGCTATGTTAAATAACCAGAGTGTAGATGGTTAATACTGAATAATTACTAACCTATAGAAGCTGATCTAATATTCTAGGGTTATAATTTACCTATGGTATTAATTACTAACCTTTGGTATTAAATACTAAACAAGGACCAAAATCTGTGTCTTTTGGGGTTTTAATTCTAACCTATAGAAGCTGATCGTCTGGATCACCATCCCATTGGCAGGGCATGCCATGTTCTTTCTATAAAACGTGCACGATGAATTCATGTAAAACCCACCAATCCATAGTATTCCATAGCCAATCTCTACCCATTCCATCCCATTCCTATCATATCAAGTTGGACAAAAGATATTCCCAGCAAAATATCCCGAACCAAGTTGGTGAACCAAAATATCCCACCCATCGCCTAAGGCCATGATGGTGAGATACAGCGCCAGCGTCCACAAGTTCCGTGGCACCGCTTTAACATCATCCGTTCCGGGCGACGACAACAGCGCTTCGGCATTGCCGGCTGTCATGCTGCCGAACACGGAAGACTATGGTGACCCTCAAAAAGATCGAAATGTAAAATCCTGCTGAAATAGTGATTATTATGACTTTTCTATCTTGTTGAAGCTTACTACCCTCTGGTAAACTAACATAGCTATTGGAAATCACCATTTTTAATGGGAAAATCAACTATAAATGGCCATTTTCAATAGCTATGTTAAATTACCAGCGGGTATCTAACAAGTTTTTGGGGGAAGTCCAGTCGAAGTACTTCTTGGATCGTGCTGATTTGCTGGGAATGGACGCCCTACTGGGCATTGAGCTTCGGGTATTGGAAATCCTGCAAGGTGGTTGCCCCCCCAGTTATAAGCCCATTGACAACCAACAAAAACCATAGTAGGTAGGTATATATATATATACACCATAAACCATAGTGAAATTGGAGTTATTAGTTGGTTTGTAAGCCCCATGAAAACTAGTTCGATATATCACCAACAAAAATCATGACGTGAGTTATTGGATTTATGAAGCAACTTAGCGTGAACAGCTCACTGGGGCACCACCTTGTGGACCTAGTTTGATCTGTGATGAGGTGTCCATTGTCAAAGATAAACATGCCATCCAAGTCAATTTTGATGCACATCTATGGTTGAATTGCTACGTCTTGAGGCTCATACACGCAGATGCCATGGGTACCGATGGATTTTGATCCAGTGGAGATTCAAGTCAGGCAGTGCATTGGCTGGAAATGTTTACAAGAAACCCACACATTCCATCATGTTTCATGGGAAAACCATGTTTTCCTGTAGATTTTCTCTTAAACCATTGATGGAAGGTAGTGTTTTCCTGCCTCAGTCCATGTGATGAAACATGAAACCAATCAAGACGCGGATCGGACCTGGGTCCAAAATGCCATGAAACTGGTCACTGACCGCGTGAAAACATAAGAATCCATAAGATATAAGTGTGAGATTTGTTTCCTACCTGTTTATGGTAGGCGGATGTGTGGTAAAACCAACACATGAACCAGACTTCATGGTTCAAATTAGTGCCATTTGGGTTTCTCAAACTACCCACATGGCTACAATACCCATCCCCAAACCACTAGGTGCTAATCCCAACTTTTGTCCATGGTTACTCACAATCATATAATCATATATGATAATCGTGATATAAACCAAGGATACCCAAAAAAACTGCTTGATATTTCCCAGATGCCCAAGTAGTTGCTTCTCAACCGATGGCTCTAAACCACTTCCCCAAAAAAAAGGCCCCCGGACGTAAACTTCTCCAGACCCTCTCCCATGCATGCGTAGCCCAATGGAAGGATTCGCACCTACGAACGGAGAATTTAAAAAAAAAAACGCTGGAGAAGACGCAAATACAGTGGTCAATTGGAAATCTCTATCTATATCTATACATATATATATATATGGACTATTATTGGGATAATGGGATGTTAATGGGATGTTAATGGATGTTAATGGATGTTAATGGATGTTAATGGATGTTAATGGATGTTAATGGGATAATCTTAGATGGGTAGAAACTATATACAGTAATTCTTTTGTCTTTTGCTATCAATGGGATTATCTACGTTCACCTGCCAAGATTTTTGTTTGGGAGGGTATCTAAGATTGGCACCTAGAATAGGGCTTTGATTTGTAACTATGGGGCATATACAATATTAGATATATTCGAGCTAATATAATGTTCACCATTTCCGAGCCATTTTTTTCACCATTGTCAACCTCCATCAACGCGCTATGAACCACTACTGCACTGTATGAATCACTCATCACTGTCAACCACTAGTTCAATGGGATTGTTGCCTTCTGCCGTTCTCAAACGTGGAGGGAAAATCCCGTATTGAAATGAATGAATGTCCCAAAAAAAAACATTGATGAGGATTTGCCATTGCCACGTAGGGTTACCGGAGGGCAGTTATGATAATATGTAATAATACAGCAAGACCTTACCTGGTTGGTGGTATACCTACCCCTCTGAAAAATATGAGTCAGTTGGGATTCTTATTCCCAATATATGGAAAAATAAAACATGTTCTAAACCACCAACCAGCTACAAGTATGGTTTGCCCGGAAGATTAGAACGCTGTTCAAACATTATACTTCGACATGCTCAAATACCTGCGCGGAGCCATTGTTTTGGTATTTCCCAGCCGACGAACCCTAAACCGTAAATTCTAAGGCCCCTTCAACCCTGAAACACTAAATCCCAAAAACCGAAACCCTAAAACCTAAAACCCTAATCCTGAAAACTCATCCTAAACCAGAAACCACTGTGTTTCTTCACAGTATTTTCTGCAGTCTCTCTTATCATGTTCGACAACAGGGCATCCTGAATGTTGCACTCCGGGCAGGAAAAGGGTCTGTGCGCAATGATAGGGACTTTAACTATCGCATGGATTGCAAACTATTGCCGATGTATATTTATATGTACATTAAAAAAATACATGAAACCCATTCATAAGTATCCATATTATACCCATAAGTATATGATAGTATATGTATAACACCCATAAGTCCATTTATTACACCCATATTATATATTATCTTTTTATTACACCCATAAGTCAGGATGGATCATTTTTTCGCGTTGTGGTCAAATATATTAGGCCGCCAAAAACGCGGACACCACAAATGATGTCCCGTGGATGTCTCCCCTCGACCCGACTGTATATAACCCATGACGGATCCTAACGGTGCTGGTATATTAATGCCAACATTGGTTGGGGGTATATTTTGATGGAATCCATGGCACACCATATATAGCAGCACCATGGATCCGTCATGGGTCATATAACTGTTTCTGGTAATTATTCATGTAGTTGGCACTACACTATAGCATACTATAGCTAGAAGGGCTATAGTAAAATAACTTGCAACTACGTGGGCACCACCTTGTACCTAGATTGGTTGTGAACCATCAGGCTTTGCTGTATACTGGGACGGCTCCACGATATCCCTACAATCATCTAATTTTTCACCAACCACAAAAATGGGATCTACCAGGCAAATGACCAGAGGCTACCCGGCTACATGAACCCGAAACAATCCACGAAATGAGTTTTGGAAGATGATTTTCCACGCCTTGTAGAACGATCAATTCCGAGTTTTCCGTTTTTGAACATGGTGAATTCCGGTATCCTAGCTTTCAGAGGCCCCAATTGTGCCCTGATTTCTGATGCCCACCCACCTTAATCGGCACGGTGGAGGCTTCAAATGCCGGCACCGCACAAGAGATCTGCGCGATTCGCGCGGTGGTGGGGTTGATGAACCCTTCTGTGGATGAGTCAAAGCAGGGTAGTTCACCCCAGTTATAACGGGACGAACCCTGCCTTATCATTATCTTATAACATCTTATGAGGTTTAAATATGTAAAAAAACACCTTTCTATATACTGATTTTTACGGTAAACCACCAAGTGAAATTTTCAGATTCGTTGTTTGTTGTTTGTTTCATCAGATGGCACAATATCTCCCAGGATCATCCTAGGAGCGACGAAAGGGGATAGGTCAAGATGAACCTAGGAACGACAATTGATGCGTATTACCGGCTAGAAACCTCTAGAGATGGTTACCTTTTGTGTTTATGGTAGATATATCATGATATATCTATACATAATGTATACGAATATACGAATGTATACCACTAGTATTCTAATTGGGACTAGAAAGCGACAAAGCATGACAAAGCGACAAACCTCCAGGAGGCCTTCCTGTAATTGTCCCATTAATATTCCATTGTTGGTTCATCAATATTCCATTGTGTCTATCTCATATCCCAATCCATAGGCCCAAGATAGGGTTTTGTTCACTAGATTAACTATGAGCAACTATGGTTTATGGTAGATCTATCTACAGATATCTATATCCACTAGATTAACTACCCTCTGGTAAACTAACATAGCTGTGGAAAATCACCATGTTTCATAGGTAAATCAAGTATATCTATGGCCATTTTCTATGGCTATTTTCTGGTAATTTAACATAGCTATTGAAAAATGCCATAGAAATCGTTGATTTACCCATTAATAGCATCGTGGATCTTTCCAGTTCGTTTTCTGTAAACGTTTACTATAGAGGGTATGGTTTATGGTAGATCTATCCATAGATCGGCTTTTGAACCCAACAAAACCAACCATAACGGCCCAGGACGGCGCCTGAAGGGTGTTTCCCGTCTTGCTGTCCACGCTGTGGGGGCACGCCTCAGATCTGTCGAATCACCTTTCGGCATCTTTTTGGGGGGGTGCTCTATATATACACTCTGGTTATTTAACATAGCCATGGAAAATGGCCCATTTATATATAATAATATAGATAATAGTATAATATAATATAATATAATATAATATAAGATAATATAAGATAATATAATATAATATATAATAATGAAATTATATTATATATATATATATATCACTATGGATGCAAGTACCTTCCGAGGAAGTACGACTGGGGTATAACTTGCCGGTGATTTGTCCCTTCTCAGCATCGTTCTTTGTGAGGGCAACATGGGAGTATAGTAAGTATACGTCAACTGACTGCTAAAATATCCTGGTTGGTGGTATACATACCCTCTGAAAAATATGAGTTCGTCAGTTCGGCTGATTATTCCCAATATATGGAAAGTCATAATCCAGCCATGTTCCAGTCACCACCAACCAGTATCACACGTTCATCTAGAGGTTTCAAACAAAACAGGGGTTACCCCAGTCATCATCCAAGTCATAAAGGACCATGACTTAAATATTGAAACATATTTAAACCATCATGGTTTTACCTTGGGGATCCCCCATAACTTAAGAAGCCTCCATCTTCTGCTGGTGTTGATTGCTTGAGATATGTTTTAGAACAGATTCACCAAGAGGCTGGGCAGTCAGGGATTCTCCCTTAAATTCCTTGGTTTCTAAGGGTCCTTAATATTTTTGGGGAATGGGAATACTACCCTCTTGTAATTTGTTACATAGCTATTGAAAATCACCATAGAAATAGTGGATTTTCCCATTGAAAATGGTGGATCTTTCCATAGTTATGTAAACGTTTACCAGAGGGTATACAATTTGACCATCCAAATGGGATAACAGATACAAATCGCGTGATTGGATGGATAGCCAGCAGAAATCTTGAGAAAACAGAAAACGCCAAGCTGATACAAATCATTCGAGTGATCTGAAAATGTGTGGTATATCCCCGAGAATCCCCGTTAAATGGTATGTTTTTATAGAGATGATGAGAAACCGGTGGATTTAGGGGAATTGTTCGTACTTTCTTAGATTTGCTTCCCCCTATATTGGTCAAACATATCCCTTATGGATTCAGGAAATTCACAAATGGTGTACCCTCTGGTAAACTAACATAGCTATTGAAAATGGCCATAGAAATAGTGATTTTTCCCATTAAAAATGGTGATTTTCCATAGTTACGTTAGTTTACCAGAGGGTATTTCCCGAAATGGGAAAGTCACCATCACCAACTAGACTTGTTGCCAGGTTTTCAAACAATCCATCTGAGATCCACTTCAGGACTGAGCATCGGCACATGAGTGCCCAGAAGCACTGACACAGAACCATTGCCTCAAACGGCGCATTCCATCGCTGAAAAAAAAGGCAGGGAACAGAGGATGGGTTGAGGGTTGGGGGTTGAAAGTTGTGGCTCTTTGGAGTGAACTTGTGCAGTAGCTGTAGGACGTTGAATGCCAGCCAAGCGGTTCACATTATGTTTCATAGTATCTATCCATCCATCCATTCATCCATCTGTAAAATGCAATATGTGGCATCTCTTCACAATTCACAACAAATGAACCATTACTTTGCCAAGTCAACAATTAGAGTGTATATATATATATATCCGTATACAACAGTTGTACACAAATCAATGGACTTAAGTTAGCTTTCTGCTATGCTAGTTGTAAAAACTATTTCCAAGGTACCGCCCTTCGATGAAACTGGGTGAGTTCAACCAACTGAGCTCATCCCATTTACTTTTTTTAGTAGGATATCATCATATATCCCTGGTGAAAATGCGATATATCCCTGGTTATAAGATGTTATACTTTATTATACTTTATTACATATTACTTTAAGTAGGATATAATTTGATAGAATTCATCTAATTATATATATATGGCAGTGTGTCAAAACCTTGTACCCCTGGTGAACATCAAAATAGCTGGTAAATGGATGTTCATCCCCCTAAAAATGGTATTAATAGGTATTGATCCATACCCATATAAGTATATCCCTGGTTGTAAGTGGGACAAGGGGTTAAATCCACTTCCAACTGGTTTTTTTTTCACCTGCCAGCAGTGGGTTTTTCGCCACCTCTCCCCGGGCCCGGAATTTTTGCCTACGTTGGCGATGTAGCCAGCCGGCATGCTCACGGTGAAGGTGATGATATCCTCGGTGAAGGTGAAGCTTCGAGCAGTGATCTCGATGGAGTCACTTCACATGGAAAAAATGGTGGTTGAATGGGATTTAATGCTGGTGGGGCTCGGTTTAATGGGATTTCATGGGATTTATCATGAATCATATTGCCAATCTTAGACGCTCTGCAAATACCGTGATGAAATGTCGGTGAAATTCTCTGCAAACCATAAAAGAGACCGATGAAATTACGATGTCTGAACATCGTCATTGGTGTGGTTTCTTTTACCCTCTGGTAAACTAACATAGCTATTGAAAATGGCCATTTATAGTGAGTTTTCCCATTAAAAATTGTGATTTTCCATTGCTATGTTAGTTTACCAGAGGGTATTCTTAATGGATGTTCCATTTTTAGTGGTGAAATGTTCAGAAACTGGTGAACCTTGGCGCCAGCGACATGGATGATCATTTTTTGTTGTCCCTGATATCGTCCCAGTATACCATCATTTTTCATGCACTGTATGAGAAACCATGGCGAAACTTCCCGCGAAAAATGTCCGAATTTTCCACCTTCCTATGACCAATTCCTTGATGCCTAGGATGATATCAAAAAAAACATAAAATACCCTTGAAATCATTCCAGTTCCGGTTGATGTTACCGTTTTGTGAAACAAAACACCCACGTCTTGCAGTGTGAAAACCCTCATATTGTGTCTGACAACTGTTTACCAGCTACAAACATCATCATGGAACTCTGTACAATAGGTGTATACCACTTTTAAGGGTTGGCATCACAGAATGCTGTCTGCAATCTTTACAACCAGTCTGAATTGGATCTTTTTTGCAGATCTTTGCCTGAAAATTTAGTACACCCAATTTTTTTAAAGCTACCCCAGCCAAATCCAGCTGATTCCCGAACCCTCCACGCAGGTTACCCTCCAACCATGAAATCACCATTAAACAATCCATTAAACCATCCATTCAGCCCTATTAGACCACCATTGAACAATCCATTAAACCATCCAAATTAAGCCCCATCGAGCCACAATTACACCATTAGACCACCATTAAATCCCATTAAATCCCATTAAACCACCATTAAATCACCACTAAACCACCATTAACCCATCACTAAACCACCACTAAACCACCATTAAACCATCATTAAACCACCATTAACCCATCGTTTGAGCCCCATTTCACCATCGTTCCACCGAGCATCTCCCAGGTTTCCCACCAACGACGACACCGCCGTGACGTTGGGCGTGACGTAGGCCCGGAAGGCGCGATGTTCGCAGTCCTAGTGGTGGTCTAATGGTGGTTTAATGGTGGTTTAGTGGTGGTTTAGTGGTGGTTTAGTGGTGGTTTAGTGGTGATTTAATGAAGAAAATGGAGGTGTTTTCCTGGAAAGATCTGGGAAAATCATCCGAAAAAAGATGTGGGTTTTTGTGCCGCCATGATTGGAAAAGAGGGTAAATTCTTGGATGGTGATTGGCAAATGAAAAGCTGATTGCAAATTTGAAAAGATATGTTATAAATGCTTGGTGGAACGATGGTGACATGGGGTTAGCCTCTGGTGATTTGTTACATAGCCATGGTATAATATATGGATATTATATGGATATTATATTTATAATCAACTGAGATCTATACCCTCTGGCTATATTTACAATAGATATACCCTTTAGTTATGACTAACAGTTTGCCATGGTATGGATGGCCCATAGAAATAGATGGTTTGCCGTTCTTAATAGCATGGTGATTTTCCATGGCTATGTTAAATAACCAGATGGTACCACACATAGAAATCTTGACTCAACAAACCAGCGATTTTCGCGAGCAAAATCGTAGAGTTCCAGGTTAGTTCCTATGGTCCTTGGTATCCAAATGAGTTTAAACCAACTTTACCCTCTAGTTATTTAATAGTTTGCCATGGAAAATCACCATGCTATTAATAGGTAAACCATCTATAAATGGGCCATCTATACCATGACTATGTTATATCAAAATACAATTGTGGTCAATTGTGGTCCCTTAGCTGCTCGATGTCGAAGAGGGAACTGCATGAATTACCAGCTTAGCTGGCATAGGAGGCTCTTTTGGCACATATTCTTTCCAGTGTCTGGGGATTTTCAAATGCTTACCAAACCTCAGGTACTGGTATACCTCACCAAAGCCGCAAACTCCAGGTCCAAACCATGGTCATCCACAGTCTTCTGGAAGGACTCAATGGCCGGTGGGACCGGGCTGGGAAGTGACGTCCAACCTTTGGCTGTAGTGGTCAGCTCGGTGTATAGGTCCACCACACGATTTCCAAATGGAATCGGGTATTCCCTTAGTTCGTCTTTCTATGAAGTGCACGGGCCAACGATAGGTTGAGCCAGAACATTATGAATTTTCATTCTTATGGGGTTGTCTGAAAATAAGGCACCTCAAGAAAAATATGTAATTTATCAACATTTTACCAATCATATTGGATATTTGCGGGATATTTGCGGGTATACCTCATTTATTAGCAGACCCAAGGGTGTCTTTGGATTGCTTTGAGGGAACATTGACCTAAAACCCTCAGCAGTGTCCATGTTTTTTCCCTGAAAGCCATCGAATTTCAAGCAGGACCCGGCCTTTGTGCATCCGACTTGGATCTGGATTGATATCAGCCATCTGTTCTCCACCAACTTACAACCTGAACAGAGCATTTTAGTGGAACCTCATCTTTTTTAAGCCCAAAAATGGCAGGGTCTATCCAACTTCAAACCCCAACACCCCGAGGCGTTGCAAATGAGGCGGGACAACTGGCCCCAGCTTTGATGCTGCAGCAGAACCACCATGTTTCTTGGCTAAACCACCGGTTTTTGTGGCCAGTTCCTATACCTCAACTAAGGAAACCACCAATATCATTGCATCATTGATATTTATTGCTAAGATATTCTCATATTATATTATATATATATTGAATATATATACATATATATTGAATATATATATATATATATTTAATATATATATATATATATATATTCTATGTATATATTTTCCATAAATATTCCACTACTCTCCCATTAAAAAAAATCTCCACATTTTATGCGGTCGGTCCTCAGAGGT
>Ga0126342_10016329_pt1 | contig 12949 bp, 9 predicted proteins | sample Cyp1metagenome_FD_92528 | JGI IMG/M metagenome (GOLD analysis project Ga0126342, IMG submission 92528) | Coral microbial communities from Lord Howe Island, Old Settlement Bay, Australia - Cyphastrea 1 metagenome | ecosystem: Host-associated > Invertebrates > Cnidaria > Coral ... | reverse complement strand
TAGCTTGGAAATGTTCTAAGTATAGGTTTTGGGTATGTTCTAACTACTTTTTTTGAAACCCATACTTAGAACATCCCCGCTGTGACGATTTTCAGATTTTTTTTCCAAATGATGTTCTAAGTAGTTGTCCGTCACTATACTGTTGTTTATGTTTTGATAATGTTGGGGACATCACTACAGTCTCTGAAAACAAACCATCAATACATGGTAAATGGTGCCAGGGGTTTGAGAAAAGCAATCATGCGAAATCAGCCCACACAATTACTAATCTGATCAAGCAATCGAATGGATAGTAGTATCTGGGTAAATTATAATAATTCACTAACCTGAATAGTTCGGCCATTTTGGGATGATTCCCTTATAAAAACCATGATTTCCAAGCTTCGGGAGAACGACGTGAGGTCGTGATGAAATTTACCCAGTTGACATGTCCTTTTTCTGAAGATTCCAAAAAGTTTGGATCAGCAGATTGACTGGTCACCATCCCTAGAAGTTCCATGGCACAGCATGTTGGGTAGGTAAATTCCCACTTAGATAGCTACAACCCCCCCATGTTTGAAATTTAAGGTGTCCCCCTATAGGTATAACATGGTATAACCAAACTCTTTACCCATGCCATGGCTGCCATCTCCAAGGTTCCAAGGCGGTTGCCTCCGTCAAGGCGAAATTGAGATTGCGTTGAACCTCGATGGGGTCTTCGATGTTCAGAAAGGGTGGCGTGTCTTCGCTGATCCTCTTTCCTTCCGTGCCGCACGCTACGGCGAGGCCGGAAGGGGAAGAAACAGGCGAGGATCTATGTGATCTATCTTTACATTGGGAGTGTTACCGTATATGATTTTTCTACTTCTGGCAGCCTGTCACATTCTTGTGGGTGGCTTGGAGAATTTAGGCATGATGATATCTGGATATTCATACAATTGAATATGTGATATAGTAGACGATACAATATAGTTGGTAAATAAATTAAACGCGTGTCTATGATGATGCTTGAACCTTTCAGTGTCTGGCGAATCTCACACACCAAAATTTTAATCCAGGTGTTTTCCCCAAGTACCAAAGAAAAGTTGGCCAAATCTTCAAAAAACATGGGTACATTATGGGTACGTTAACGTTAGTTCACCCATCTTCCTATAGGTATCTTGGGTCAAACATCGTCAAACCTTCGACACGGTGTTCCACGTTCTCCCGCGTCCTTTCTTAATGTGCACCGAGCGAAAGAGCTTGGGATGAAACTCCGCCGCTGTCGCTGCTCTCACGGCACCCAAGCGTACCGAGACCACGTCCTCCTCGAAGCGGAACTCCTCGGAGTAGTAGCGGAAGAAGCCGCGGAAGAGGTCTCCTCTGGGGAGATCTGGGCTGATGAAATGCCAATTGTAGGGAAAATCGTATTTGAGCATGATGTAACCAGTAGAACTGGTGTTTAATATGGGTTTCACCATCCAAAATGGTCGCTACTCTCAAAACTACTGGTGAAGTCGCATCTTTTTTGATCAGTTGGGAGTCACAAGCACGAGAAGTTGAAACCATGGATGGTATATCTTTGTAAGATCATTGGCTACTTTTTGGATATGAAGCTTTCCAACAAGTCATGGGGGTACCCCAATGATCATCCATTTTTGGTTGGATTTCCCCTTATAAACCGTCCATTTTTGGGTGATCCCCCATTCATGGAAACCCCCATATGGGTATGTTTGAGTTCCATGTTAAAGTTTGCAGGTCCGACCAACATTTCACCAGTTGGGTGAATGTTGACGATATTTTATACGGGGACAGATGATCCGTGGGTTTGTCCACAAAAACATCAAATGTTGGGTCAAACACCCTGTTGGTTGATTGCTGTATATTCATAGGGTCCTTTTGCGGCTATAGTGGTGCATTCTAGGGCTATTCGATCATGGGTTTATACCCCATTTAATAGGGGGATAAATGTTATGGAAGGAAATAAAACAGTGGAAAATCACCATTTTTTCAAGGAAAATCCAGTAAACATGGCCATGTTCAATAGCTATGTTGAATTACCAGTGGGTTACATGGCAAATTAGAATCATTGACCACATAAATTTCATGATCTCAGGCCTCAGGCGACCCGGGCAAACCAACCCCCTTTTCGCCCCGCATCACACGATGGGGAGGTAACCAACAATCTGGATGACACCATAAAGAAATAATGTATTGGATGATATTGGGACATACCATCCATATATATATATATTTATATATATAAGTTGTAGGGAAATATATGCCATATATATATATATATATCATCCAAATATTGGAAATCCCACTAAATTAGCTATATTATGACTATGATTTCCCTCTACCCAATCCATGTGACAACTCACATGTGGTCCTTTTACCCTTTCGATGGCCAACCTTCCTACCTTACAAACCGTTTGAGACGGCTCCCTAAGCTCCTCGGATAGACCATGGTCCCACTTGCTCAAAACTCACAGCATGATAAAAACCCACTGGTTTTCCCAACATCATGAATGCACAGTTTCTCAAGTTCTAAACATGTTTTTTTTGAAAACAACAACAACAAGAAGAACAAGAAGAGCAACAACAAGAACAAGAGCAAGAAGCACAACACAATTAAATAACATATCAAAAAAACTCGGCCCCACCTACAATGTGGGCCGACCCAGCTATAAGTTGGTCCATTCAAGTGTAGATATATCTACCACAAATCCTTAGTCTTTGTAGTTACAAACAATTTTTGGTATTTTGGGGTCCTCATACTGGCCTCTCCGTCAAGTTGTCCCAGCTAAAAGTGTGTTCCCAAGCGATTTAGATTGCCACTTGCAGCTAAATGATCCACTTCTATGTCCAAACCACATGTCATCACATCATCACCTGTCCCACTATTTCAACTGCCACGTTAGCATAACCGGCATAACCTTCACAATAAACATCAATTAATAAACCCGTGTTTGGTTGACCAACTCAGCACCTGATCTCACCTGTCCCAACAATTTCTCTTATGTATGTATATATATATATATACCTATATATATATATATTGTATACATATATCCCATGTGTATAATTATATATATATCCCTTTGTTTTGATGATTTAACCCCCTATTAAATCACTATAATCATCAGCCAACCTGTCCCAAGTAATGTCTCCTACGTCTTCCTCTCGCACTCTGCCGGCATCGCCACCTTCTGCGAAGTCCAAGGCGTAGACCGTGCGCCGCGGCAGCGGCGCCGGCTGCCGCCGGAGCAGCTGGTGGAGAGACGGCAGGCCGTGCTTCACCTGGAGGAAGAAGATCATCAGCAGCGTCCAACCTTGAGATTGGCATTTTAAATCCTTTAACCCATAGGATCCATGTATGGTATATATGCTAACATTGGGGGTATATTGATGGTAAATGTTACCATATATAGCATACATGGATCCTATGGATAAGTGATACAGTTATGGCCAGAAATACCAGTTAAGTTAGACGTACATTCAAAGATCCATTCATGGAATATAGAATCCCATAGAAATAACCAGTTATAAACAGTTGGAATGAAAGATCTAGAAATGGAGGTTTCCATAGTCATGGGGGTACCCCAATAGCTGGATGCATCATGGAAAATCCATCTATAAATGGATGAGAACTAGGGGTACCACTCTGACTTAGGAAACCTGCAAATGGTTACCATAAGATTGTAAATGGATATGGGTGTAACATGCTGTACTAGTTACTAGATTAAACCTGCTTGGACCTGGGGATGGTCATGTTAACTGCATAAAGAGGATCTGATAACAAGGTTTAAACATTTTAAACGTTTAATTCACAAGGTTTAACAAGGTTGTATAATGTTGTATACAGGGTCCAACCAAAGGTTTACACATGGCGAAAAAATGAACATAAAATTAGCAGGTGTCATCAGCATTAGATTTCATGCAGGATTCCCCCCAAAAAAACAGTTTTCCTGGGGAATATGATGATTAAAGCACTGGAGAGAACCGGGGAAAGATATGGTAAAACCCATGGCGAACGGCAAACATTAATGGGGAACATTCATGATGGAGTATAAAGAGATCAGCCACCAGCATTGTCAACAAAACATATACAAAAAGAAAGCTAAGAAAGAACAGAGAAAACAACACTGATAACAACAATCCACATGCTCACATGATCCGCGTATTGGATATCTGTGTGCTGAAAAAATGAGCAAATATGAGCAACAAAACAATGTTGGTTTATAAATACTATTTATTGAATGGTTGTTTGAAAGAAATCACACACATATGGAAACATGGGAACATGATCAAACATGGGGATATATATATATATACATAAGGGAAAGTTTAGCAAATGGCTGGAGAATATGCACATACTGTATGGTAAACTTTACCTATAGGATAGGAGGACAGTTGGATTATTGACCACAAGCATTCCAAACAGTTCAGGGTCCAACCTCAGGTACTTAAAGACAATATGAAACATGGGGAACATGGGCAATCAATCTACAAATGGGGACAGTCAGCTAACATGTATTTTCAAACATAAGCGTCCAACCTGAGATGCTTGGTGTATGGTTAAAAATATGGGACCATTGACGAACTAATCGGAAAAGTAGTTGATTGACGTTGTCGTTGTTCCATTAATAGAGCATGCGGATGCATTGTGATAAATCAACTTACGCCAAATATTTGGATATAATCATGCATATATGTAATGAATTATAATGATATATTTGGTCATGTTTGTCTTGTTCTCCCGACTATCAGTTCATTTGTTTTAAGGAAATCTTACACGAAACCTCCATATGTCATAGGAAAATCAATGGTTTCCTGTCAATTTCCCCTTAAACTCAACAAATCTATTGAGACTGGAGTAATAATTTACAGGAACTTGCTATGACTTGGTGCCAAGTCAAATCCGATACCCAGCTACAGAATCGACATTCGGAACTACCCGATAGATGGTGTGTAATGTGTCATAATTAGTTACCGAGATAGCTAGTTTGGTTTGAATCTATTATTCGATATAGTTACTATAGTTCTAATATCTATATGTCAAATAATCATCGACACAACCCAATGCCCAACTCTTATTGCTTCTTCAAACTATCCATATCTATAATGATATATGAACCTAATATATAGTGTGTATAGACATATGTATGCGTATATATATATATATATATATATTAATGCATATACAAGATTATACAAGTAATATCACCATCTTCAACAGACACATCTATCTGGTTGGTGGTTTCAACCCCTCTGAAAAATATGAAAGTCAGTTGAGATGATTATTCCCAATATTTGGAAAAATAGAAAATGTTCCAAACCACCAACCAGTGATACAGTTATGGCTCGAAATACCAGTTAGACGCACCCTCTGGTAAACAAACAGTTTGCTATTGAAAATGGCCATTGAAATAGTGGATATACCATGATATAGACACCCAAATGGCTACTTTTTATGGTGAACAACATAGCTATTGAAAATGGCCATTGAAATAGTGGATATAGCCATCAAAAATGGTTAGTTTACCAGAGGGTATCATTAAATATGACTTCGTCGGTTGAGATGATGACATTCCCAATAGATGGAAACATAATCCATTCATGTTCCAAACCACCAACCAGTCTATCATTCATAAACCATAAATCATTGAATTCAGCCACTTATAAACCAACTGAACGCTATCTTGGGGGCCCCATCCCAGGTACGAGTATCATTGATAGTGGATATAACATTATATATACCCATTAATAGCATGGTTAGTTTACCAGAGGGTATCGAATCATTCACCCATATTTTCCCATATTTTCCCAGGGAGTCAGTTGAGATAAACCACTTATAAACCATTGTTGAACCACTTATAAACCATAAACCAGAGGGTATCATTCACCCATTGAAACCCATCATTTTCCATGATATATATACCATGATATACCATGATATACCCAATAAAAATGATTAGTTTACCAGAGGGTATCATATTTTCCCATCATTTTCCCAGGGCACTGTAGGACGAGATGTAGTGCTCCCAGGTCTTGGCCAATCGTCGCCGCTTGGCCCAGCGCTTCAGCGCCAGGACCAGCGTCGCCAGGGACGGCAGCAGCGCCGCGTAGCGGCGCAGCAGCTGCGTGTTGTAACACGGCAGCAGGTGGAAGGCCGAAACGTCGCCTGCAAATCCCCAGGGAAAAGCGTTAAAAGGAAACCATGGGGGATTTCACTTGAAAAATATGGGGTATTTTTTATAGATCAATTTTACCAAGAACAATTGTGATCTCACCAGGATATGGGAGGTTTCCTCACATGGTACCCCCAAAGCATCCATTTCTTTAAAGGATTGTTGATAACCGATCCAACTATTGGGGTACCTCCATTTCTGGAAACCACCCATTTCTGGAAATGTTTCAATTTTACCCTCTGGTAAACTAACATAGCTATGGAAAATCACTGGTTTTAATGGGTAAATCCACTAAAAATGTGGTATTTTCAATAGCTATGTTAAATTACAGGAGGGCACCAGGAAAATGAGGATTTCATGAGGAAAATGAGGATTTCATGAGGATTTCATGAGGATTTCATGGTTTTGTGGTGGAACGTGGGGGAAACCAAAACCCAGAAAGGACCCATCACTAGTTGGTTTATATACATCTTTACCCCTTCACTTTTTTCGTAGTTGAGGATTTCTAAGTCATGGTGGTACCCCTAAATCGTCAATTTTCATGGGATTTTCATGGATTTTCCATGAAATAAACCATCCAGCTATTGGTGGTACCCCTAATTCCTATGGAAACCAGCATGGTTCAGCCATGTTCAGCCAATGGCAAGTCTTCAACTCATGTCAAGTTGGTTATCTGTTAAATCCATTAATATATATATATATATATATTATATATAATTCCATTTATGAGTTGAATATTCCATTTATCTCCATTTATATCCATTTAAATAGGTAAACCATCTATAAATGGACCATGTTCCATGGCTATGTTAGATAACCAGAAGGTAAATCTCCCATTTATATCCCATTAACGTTGTCCAACATTGTATCCCATTGACTCTCATTACCGGAGGTCAATGCGGGGATTTTCGATGTGAAATTTCGACGATGGAATTGAAGAAAAAAAACATGCGGAAAACAACTTGTTTCTTAGAGAAAAACAAAGGTTTTTGACCAAGAACCGTCAATTTTATAGGTGTTGGGTTCTCTAGGAATTAATAACTTATTATAATATAAGCACTGTTCGGCAGCTAATCACTGTTAATTACCCTAGGATAAACTAACGTAGATGTGGAAAATCAACCATTTGTGGATTATTTTCCTATAGAAACCATAGGTTTTCCACATCACGTTGATTTACCCTAATAACAATTACAAGTGATAAACTATCAACGCTTGTTAATGATTATTGACTGTTAAATTACATGAATAACCACTAAGATTAATGGTTCACATCCCCCTAATATTAAACACCCCCATTGTATGGTCCCAATTATGTGGAAATTCCCTAACCATGGTTTCGTTTGGGAAGGGATTAATCACCATCAATTATCCCCAAAAAAAATTGGCACAACCAAGGCACACGTGATGCCATCGGTGACGTTCTCATCCTCCACGAAACCCACCACCAGAAGCGGCACATTGGCCGCGAAACGCTGCTCGAGCACCGTCAGCCCGCAGGACGGCGCGGCGGCGGCCAGACGCTTCAAGACTTCCTGGGGGTGGACATGGAACCATGGCTTGAAAATCACCAATTGATACATCTACTGGTTGGTGGTTTTAACATGTTTTAACCATCTTGAAAAATATGAAAGTCAGTGGGAAGGATTATCCCATATAGGAAAATAAAAAATGATTGAAACCACCAACCAGTCTATAAATCATGTGAACTATAGTAACTGTCGTATTATGATTGAATTGAGGGAAATCATGCACTTTGAGGCGTGCATAATATTGCATATAGAGTATAGAATCTAGAGGCAATTATATATAGTACATACATCATTTTGAGCACTTCCACTAAGCACTACGGAAATCCTTGGGGTTGATTGCTTTCTATTTTTTTCTGATAGTTTTTGTTGGGTTATCGCTATTGTATAATCATTCTAGGTGTTTAACAGTTTAACTCATCGTGGACATCCAAGGATATCATTGAAATTGGGAACTGATTAACCCCCCGGTAGGGAAATTCGTATTTGGCTTGGGGGTAATCCAGAAAACATGCTGATATCATGATTCTGATGCTAATATCAACCATTTAGGGGGCTGCAGACAAAACATTTGAATCATTAGAACATTAGAACAAAAAGGATTGTTTTGTCTGACAATGAGGTACCCCAAATTCATAAATTCAATTTGGGTTTGTCATCGTTCGTCCACATGGCAATTTGGGGGTATACGAGGGGGCCTTACGGGTACCCGCATCCATTGAAAGCCTAGATTCGTTGTCAGAACATGTTGTCAACCAAACTTTTGGGGGGAGACATTCCCCGCAGCACTTTCGATCTGATATAAACCCCAAAAATGAGTCAGACTGGTACAGGTTTGCTCGCTCAAGCAATACATCTTGCTGCTTCAAAAAACAACTCTTGTTGGATGAATCAAACAAACGACATCCTTATCTCTGTCCGACAAAACCATACGAAACCCCAGTTTTGTGGAGAATTCTGAAGGAAACAATCATAATGAATGAAGTTTGTCAACTTCATCATTTTTGTCTTATTTCCAAAAAACCAAATCTGCAATTCATACCAATCAACTCCAATCAACCAAGGGTTTCCCAAATTTCTCCCGTTTTTCCCAACCCTTCCCACCTTTTCATCCCCCCTTCACAGTTCAGCGTCCGAGGGCGGCACCTGGCGGCCCTCCGGCGGCTCGCCCCACAGCGCCGCGTCCACGTCGCTGTGGCGCTCGCCGCAGCCGTTGACCGAGCTGCCGAAGGGCACCACGCGGAGGTTGCGCAGCGGCTCACGAAGCTGGGCAACGCCTGGCTTCGGAATGGGGAAAAAAAATCCGTGGAACACTGCAATTGTGGGGCCCCCAAACGATACCCTCTGGTAATTTAACGTAACTATTGAAAATTACTATTAATAGTGGATTTTCCCAATAAAAATGGTGATTTTCAATAGCTATGTTAAATTACCAGAGGGTAGCTAAGTTGATGAATAACTCCAATAACGGTTTATGGTAGATATAACGAACTAGTTAATGGGTTTAATTTGAACCAACTTATAACTGGGGGGCACCATCTTGTGGGATAAATGGGATATCACTGGTGTTTTATATAAATGAGAATGGGGAAAAATATGGAGATTTGTTTTTTCGGATATCAATGGCATAACACTGGAAATGGGATAAAGATAAATGTTGTAATACAATGAGATATCACTGGGATATCAATGGTGTAATATATAAATGAGGGAATTTGTGATGGGATATCGGATAATATGGGAAGTTGTAATGGGGATATTATGGGATAGTGGTGTAATACAATGGTATATTCAATTATATATATATATATATATATCTTATATTTGAATAACCAGATTATAATAGCAAATATTAGGAGGTAAAGCAGCATAGCTAAGTAAGGGAATCAGACTCAAGGTTGACCGGGTTGACCAAAAGGACATCAACACATTTGGGAAGGTCAAATCGCTTAAATATACCTCAAGTGGGTTAACTTGGTGAATTCCAGGATTTATGGTAGATATCGGGATATGGAATGATATGGATACTATAGTTAATGGGGTAAAACTACACCAACTTAAAAAACTGGGGAGGGCCCACTCTGTATGGAATATTTACCTACGTAGTATATGGTAGCCCATATATCTATGATATATTTACCTACAAGATGTTACATGATGTTACATGTACGGAATATTGAATATTGGATGGGGTTGATCAATCAATCCCACATGCTCCCACCCATGGGTTTCTATCTCTGCATGTAAGAAGCAAATATAGGTGGTTGAGGTTGCTAGAGTGTCCCAAGAAGTAGTGATTTGTGGATTTGTTGGCTGTATTTTTGGATTTATAATGATTTATAGCCCTCACGACTTGTAACCGGGAGATATTATGAGATATTGGGATATACCGTAGTTTTCATCACTTCGCGACTTGGCAACATCTCAATAGGATTTTTTTGACTTTCATCAGCACGGCATCTCATTCCCTCTCGATTGGCAGAGGGTCCATGATGAAGATTGAATAAGAGGAAGATGATATCAATCCATGAAGATTGGCAGAGGTTCCTCTTATTCATAATCTATTGTACCATCTATGATTAAAGTGGTAGACAAAATAATAAGGGGAACCATCTACGGTACCATCATGATTGTGTATCTCCTTATTCAACCTCTTGAATTGATAATGGTAGAATCGTGGGAACACAATCATGATGGTTTCCATGATTCTGCTCTCGTCAATCAATGTTCGGCATCTTGCACGCCCAACCCCAAACAGGCTAGAAACAAATCCCTTGACATATGGTCCAATAACCCTTTCTTAAAGTGTTTCAAAGTTATCCCATAGTTCAAGAGATATCCATAAACTTTCTCCCAAAGTTGTCCAACAAAACATCCGTAGGTAAATATGTTATATAACATCCATAAATATTCTAGAACAAAAAATATTTACGGAAGGTTATTGAACGAAACATGGATGATATCCCAAAGTTATTCAACGAAACATCCATATGGAGGTTTCCTAAAATGTGGGTACCCCCAAATCATCCCAGTCATTAGACCACTTTCTAGTATTGAAACCCATGTTTTTGGGGTACCCCACATTTTAGGAATCCCCCATATCTACATATATATAATATACAATCATTATAATTTAATGTTTTCCTCAGCTAAAGGATGGTATCCCTAAATATCCAGCAAAACATGCATAAAAATCCCTGGCAATGGGCTCCTTGCGCAGCAGCTGCGTGTAGGCGTCGCAGTAGCTCCTCTTTGCGAGCGCGGTCTTCGGCAGTTGGCAGCAAGGGCCTCGCGTTTTTGGTGGGAAGATACATGGCTGGTGAACTAAACCCATGAAGAATAGCTTTAATTATGTTTAATGATTTTAATATACAGTAATTACTATATATATATGGGCAAATTATAATATGTTGTTTAACCTGAATTAAGATGAATTACGGCCATTTGGGGATGATTCCCCTTTTTTTCCCCCAGGATTCCCAGGGTTCGGTCGTAGTGAGGTGGTTATCATCATCTCATCATCCCACAGATCCCACATGCGTCGTGCGTAAGATCTTTTTTGGTGGTGCCCCATAGCTGGGTTTAGAAAAATAGGCTCAGTAAGTTAGCTGGTAATTCGTATAGCATGCATCATACTACTATGTTTACTGTTTTGGTTGGGAAAATGAAGATTGCCATCAATATATTGGCGATGTTAATCTATGTCAATAGAAAATTCGGATGAACCAGTGGAGTTGGGAGAAAAAAGGGTGAACACTGAACACATATTCATCACTATATCTTAGCTGGTTGGTGGTGCCACCAAACCATCTTGAAAAATATAGGTCGTCAATGGGTTTCGGATGACATCCCATGTATTATTAGTCAGTTGGGGTTGCTATTCCCAATATATGGTTACTATTAGTCAATGGGAAGGATGACATCCCATATATGAAATGGACAATAACATTCATGTTCCAAACCACCAACCGGGATTGGATGTGACCTTTCTGCATCGCTGTTGCTCTTTTTGGGAACTGGTATCAACTGATCAACATGTTGATCGGAACACATTGGCGGATTTTTACCAAAGCATAGGTACCCTCTGGTAATTTAACATAGCTATGGAAAATCACCATGTTTAATGGGAAAATCCACTATAAATGGCCATTTCCAATAGCTAAATTTCCAGCCATGTCCAAGAACTGAGCAAGCAATTCATGTCTGCTGGAATTGCACAGTTCTTGGGACATGTTGGATCCTTTCTGAATGGATTCAGCAATGTCCTAGGTCTATAGCCACCAAACATACAGTTTCTTAATAGTAACTGTACGAGTACTAGCCCTGTATCACCAGATTCACCAGGCATAAGAGTATAAGATCGTCGGATGGCTGAGTTAAAGATTTGACATCTGTGGACAAACCAAGGGGAACAGTTTTGCTTCACAATTACAACTGATGGTCTCATCATACGGACCCATCCCAATACAGAAAGTATGAATTATAACTATGATAACTCTCTAGTTATGTCAAAATAGCTATTGAAAATGGCCCATCCAACTAGTTGATTTACCTATTAAAGATTGAGATTTGTCCATAGCTATGTTAGTTTACCAGAGGGTAATCTCGGAGACCCTACAAAAGAAACACCAAAAAAAGTAAAAAAAACACCCATGTCTATGATGGTTCAGTCTCGCTCCATTCCCAAGTGAGGGCTGTATCCCTCTGGGGGTTTTCAACCCAATTTTACACCAAGAACTTGGATATGATGTGGTACCTTGGGGTACCATGTCATTGGAATCCAGCTGGGGAATTTGCAATTCACCCAGCTTTCACCTGGCTGAACCTTTGATGCTCACATATACCCTCTGGTAAACAAACATAGCTATTGAAAATGGCCATTTATAGTTGATTTACCCATTAAACATGGTGATTTTCCATTGTTATCTTAGTTTACCAGAGGGTATATGTATGTATATTTGCAAATTTCATCCAATATCATCCGGTTCTATGGTGGTTCAGCCCGGGCCCCATCCCATTTCCTGAAACAAATCATGTTCTACCCCAAACTTAGGATTTAAATATTCAACTGGAATCTACTAAAGATGTTCATAGATCCACGTAACATCAAGATATTTCACCTGAAATAAGGTTTCTTTCTGGGATAGTGACCCCCTACTACTACTACTACTACTACTACCTACTACCTACTACCTACTACCTACTACCTACTACCTACTACCTACTACCTACTACCTACTACCTACTACCTACTACCTACTACCTACT
>Ga0126342_10016328_pt1 | contig 12950 bp, 9 predicted proteins | sample Cyp1metagenome_FD_92528 | JGI IMG/M metagenome (GOLD analysis project Ga0126342, IMG submission 92528) | Coral microbial communities from Lord Howe Island, Old Settlement Bay, Australia - Cyphastrea 1 metagenome | ecosystem: Host-associated > Invertebrates > Cnidaria > Coral ... | reverse complement strand
TGATCGTCCTGGTGGTAGCCACAGGCAGAAAGAACTTAAGGTACTGTATCAGATATAGTGAGAAAGATTTGCCCATGTTTACCATGCATATATATATATACATCATCCTATTTGAGTTGGCATTTTTGTTAACTTACCATTTTTTCAGGTTCTTCATGCTTCTTCGGGATCAACAAAGCAGAAATTCAGAAAGGTGCGTCACTGGTTCATCCCAGCATGGTGTTGGTGCATCCTAGCTCGTACCAGCAGTGTTTCCCATGGTTTTGCAGCGCTTGACTCGTCGATGGACTGCTTCTCCCTCTACTCGAAGGAGGGCCGGGCGAGCGGTGGATTTTTAACAGCAAGATGTGTGATTTTTCGCCAACCAAAATGGGGAATCAACAGAGATACGATGATCTGGTTAGTGCTTTGGAACATGAATTTTATTTTTCCATATATTGGGAATTTTATAACCCCAACTGACGAACTCATATTTTTCAGAGGGGTAGGTATACCACCAACCAGTGATATTTCATGGCATAGTTCTATTAAAAAACAATATGAACCCACTTGATATGATATGTGGATGTGTCTGAAATGTGATATCCTCCCAAATGGCCTGTTTCATGAGACAATGATTTAGCCGCTCATCGGAGCTATCAAACATGGCTGGAAAATCTTCAGTGGAGGTTTTAATGGAACAAAACATCTATAACTGGGGGATGTTCAATTGCCACTATCTACAAATACTATCCCATAGGATCGATGTATGGTATACAGTATATGCTAACATTTGGGGTATATTGATGGTAAATGTTACCATATATAGCATACATGGATCCTATGGGTATCAAATACTATCAAATACTCGTATCATAGTTGAGAATCCGCGTAGCTTGCATAGATGGTGATTTTCCATGATTTTCCAGTTCGCAAACATTCCGCTGAGTCTGTGGATTTTTCCAAACGCAGTCCCCTCACACGTCGAGATGGAAGACAGAGTCATTTTTTGGACCAGTACACCAGCTTGCATGTTTCACATACAAAACACCAATGAAACATGTGTATATACATATATATATATATAGAGAGAGAGAGACACTTCTTCATCGCTGCAAAATGTGGATTGCGTTTGGCCACATTTTAGTAGGAAACATTATGATATAATATTATAAACTTTGGGATTTGCGATTTTTCCTTATCATTTTCAGGTTCACCGACAGTTGGCTTCAGATCTTGGGCAGGCTCCACTACTTGAAACGCCGGAGACCCACTTCAGGGCCAAAGACGCCCGAGGCGCTGGCGGTCTGACCAATAGTTTCTGCGGTGAAAATTATATCATAATGTTTTTTTTTTAATGGATAATGATTAATTAGCTAAGTATGATGTTTTGAATATATATAGTGTTTGCTGCTCTTACTTTTTATATATAACTCATCACGTATTAAATTGATTTCATAGAAACCAGAATCTATCGATGGGCAAAATTGCAAAGTCAGAAATGATGTTTGGCTATTTCATGATTTTTCGGAGAAGAAAACAGGTAATTATATGTTTCGGAACAAAAAACAACCAAAGAAAAATATGAGCCGTGGAATGGCCGTGCAGCAACTGTGGAAAGACCTTCAAATGCCTTGGAAAGGCTTGACAAAAACATAGAAAGGCCTAAATAAAGCGTGGAAGGGGTTCCCACCAAAAAAAATACATTTTTTGGTTCCGCTGGATATGGAATCACGAAACAAAACAACATGATTCAGATATGCAATTTTCTTATGCATGATCGACAGTGCTCCAAATCCAGTGTAGTGGAAGTATCAATAGATCATTGCCAACGGGGTTATTGTCGGGGTCCTATTGGAACTTATTGAACCAATAATTGATGATTGATCTGATAAGTAGACCTTTGGAGGCTATATAGCTATATAGGTTTAAGGCCATTGTACCCCAAGGCCTTTGTCCAAAGGCCTTCTTTTGTGCCTTCGTCGCCAATGCCAGGCCGACCATGGGCAGGCTTTCTCCGAAGTCATGCCGGAACCTCAGGGCCTTGTTGATGAAGTACCTGGTGATTTTTCACAGTTTGCTTTTGAAAATTGAACTGGACATCTATGGAATTCCTAGAAAAATGCGGTGCAAAATGGGAAGGTGTTTTTTCCTATATACCCAAAAGTATTTAGTCCGTGGATGTCCGTGGTAATTGGTTATAGATTACGAACTGGAAAATCACCATTTTTCATATATATAGGTAAATTATCGAACTAAATGGCAACGTTCATCCATTTCCCATGGCTTTGTTAGACGTTCCACTCTTTAGTTCCACGAGTTACCTATTGAACGTGGTGATTTTCCATAGCAGAGTGTAAAAATTAACAGATTGTAACCGCCAGAAACCTCCGATGTTGGAGGGTTTATGGAACCCAAATATATAACCCATTTCTTGTGCCGACGGAGGCGTGCAGGGGAACACCAACATTAAATTTCATACGGTGTAGTGGACACGGAATATGAAGGGGTATATCCGCCCAATTCATGGACATCAAACAATAAGGAACATAGGGAAGATATAATTGAGTAGTGGATGGAATGGGGTAAACGTCCTTGTTAAAGCAAAGCGTGATGGACGGTGATGGTATAACCTACATAGACAATTTTCAGGGTTAGTATATGGTTAGCATATGTTGATGATCCATGGAGCATGATATGGGATATGGCCAACATCTAATTCATGTTTAAATAAGACAAGGTCGGATGTGCAGTTCCTAAAACTTGGAATGTGGTGAGTTTTACCGCAATTTTTCATGCGGGTTTATCAAATCCACTCGAAATGGAGGTGTCAATTCAATAGGAAAATCATCTATAAATGGTGGATTTTCAAGGATTTTCCATTGCCTTGTTTGATTACCGGAGGGATATAAGCACCTTTGACCCTTGTTGGCTGCAAATTGATTCATTGGGAGCCTTTTTCTGCCAACAAAAATGGAGAGTTACTGTATCCCGACGCAATTTTCCAGAGATCAACTGGTCAAAACCCCAATTTCCCAGAGTTTACACATGTCAAAACCCCAGTTTCCCAGATATCAACTGGTTTCGCGGAAGGCGACGAAACATTGCACTGGAGGTGCAACCGAGATGGGGAGATGATCTGGGCTTGGCTGGAAAAATAGCCACTGCATGGATTTTCAAATATGTTTAATATGTTCAATGGAAAATCCCTCGTTCTACATACTTACTTGCAGATATTATATAATATATTTATATATAATTATTTATATATATATATTATAGATGATACCCCTATCAATAGTGCGACTTCCACTGTTGCGTGGCGCAGGGTAGAAACAAGTTGGACGTAGTAGCCCCGCAAGACCCAGCAGCTTTCCACAGACCTTCAAGACCATTTGTTCGTGGGTCGGGGCTATGGGAAAGGTATATATATATATATGCAGTCATTGATGGAATATATGATCAAAACGGGATACTGCACCAACACAAGATCTGTTTATACAGTTTTCAACTCACTCAACATTGGTCTACTACTGGTGCCCCACCATTAAATGTATGTGAGTGAAACCAATTGGCTACCAAAGGTACCCCCCAACCATAGATGGTGGCTGCCAATTTGGGCCTTTGAAAAACGGTGGCCTTTTGTGGCGCAGGCGGTGAGGGTGGGCAATTACTACGCAGAAGACCAGGAGGAAGTCTTACGCTACATCGCCGAGGTGCACCTGCAGTATTTGGTCATCAAACAGATTCTACCCTCCGGTAAACTAACATAGCTATGGAAAATCACCATTTATAGTGAGTTTTCCCATTTAAAGTGGTGATTTTCCATAGTTATGTTAGTTTACCGGAGGGTACTTGTCATACGTGCAGAGATCAACAGAGATTGTAGCGATGTCATAGATTGGCTTGCTGGATCTTGGATTTTTTTTTCAAGCATTCTCCGCGAAAGTTTGATGATTTTCGCAGCTAGAAACCTCCATTCCATTTAAGGTTCAGGGATTTGCCAGCCATGTTTGATTTCCGAAGGGTCTTCCTACTAATCTCCCATTAAATCCCATTAAACAGTATAAAACCCTATAGATCCACCATTTTCATTCCGTGTTTCATATCTTTTTGCTGATGAATTCCATTGATACAGAACAGCCCAACAACAAACCTACCATTTCGGGATACTGTTAAACACTGAAACACTCAACCACCTATTCATGGTAATATCTTTTGGGGATGGGGACCGATCCGACTGAGGTTCACATTGGGGTCAAGGGCGACAACGACTGGATCCGCAAGAACTGGAGGAAACTGCAAAAGGAGAACGGCCTCACCAGGTCATCGGACGGGTCGGAGAGTTTCCCTGTGGGAAATTGCCACTGTTCGGTTTCTGGGAAGCTCATCGAACTATGGGTTATATACCGGAAATATCCGGAAATACTCATTTTTGAGATATTTTTAGTGTTAATTAGTGTTAATTACCCTTTGGTAGTCTAATAGTTTGCTACAGAAGCCATAGCCCGCTTGGTTCAATGATTTACCTATTAATTATATAGCCATATACGCAATTTAACAATGGTGGTTTTCCAAAGCACACTGTTAGATTCCCAGAGGGTCATGAATATGACGAACGGCATTCAAAGTTCCAAACTGCATGGCCGGCTTCATTGCTTGGGGGTTGAGGTTACAATTGGGTATAACATGGTATAACCACGGTTACAAAAACCCAGAAGTTGGGATATTTATCCTAACTGCAGTCACTGTATGATGAGATCTTCCAAGTAGAAGTCCACGATGGGATATCTCGCGGGATGCCGTTCAATTCTGCGAAAAAGTGTCTGGTAAAAGAGCAACTGCTTTTGGCTGTAAGTGGACGGTTCCAGTACCGTATCCAACTTGTTTTTGCAAAGGATTCAAGATTGGCCATGAAAAACATATGATAGATTCATTGAGGCTGTGGCGTCATGCTCTGTTTGGGTATGAAGACATGACATATTTGACGTTTAACAGATACATCAATGAATACTCAAGAAGAATAATGATAATTAATATCCGGACATAATTCAGCATTCATTTGACTATATAATTTCCCAGCAACAAAAGTGAGGACCGTCTGGCAATCTGACTTGGCAACTGAGAATACCACTTGCAACAGCAAAATCACGAGCTTCAGCTTCAGTTTTAGTTTCAGCATCATGATCATGATCATCGTCGTCATCATCATCAATCAATCAATCAACCAACCAACCAACCAACCAAGCAACCAGCCAACCAACCAACCAACCAACCAATCAATAAATCCATCAAACAATCAATCAATCAATAAATCAATCAATCAATCAATCAACCAATCAATCAATCAATCAATCAATCAATCAATCAATCATCAATCATCAATCATCATCATCATCACTCATCATCAATCATCATCAATCATCATCAATCATCATCAATCATCATCTACATCTACATCTAAAGATTGGTTTGTCTGAGAATAGGATCCCCAAATTTTCTGTTAAGAAACATATGTCCACATTGGAAATGAACATGCCATGAATCGCAGATATTCGCACGCTATCTTTCTTCAGAGGATGAATTTTGTCCCTGAAGCAAGAACTTGGGCCTTCCTGCGCTGGACTCCAAATCAAAGTCCTTTCATGTTCCATTAAAATTTTGTTTTCGGAAGGGTAAGTCATGGCAATGAGTATCTTAGAATCTTATAGTTTTCCAAGGTACTGGTTGCTTCCTGATGTTTCGTGTTTTGGGCACCTCAGTTGCAACTATGCCATGTATCCAGCGGTTTTTTGCTGTGCATCCCTCAATTTATGCTTCGAATTTCATACTTTGTTGGTTAGATCCACAGTTTTGTGAGTTAAGTCCCCTTTTGTGTGTGCGCACGAACACATGTTTCCGATCCCATCTGTTGCGCAATGTTCCATCCCTTTTCAAAGTTTCTCTCCCTCGAAAAACTTTGTGCAGACGCTACTCGGTGCCGGAGATCCTTCAGAAGAAACATGAGGTGCTGGCGATTTTTTCCCATGGGATGGTGGTTTCAACACATCCTTTCTCTCTAGACCCACTGGATCCCACTGGTATGTGTTAAACCTTTCGTAACTAAAGGTTTGATATCGCAGCAACGTTTGATAATTGTTCCAACCAGTCAGACACATATATATATATATATATATCATTCTATATCTGTATAGATTATGATGTACCTAAACGACCGGGCACTGCCCATCACTTCAATAACCGGTGGTACTCAATGGCCAAGAATCGTCATGACTCAACTCTTTTTGCCAATCCACGAACAGAGTTTTGCGTGGTTTAGAATCCCAGAAGCATACGATTCAACTTCTACAAACCCACATGTTCATTCATATCGTGATTGATTTCAGAAATTGTTGTGTTTGTTTCATCCTTTTCCAGAACAGCTGTCCAAGTTTGGTTTTTCCATGTCCAAGTTTGAGGCCCGCAGAAGGGGATGGTAATATCCTATATATCCCATTGTATACATACATCCTTGTATATATATATATGATACGTATTGATACGTATAATATGTGTATATATATATACTTTTTATGGTATACAAATATATCCCGTGTTATAAATTACATTTTGTATATCCAATGATCTTCCCATCTTACATATCCCGTTGTTGTTTAAAGTCATCTTCATCCCGACTCCCGACTTTCGCAGGCCGATGGCTTTGATGTCTTCGTGGATCCCGACGAAGCCATCCTGATGGCGGAGCGCGCACAGGCGAAGAACCGCCAATCTGTGGGTAACTGGGTGAATCCTATGGTTTGCGGATGATGTTCATTGTAGATATGTTCAAAGCGTATCAAACTACTTCATGGATTTTTCTTAAACTCTGAACTCGATGGCTTCCTATTTTGGGGATGCCGCTTCTCCAGTTAACTAGGACACATGTTGAACAAAAGACTCTTTCTTTAAGACAAACAGTGCGAATTTGTGGAATTCGTATACCATGGAGCATTTGGTTATCAATTGGGGGTTTGTCTCAAAATAGAGGATGAACAACCTATTTTATGGCGATTTTGATGAGACATGATCAACCATGATATTTTGAAATACCATATTGTTGGACCCCCATCTCCTAGACTCAGGGATGATTTTTGCCCTAGAAAAGCATCGAAAGTGGCGTCGTGATTTTTTTTCTGTCGGTGATTTCTCGAAATCCAATGGCTGAGAACCAGGCTGAAACCAGAAGTCAGCAACGGTATGGACTTGTCTATTGCACTAGTTCTTACTAGGGGGTTGGATCAAAGCCTATGAAATACCATATATTTGTTGGGATGAACATCCACAAATCGCCAAACCAGAAGTGATATTGATATGTTGATTATGTTGTTGGTTACATAAGTCCCGTTGTATTCCGGTTATCCTCTGGTGCTCTGGTAAACTAACATAACTATAGGTAAACTGATGTAAAATCCCAATTTGTCATAGGTAAATCAACTATAAATGGGCCATCTTCAATAGCTATGTCAAATTGCCAGATGGTACATATATCTGGGTAAATTGTAACGACCTCACTGCGACCTCACTATAATCATAGTTAGTAAGGGGAATCATCCCCAAGATAGCCTTATTTTAGGTATTTTTAGGTTAGTGAATCATTATGATTTACCCATGGCCCATATATATATTATATATATAATATATATATATATATATATATTATATATATGTAGATATGTATATGTCCTCATTGGTCGTCATGTTGGTTAAGTGCCCATGGAGGATCATGGAGGTGCCTGGTGGATTCGACAGGCAGAAGCGCTGACTCGACCTGAGTTGGGGGGCCCTACGAATGATGACCGGCTGCGGATGAATGGATTTGGGGTGGTTCCCATAGCTTTGGACTGCCCCCCAAGTTATAAGCTGGTTTATAATCCCATTAACTAGTTCGATATATCTACCATAAGTCCTAGTTATTAGAGTTATAAACCAACTTAGCTATCTTGGGGGCACCACCTTGTAGCTTTGGACAATCACACCATAGCTGTTTGGGTTTAAAAAGAGTACAAGTATATACTAGCAACCATGGATTAGTAAACCCTGGTTCATTAGTCAAGGTGGCTACCCCCTAATAGTGATCATTTGCTTCAAAAATGATACCGCCCCAGCAATTAATCTTCGGGGTTTATTGATCCTGGCCTGACATTTTCATAGATTTCCTTCACACCGTGGGTTTAGTGATCCACCGTGGCAAAACCAGGTTGACAGCGGCAGATGCTGAAGAAATTCAAGAGGTCCTGGTTCCCCGGAGACCTGGGAACCACTCGATTTCAAGTTTCCTCACCAACGAACATAAAACATAGACTGATTATGTATATATAATTATATATATATATTATATATATATATTATAGATAATAATGATAATAATAATTGCAATAATGATAGTAATTATTATTGTGATTATAATTATGATGATTATGATGATTATTATGATTATCATTATTATGATTATGATGATGATGATGATGTTTATTATTATTGTTACTATTATTGTAATTATATATATAATTATTATTTATATATAAATATTATTGAACATTCAGCATTACATAGTGATTTCACGGTGTTTCAAGTATTTGTTGATGTTTAGCCGTTTAGCCATGTTTCCGGCCGCTGGTCCCAATTGACCTATGGTTTTAGGAAGGATTTTTGCCACCAACTATAGAGATAGACGCAACATGACGCAACAACCATAGTAACCATAGATCGTCTTCCAGGGATCAGTAGGATCAGCAGCCAAGGTCTGCTTCAAGTGCCTCGATTGAGACACCAGTGACATATCACTGGTGGTTGATATTATCTTTATCACTATGTGATATTCCTCCATATATTGTGTATATATATATATATAGTTATATAGTATATTGTAGTATATTATATTTTTGTCAGACCTCTTCTAGATGGCTACATCGTGAAGCATTTCAGACATGTTGCGGGTGGCAGTATCTTCACCGGTGACCACGGGGTCTAACTCAATTCACATAGGGTTCTCCGGAGCCCATCGTGGCCGGGGATCACCCCAATCCTCGAAGGGCTTTGACCACCGTACAGGGCCTTGACTCTGTGCTTGCCTCGGCGAATGCGGCACCTTTGAGTGTGGAAGAGGCAGCAGCTGAATCTCATGGGAAATTTGGGGTTGGAAATTGAAAGACATTTCGGTATGCAAAATGACTTAAGGTAGCCGAGTAGCCAAGGCAGCCAACAATCTGGTTCTTAGTGGTTGGCTATTGTTAAGATGGCACAAATCGACGTTGATCCATGCCCAGGGAGCTACTGATGAATGCGTCAAGGGTGGGAACTCTGACTTTTATGGGCAACCACACGCAGGGGTCATATCCATTTATGCCAATAGTCAGTAGACGGATGAGATGGATTGATATACCCATCTTGTCATCTATGATGTTAGGATTCCCATGATGGGATGGATGACCACCATACCGAAATACTTCAAATGTACCACTTTTCGTCCATGGCACATATGTCGTTTTCCTCTAAATCGGAAAACTTTCGAAAAGATCGATTGGTCTAAAAGTTGTGGGTTGAAAACCTTTCCAAAAATTCTCTGATTTATCATCATGCTCCCTATATTTTCCCTATGACATAGCCAGACATAGCCAAACATAGCCATAATTTTATACCATATACCCCATTTCCAGACACCGCCCTAAGCGTTTCCAGATCTTCGAACTCTTGGAGCGCTGCGTTTCGGGCGGAGAGGTGCCTCAGTCAGACCCAGCTTTCAAGGGGAAAATCAAGGGGGTGTTGATGAATGATGATTTTCTTGCTATCTTCTATGATATGAGCTTCCGAATACCAGATATATCCAGATATACTGTGTGGTTTGATGGTTTGTGGTTGGAGTTGTCGACTTTTTCTAAATGCCGCTCTCATTAAAGGCGAATAATTATGAAATGCATTCATTGTTGCATCAAGACAACAAACATCAACTTATCAACTTTTTATGGATAAATTGTAGGTTGCTGCTCCAACATTGAAGAATGGGAATGCGTGGAGTCGGCCTGTTCGCCAAGGATTATACTGGGATGGGATAAGCGGATAAGCTTCTGACTTTTCATTGCTCGACTGTCTGTCGGTTGCGACCCTGCCCTAGGTGATTTTCGGCCCATAAAATCGGTGAAGCATCCAAGGCTTATTTAAAAACCAGGATGAAACCAAGACCAAGTAGCGAAGAAAAAACGATACTCTCCGGTCATATTTCAATTCAAGATGTCAGGCTTACTCGTAATCAAGCGGTTTTGTGTTTTTTCGCTGCTAGTATGTCCTTTCGAAGGTCCATCCCTTGCTTTGGAAGGTGATGCTGCTGTTGGATCCAACTGATTGATCTTCCAGAAAGTGAAGCGACACTTTTGAACCACAACCATATCAAGGACGATATGTTTGGCAATTTGATACCTGCCGAAGTAGGGGTAATGTAAGTTCCATGCTATAAATGAACTTGCTGTTTTGATGTTGGTTGAGTTGGATTTGTTTTTGGTGGCCAGGCCAGTTGGGATTGTCTCAAGTTGAAGCCCAATCTCATCCAATCTCATCCCATGGTTGATCATCATGTTCCTCACTCATGATCACCAACTCTGGGCAAACCCAACGACGGAGATTGACCCTACACAAATCGGCATTGCTGGGGATGTTCGCCTGTGCATTGTGTATTCTGCAAAGTTGCCAGCAGTGCCAGCAAAAATATTCATTATCCGGATTCCAGATTATCCATTCATGTCCCATACATCAAATTGTCATTTTCCAACTATGTTCCAATCATTTGATCATAATTTCCTACAAAATCATCATTTGTCCATACTTGTTCATCATAAAATCCTAGAAAATCAACATCTTGCGCCATTGTCAGTCCTCATTTTCCCAATTGACCATTGCAGCAATGTCAGCCCTGGGGGAAAAAAATGTGCTTCCCGTAGAGGTCGACATTTCACCACTGGCGCCAGGTGGCTGCGGCGGTCTATTTGGCCGAAACCTTGGAGGTGAGCTGAGTTGACAAGTCGCCGACCTGGATACATTGGATATATAGCCATAGTAATGCCATAGTACAGGAACTAATTATAATTTATAGGGGTTAGTAGGGTTTTTCATGGGATTTAGCGGGGTTTAGTAGGATTTTATGGGAAATGATGATGAATAATGGCTTAACGCTTACATAATGGTTGTTAGATGTTGTTAGTGGGATATTTAATGGAATATAATTATATATAATATGTAATGGAATACCGTCAAAAATTCAACGTTGTTGGAAAATCCCCGTGGCCTAGCCATGGAGGGTTCGTTCGCGAATTCATCGTCTCTAAACGGGGCGCCATTTTCCGGCACGCCACGATGGCCGGAGGGTATATGGCATTAGGTTTACAACATTACTGATTGGTGGTTTGGAACATTTGGATTACTGTATTTGTCCATACATTGGGAATTCATCACCCCAACTGACCCACTCCATCATTTTTCAGAGGGGTAGGTCACGTCAACCACCAACCAGGTTACCGTTTCTTCATGGAAACTATGAACGGTAAAGAAAATTCCATGGAGTTATTTGGGTAGCAATGGAGGTTTCATGACTGTTTCTTTTTTACCACATTACATTACTTTTTAATGCTAGTTAATTGGACGGGGTCTACTGGATTTACAACCGGCTTGTAAACCGAATGGCAAAACACACAGAAATGGCGAGCGTGAATGGTTAATGGGATGGTAAACACAAACACCCTTTAGCACTGGAGGGCGCTTTTTCTCTGTGCTACACCCCATCCCATTCACCAACCTTGACTTGGGGTCTGTTTTACATCCCATTGCTACGGTATACCTTGCCATAAACGCCATAAACCTATTTTGGTGATCATGGTGATTGAACCTGCATGATTGCAAATGTACTGTAGTTTTTATAGTTTTAGTAGCAAAAAACGATGTATCATATGATATATTAATATGATATGAAATATAATATAATATGATATAATTTACTATTTTATGATTAAAACATACATATATATATATACACAATTTGTGCTTATATGTCTATATACACATGTTTTCAAGAGCGCGGAGCGGCAGCAAAGAGATTGGATATGTCAAAAAACACCTCGTGCAAACTCCACGCGGAGTATACGTAGTTGATCAACAGTGCTTGGAATATAATATAACTATCATACTATCATTGTGCTGGTACCAGCAACCAGTCGCAACCCATCAGCCGCATTCTAATGGAAACATGATGAATTATGATAGACCATCCCTAATGTGTGGTTCTTCGTGGGTATATTGTACCCTCACTCAGGAGGATGATTGCCCCAAAATAATTGATGCTTGGGAATGGTTGTTTTTGTGAATCCGACATTAAATAATAGAAATACCAAAATAATGATTATAAACCCCAATGTAACGTACTGAACAGACATAGCAATCCCACATTAGGCATGCGGATTGTTGATGTTGTTGGATGATTATTGTTATGTTTTGTTACCAAACATAAAAGGGACTCTTTTTCATTGGTACTGTTATGAGTTCCAATAAAGTTTCTTTATTACTGTTGTTAAATTGTTTCCATCCAAAAATACCTTGAACGACAGATGCGCCACAGGCTCGTCATGAGGCTTCGCCACCCAAAGAGCTGGTGGAACGAATCTTTCAGGCGCGGATGCAGAGACAGTCAATCCTATGGTTTACTCTTGCTTTACTTAGGGTTTACTTATGGATGACTTATGGTTTACTTAGGCTTTACTTAGGCTTTACTTAGGGTTTACCTAGGGTTTACTTAGGGTTTACTTATGGTTTACTTATGGTTTACTCTTGCTTTACTTAGGCTTTACTTAGGCTTTACTTAGGGTTTACCTAGGGTTTACTTAGGGTTTACTTATGGTTTACTTATGGTTTACTCTTGCTTTACTTAGGGTTTACTTATGGATGACTTATGG
>Ga0126342_10016327_pt1 | contig 12950 bp, 10 predicted proteins | sample Cyp1metagenome_FD_92528 | JGI IMG/M metagenome (GOLD analysis project Ga0126342, IMG submission 92528) | Coral microbial communities from Lord Howe Island, Old Settlement Bay, Australia - Cyphastrea 1 metagenome | ecosystem: Host-associated > Invertebrates > Cnidaria > Coral ... | reverse complement strand
TATTTATTTCCCTATTTATTTCCCTATTTATTTCCCTATTTATTTCCCTATTTATTTCCCTATTTATTTCCCTATTTATTTCCCTATTTATTTCCCTATTTATTTTCCTATTTATTTCCCTATTTATTTCCCTATTTATTTCCCTCTATTTATTCCCCTATTTATTCCCCTATTTATTTTCCTATTTATTTCCCTATTTATTTCCCTAATTATTCTCTATTTATTTCCCTATTTATTTCCCTATTTATTTCCCTGTTTATTTCCCTATTTATTTCCCTATTTATTTCCCTATTTATTTCCCTATTTATGTCCCTATTTATGTCCCTAGTTATTTCCCTATTTTTTTCCCTATTTTTTTCCCTATTTATTTCCCTATTCATTTCCGTATTTATTTCCCTATTTATTTCCCTATTTATCTCCCTATTTTTTTCCCTATTTATTTCCCTATTTATTTCCCTATTTATTTCCCTATTTATTTCCAAATTAATTTCCTAATTATTTCCCTATTTATTGCCCTAATTTGTTCCCGATTTATTTCTCTTATTATTACCATGTTTATTTCCCTATTTGTTTCCCTTATTATGTCCCGTTTTATTTCCCCAATTATGTCACTATTTATTTCCCTATTTATGTCCCTAATTATGTCCATATTTAGTTCATTATTTATCCTTATTTATGTACAGTACCTATTTATTTCCTTGTTTATTTTCCTGTCCCTTATTATTTCCCTAATTATGTACCTATTTATTTCCCTAATTTGTGCCCTTTTTATTTTCCCTCATTATTTCTCTATTTATTACCGAATTTATTCCCCAGTTATGTTCCTTTTTATTTCCCTATTTATGTATCTATTATTTTCCTATTTATTTCACTATTTCTTTCCCTATTTATGTCTCTATTCATTTCCATATTTCACTTTTTTTCCTTTTTAATTCCATATTTATTTGCATATTATGTGCTTTTTTATTTCCCTATTATGTCCATATTCAGTCCTATGCATTATTTATAATTTCCCCATTTATTTCCCTATTTATGTCCCTGTTATGTCCCTATATATTTGCCTATTTCCGTATATTATTTCCCTGTATTATTTCCCTACTATGTCCCTCTTTACTATTTCCCTATGGTTGCCTTATTATTTCCATATGCCTTTTTAACTTCACCATTTTCTTGCTATTATTTCCTACTGTGACGTTTCCTCTCAGGTAAATATGCTAGACAACTTCACAGACTAATTATATGATCATATGATCATTCAAAAAAACTCTACGACTTTGATCCTTCACTGTATATATATAATTATATATTATAAACAAATGCCCATCAGATCTATATATACAGAAAAATATATCAGCAATATGGTTTTCAGATCATAAACATACAATACCCTCTGGTAAACTAAACTATGGAAAATCACAATTTTTTATGGGTAAATCCACTATAAATGGTCATTTTCAATAGCTATTTTGACATAACCAGAGGGTAAATAAACATCACAGTTTTAAGTCAATTCTCCCATGTGATCCCCGTTTTTCCTTCGGCGCGTTGCTTCAGGAAGTCGATCTCCTCCTTCCGTTTTCGCTCATCCACGGCGCGGCGTTCCGCCTCCCGGCGCTCGATGGCATCGCACTTGTTCTTCAGCTCCACCACGCGCGCCTGACGTCTCTACTATAAATATGCTATTTAAACACATATAATCACATAATATATATACAATATATAGTATATAATCATGTAATTATGCGTATGATCTATAGATATGATTAGATATGTATAATATGGGATTGATATTCCAACAATTAAATATATTTGTTCTACACAATTGTATGTATATATTATATATGTATACAAAAAACCATGACCATGCAGTGTCCAATAGCCGCCTTGAACCTTCCCAAGGGATCCCAACGGTAGCCTCGCGTTGCTTCTTTTGCTCTTCGTGCTCTGCAATCATTTGCTCGGTCTCCTTGGTTTCTTTAAGTCCCGGGTAATCGAAGCTAGCGAAGTGCGGAGTTGTAAGGGTAGTGCCTTTTCCAACTTGAGCCATCTATCCATGTTTCATATGTGTAAATCGTTGTGTGTATATAAGTTTCCCAGACAAAAAACAAATCATTCGATATTTGCCCATCTTTTAGGACTATAACTTCCTCCGGAAAAAATTATCCAACACGGTTCACCAAGAGTTCGCTCATCCATTCCCATGACCCGTTGATGGTGCGGTCACGGCGGCCAAGGTTCCGCCTTGCCCTGTTCTGACTGCAGCTGCTTGCGGGTTCCGAACGTGACACCTCAGGAGATCAGCCGAAATTTTGGTGTAGGATGTGACGGGGGTTCCTACAAAGGTTGCTACCCCAAACCATTGGTTTTAATGCAGATCTAATGGGATCATAGAAACCATAGGTTAGCTGTAGATGTTGATGTTATTCCAGATGGTTCTTGTGATCCCAGCTGATGGTTAGAAAAAACACGAACATGCCGCCATAGAAGACAAAAACAATGATGTAGATAGAGATCAGCAATCAGAAGAAGCGAAGATGTTGGCAACAGAGAAGAAACATGTACGGCAACAGAGAAGAAAAATGTACCAGATCTGGCGAACTAGAAATAGCAAACACGCAGTGTGTGACCAGCATCAGCATAGAACCAAGGGTAGCTGGCAATTCTGCCAATATTTCTCGGGAATAGTCAATAAGTGGTCATATGAAAACAACATGAAAAACGGCAGCGACAAGAGCTGGGCGTTTCCGAATCTTCCTTGGTTATATCAGTGATGATCAACGGCAAATTTGCCGAGTCACATCAGTGATGGTCATAACCTACAAATTCGCCGTGTATCGGCCATTTACACATAGCTATTGTATAAATATCTGTATATATTGTCTTGTATATATATATACATGTATAATTCATTATAATTCCTTATTGGGGGATGAATAATGTTGAAATCCTTTGACAGCCAAGAGATCCAAGCGTCTGCTCTGGTACAGGGTCTGATACGCCGCGATGGACATCCGAATCTCATCGCGCACGCGCAGCAGCAGCAGGCCGCGCTCGGGGCAATTGATGGTCACCTGGCACAGATCAGCACATGTGGGAAACCTTGAGTCTGAACAAGGAGTATACATAGTCTCAAATAACCTGGTTGGTGGTATACCTACCCCTCTGAAAATATGAGTTCGTCAGTTGGGATGATGAAAATCCCAATGTTTGGACAAATAAAACATGTTCCAAACCACCAACCAGAATCAAATAACTTTTCTATCTAACAGGGAAATAATGATCAATGGAATCTCAGGGTACCCAATCGACATCTGAAGACAAAGTAATCTATGATCGTTTCCTTATACTTATCCCTGTACAACTATCAATTCAGCTATTCTCTGGTTCCCCTTTGTGTGACCATTCTGCCCTGTGGCTACAGCAATCCAGGCAACTTCCAGCTCTGGAAGTGATCCCGCCTGTCGGATGAGCTCATCGAAACACTGGGAATATAACTCCTGGCGCAAAGGAATGGAATGATACAAAGGGACCTTCCAAAAAAGAAGGGACAAAATCAGATTGAGATTTATTGGTCATGAAATGTCATGAAATTCACTTGACGGGAAAACATACATGGGTGGGATGTCAACCATGCACAAATGGTAGGTTTATGACATTGTGTTTCCACACTACTGGTATTACATGCTATTTCTCGTTATTGACTTGCAAACTCAAACGATCATGTAGGGATTCAAAAGAAATGGTCGACCACATCAATCTGCCTGCGTACTTCACTGCTTTGGGAGTCCTTGTTCATATCTTATATATATGTCTTGTAATGTTAAGATAGGAACTTTGATATGTTCATGGAGCAACAAAAATACAGCGAGGGGACGATCATGAAAACCATTCGTAATTTCACATTGAATAGATGCTAAACATATAATGTTTAATTTATTAATTTAATCAGCTTCAATCCAATACGAATATATCCAGCTGCTGCTTGTGGCATACATCCTGGGTTAACTGGTAAACACACAGATTGAAATTGTTTTTCAGGGTGTTGATAGAAGATCTCCCACATTTACAGGGTATCCAAAACGCAAACCCTTTGGAATACCCTCCAGTTTCGTTTTTCAGATTTCTTTCGAGTGAATTGGACCATTTATGGACCATTTATGGCCCATTTAGTGCCCCTTTTTTTTTGGAACGATGTCCCGAAACGAGCCTCGCGCACGGGGCAAATGCCCGTCTCCCGGGCCTGGGAAAGCTGTCCACCAACATAGATATAGATAAATATAGATAATATGTAGATCCTTATCTGTATAAATAGATAATGGTAGTTAATAGATGTAGATGATGTAGATGATAAATGTAGATATGTTTTAGATGTACTTGAGCTATTGGATGACATCTTTTGGAGAGCATCATACATGTATGTATATATCATAGTCATATATCTCTTGATAATACACATGGAGGTTTCCTGAAATGAGGGTACCCAAAATGGGGGTACCCCCAAATCATCAAATTTAATAGGATTTTCCATTATAAACCATCCATTTTGGGCATCCCCATTTATGGAAACCCCTACCTAATATATCCAATAGTTAAGGTCTACATCCATCACCTCCCACATCAGACCCACCTGACGCTCCATGAGTCGTTGGTCCAGGGCCTGCCGCATCAATCGATGGGAACATCTACAGGAAACCATGGGTAAAATTCACTCCGACTATAAGAACATATAGGGCTTTCTTAGCAGATTTTCCCACCAATTCTGGGACAGTTGAAATGCAGAGTTTATATGTATGTATATTTATATATATATATATTTATAAAAGTTATATATATATATATAAGGGACAAAATGGATTGTTGGACCCATGTTGAATCCTTTTTTGTGGGTCAATTGAGGATTTGTGTTTCATACCACATTTATGGCTTCTTCTACGTTCACCATCCGGATCTTTGTGAATCATCCAGCATGGTGCGAATCCATAATTGCTGGATTTCAGCCACCAGGTGTTCGAAAAACTACTGATGATCTTCCGAGAATTGGCAGGTTCCATAATTCCGACTCGGAATTATGGAACCTTCTTCAAAAACAATGGTAAGCAATGGTGAACCTTGCCAACAGGCCATTTTCAGGAAAACATATTATCTGGTTGGTGGTTGAGCCCTACCCCTCTGAATGATGGAGTTCGTCAGATTGGATCATCATCCCATTGGGGATAAGCAAGGCGCGCCTCCTGCAATTGGATCACATCCAGCCGGGTCGCTGCTTGATTGCTGACCTGGATAGGTCAAGTACTGTCCACCATTTTTATCTGGAAATGGCGCGTAAAATCATGCAGTAAATGGATTGCTGTATAACTACTAATTATAACGCTTATTTAAGGCAATTGCTGATGTTTCCCGCAATACGCATCACTTCTGTTTAGGTGCTTTGAACTCGCTATGAATTACAGTATCCACAATTTGCCATGTTCGCCTTTTCCTCCAAAGCACCATGCATGGTGAAAACTCTTCCCAACCAAGTCAACTGGAAGAGCATCTTAATTTCAGGCACAGCGAGATATCAACACCAATAAACAACTGCAGTGAAATCGGACGATGCTATTTGATGGGAAATCAGCTGTGCTTTGGCTAGATGTTGACAATTTGGGGGGTGTATTTTTTGTTAAAATGCACCAGTGGTTTCCAAGTCTTGAAATTTGATCCATACCCTGCTTAGGCTTCCTGGCCGCGGAATAAATCAACTCACGAATTTCAAAACATGGAAATACCATTCAAAACCAAATTATCTTATCCGTCTAAGTGTGTTTTCATGTTCAGAAAAACAACTATCCCGCTAAACATGTGCCATACACAACACTCAGCTTCTTGGAATCACATTGGAATTCTCAAAACGTCGCCGAAATTGAGACGAAACAATTCTGTGTCCGATGGCAGTCAAGCTGCATACTGCTGGTAGTGCTTTCCTTCTTCAATCCACTCACCTCACGTTGGCATAAGGTGCCTGGCCTCGAGTGTTTATCATATATGGTATATTTTGTGAAGTGAACCCCTTCAGAGATGCTGAATATATCTGAATATACATTTTGCTGGCCAATGGGGTCACTGATCAGCTTGTGATCCTTCAGGGTGCGCCACAGAAAATTCGAATTTTCTGCTCTCAGAGTCTCATCCCCTGCAATCCTGGGCTCACCACGTGGTGGCAGCAATGCATGCCTCACGTGCCCCGGTCCCGGATCCAAATCACAACGACTGGTGGGGATAACAAAGACAAACCACCCATGACTGGGAATGGTAAATATTCCACCTATTATCACCTATTTATATCTATGGTGATTTGGGGGATGGTTTGTTATTGTTTTACCCACATTGCATAAGTTCATCATAGTTCATCTCTGACAGCAAGTCTTAAGCCTTGATGGAGAAAATGGAGAAATACCCAACTCGCCATTCCCTTCTTCATACGTTGCTTTTAATGGCGCCCCCCAAAACATGGCGCGTTTTGCAGCTGGGGGTGTCTAGGGGACAGTGTTTGTTGAGAAGAATGAATCAGTACAATCCTTTTCTTTCATCAACCCGATGGGAAATGGACATTCATGATGTATATATATATATATTATGGTATGCCGCAGTATCTTCGCAATCACATCAGGATACCTACTTAGCCTTGCACACGCCGAACTACAGTAAAAAAAAACTCCACAATCGTACTATGTATATATGTAAAACATTGTAAAACGGTGGTATTTGTGTACCATATCCACCCTGGCCAACCTTAGATTCTGGGATCTTGAGTCATCTTGGAGTAATCTTGAGCATTTTGTAAAGTATGGTAAAAGGATCACCTGAGAGTTCTCCCACCCGACGTCAAGGAACAGGACGTCGTCGGTGTTGGGTTTGGACTCTGCCGGCGGCAACTGCGTCTTGCGCGACAGCTGCGCCTGGGAGCAAACGGCCGGGAGCTCAGTGGAATACGAGAAACAAAGGGAAATCATTGAATAACACCTTAGGACAAATATAACTAATACATATACATATACATATACATATACATATACATATACAGATACATATCCATATACATATACATATACATATACATTACATACAAAGAAGTCTTCATCTAATTGTAGATCTATTTACTATGTATTTATAGTTCAATGGTCAATCCGATGGATTACCATCTTTTGTACGTCTGTAGGACAATCGGATATTCAACAATTAGTATCTATTTCAGGAACAACAAAGATAGGCATGACAACATATATTATATTAGTAAATCTGTATCAATATATAGATCAACAGTCATAGTAGGAATCAAACATCAAATATCAGTATACACCATATAGATCATGAATTTATACAAAGACATACTAAATCTATAGAAATTAATGGGTACATCACCATATATGCCACCTACTGTAGAAATCAACATACTCTCCGGCAAACGTTGCTTTGGATGGGGGTATCTCCCCGATCCAAACCATGAAAAAGTCGCGACAGTTTCGCAACAGTTGGTGGTTCACAACCGTGATAGAATCAAAACAAGGACATCATTATGATTTTCATGCTAATTCATATTATGTATATAACTATATGCATCTATATAATTATATAAATTCAATGTAATCATAAATAATATATATATATACATATATTATTATATCACATGTAATGATTAGATCAACCTATCAAATGGTTGGGAAGCTCAATTCGTTGCTCCCAACTGGCTTCCCATTGGGGAAAATGCTTGCCCCAATGGCAAACGTTCATCCAAAATAGTGTTTTGATTTTTACAAATCGTGATTTAACTATCATTTATATGGAAATTTCAGGCCTTGGATGCTTTAAAATATGTTAAAATGTTACAAACATGAAACATCATGAAACCATACATACGTTCAATGATATTTAGACTTGAATCATGTTACATCCAATGTTTTCAGTTTTTTAATTATAGAATCTATCAATTTTGATATTGAAATGCTATATATATCCAAATATAATTCCATAAGTTCAATGATTTTCAGACTCAAATCATCTTAAATACATCCATCCATTCCAGTTTTTGTTTATATCGAATCCATCATAAGTTTCCAGTTCATACCTCAATCATCTTTAATATAGTTAAATGCTATATATCATGTTATAGCCCCATATGGGTTTGTCTGAAAATAGTGTACCCCTACACCCAATGGCTAATGATCATTATCCCTACTAAATGGCTATAATTGGGGGTATACCATGGTATACCCCATTTTCAGACATACCCATATAATCCTATCCCAAATATTTGCAATATATTTGCAATATATCCCTATTTTTTTTGCTGAACCCGCCTTCAAGGAGTTGGGCTTCAGGGCCTTGGCGCCCTTGCGCAGCGCCTCCGTTGGGGCCGGGCCCAGCTCCAGGGGCGGGTCGAACTTCACCTGGCGGAAAAATGTGGAAAAATACGATGAAACATACCATGATATGGCAGTGTGTCAAAACCTTGTACCCCTGTAGTTCACATCAAAATAGCTGGTAAATGGATGTTCATCCCACTAAAAATGGTATTAATAGGTATTGATCCATAGCCATATGATGAATGTTGGAGGGAAAGATGATGGAAAAGAGTTTTTCAGGATCAGATTGGGCATCGATCGGGAAGTTCTAGGATCTTGTATGATTTGCAACCTTTATCAGCCCTAGAAATGATACGATTCTGATGGGGTAGTCTGATGAGATATCCTGATGGAACATCCTGGAGGAGATAAGGAGGTGGTCCAAATGACTGACAGCTGATGTAATGCCGCTTGGATGCAGCAACGACAATGAGACGTGGTCGTCATTAATATAACAAACCCACCCCAGATGCAATTTCTGTTGGATGATGTTGGAAACATTGGAATCCCTGAATCCCTGAATCCATCTCATGCTGTTTTAGAGTTTTCCCCCCTCCCAAATTTTCAGACAGCAGACCAGTGAATCACGTGGTCGGCCAATGGGAATCGACATTGCAGCGATTCTCTCCGCACTGGCTGGCCCGGGCGGCACAGTGGCAGGTCAGTGTACACGTTTGCTGAGCCAAAAGGTGCCCCCAAAAAAAACAAAAATGCATGCATAACACTGTATAACATGGCTGTTGGGTCAGAAGAGAATTCATGGAACTCTACCACATTGACGTGTTGGGTGCTGGAAATGGCGTTGATCTTGATACCAGCTGACGTGTTGGACATGACCCCAAATTCTGAACTTGGCACTGTATGCCCAAAACCAACAAAGCAGGAGTATACCCATGTTTGGTGTTGCTGATTCCTAGACATGATTCCAAATCCATATCTCCAAGATAGGATTGCTTATATCTGTGGATTACATAGAACTCCGGTGAAAGGGTCGATTAATCGATTGTTGACTTATTATCATAAGCACCAATAAAGATTATCATGGTACTGGTAATAAGAACACGCATAGTTATTGTATATAATTTATATAAATATTTATCTATACATATATATATATATTGGTCAGGATCAACGAAACCATGCAAAATCCTATCTTTATTTGTTGATTGTGCATCTCAGGGTAGCACTGGCCATGTCTTGCGCCTGAAATGGGCTCGTGCCCGACCAAAAAACGCTTGCGCCGCCAGGGCTCTTTGTTCCTCCAGCTTTGAGAGAATGGGGTGCCCAATGCGACGGACGGGGCTCGGTTGCGGTACTGTAACCGATAACCAAATCAACAATTGGGCATTTTGTCATATTTAGCCAACAATCAATGGAAAAATCGACAACATTGAAAATATCACCAACAAAAATCGGACACTTGGGGACGTGGAGATTGAACCACATCCAACGGTACCCAAGGGCCAAGCAATTCACTTTTGCAGAGGCATAATTTCACCCTCAAAGCGTATGATTTTGACCTACAGAAGATCAGAAGTGGGTACTTTATGTACGCATGACACTGGGGGACTTGACTTCCAAAATAGGGACTTGATGAAAGCAACTTGGGTACCTGCTAATGGAAGCATTCAGAAAAATCTGGTCCATTGGGTCTCAAATTTTTCACCAGATCCCGATGACAAATCCTCTCCGCCAAAGAGAGCAACCCCTCCTCCATGGGACACTAAAATATCTAAAATAAGCAGATCCTTTCCGAAACCTAAGCGTCTAGAGTCTAGAGTGAGAAACATCCCACTTAGTAAGAGGTTACCAGCCCTAATCAGTAGGTTCCGTTGGTGCGGGTATCTCACATGTATATATATATACATACACATATCCACATAAAATGTACACCATAAGAAATATAACATTCATATCACATTGTATGCATAATCGTATTGAATCCTGTGAAATCACATTAAATCCATTTAAATCCTATTAAACTATGTTGAAACACGTACATAATATATGCATACATATATACATAATATAATATGATATATATATATATACATAATATACCCAAGTTATAGATTCCCACCATCGCTACCAACCAGTAAGGTTTTTTCACCACCTGATCCAGCTCAAGGTGGCTTGGGCATTTTTCCAAAGCCTGGCCACGGGGCAGTAATAAACCTACCTACCATTTGGGGAGGGTGTTCACCAGCTATGGAAGTTTGCCACCCGAGTAGGATGCTACGTTTCTATTTTCTTTTGGGTGGCTTTGTGCTAATCCTAAAAACCTTGAAAACATTGAAGTTTACCCAGCAACAATAAGGATTCGAGCAACAAACATGGGAGTTTAACCGTTTAACCATCCAAAAATTGCAGCGATCAACCACTAAATTCAACCAAGATTGCCAGTTAACCACAAAAGCAGACAGGTTGGCGGCATAGCAGCCATGTATCCGCGGAGATTCCAGTCAGCTCTGATTACTAGGGACCGATGCACGCTACATGTTTTGTGGTTTTCCAAGAAATGGAGATGTATGTGGAGCATTGAGGACATTGATCTACAAAGACCTACAAAGAAGGATGATAGAATATGATAGAAACATGACCAAAATACAAAATGCTTGGGACTTGGAGGGTAAGAAAACGAATGCAACTGGTAGACCAATGAGACCAACATTGATGTGACCATGACCATTTCATGGGAAGAAAGGGAAACCTCATGGGATGAGGTCTGACTCTTTAAACCATAATGATCTATGGGCCAAAACAGATTACTAATGATTACTAATGATTACGAATGATTACGAATGATTCCTAATGATTACTAGGAAAAGAAGATAAACCTTCATTGCCAGCTTGGATTGCCACAGGCTACTGCTGAGTTGAACAGCGGCTGTTCCCATGATCTTCCCATCTTTGTTAGTTTTCTTTCCGCCATTCACTGTCGCTGTAGCGTACATAGATGTGTTGCGTCAATCCTGAAACCCACATGATTGTTGCGTCAAACAAACTGAATTCCATTCCCATTTTGTTAGATTGAATCCCCAAATTTGCAGATTGTTGCAAGTGAAATCCCTTTTGAAAAGCTGTGAACCGCGCAATTTGTTTAGTACATGTCCATCTTTGTTCCTGAATTTGCCCAGGTGTTCTATTGAATGCCTCATATTTCGCAAATAAAAGTCCCATTTCTGCCAGTGAAATCCCTTTTTTGCACCTCATTGAAAGCCTCTACGAAATCTTCACCACCATCTTTCAAGGCTTCCTGCAGGAGCTGACCAAAAAAATTTAGATTTTGGCATCTTTTGGATCGCCCCTGCCCCTAATCAGGAAAACCAAAAAAAGGTTTAGATCCGAGGGGTTTACTTATGACAGATTTACATTTTTGAAGATTTTTTTGGTAATTGAATTGTATAAAGGTAGTTGGCAACTCAAAATGCTTCAAAAAGTCTTTTAGAGACAAGTAGAGAAGAATAGAAAAAATAGAGAAAATCCAAGAAAGAAATGAACTGTTTTTAAATCATGTTTTCACCTATTGACACCAGAAAGGACCAGATGCAAGCTAGGGAGAAACACAGTGATCCAGTGCTGTTTTCAGGTGCCAAACCATGATGACACTGGATACAATGTTCTTGCAAAACCAGAACATTTAAGTAATTGGAGCCAAATGCTGGCCAAAAAATACATGTGTCTAACCAAGTGCCAAGAAATAAATAGAGATACATAAAACAAAAAAAAATCAGAATTAGCGAGGCGATACACCATCAGGTTCCCAGAGAAAAAAAGAAAAACAGAGAAAAATAGAGAAACATAGAACAAAATAGAGCATGTTTTTTTAATTGGTTTTTAATGGGCAGAGAAAAATAGAGAAAAAAAAATAGAGAAAAATATGGATTGAAAACAATGCGATTTTCACTCAACAGCTCACAGCGGATACCGCGTCCAACCCGATCAGCCAGCCACAGCGGACGGGAGTGGACGGAGGAAGACATGGTGCTGGTCGAAGATGATCAAGCCAACCCAAAATGCTGTGGGATCCAACATGCATCATGAACACATAATAGTCACCACTTGACACAACACTGAATTTGACCTATTTCAATAAAAACAATCATCACTTAACGCCACAACTCATAAGTACTCGAATGGTTGTATGTGATCTGCTTCATGCCCAATGGGCCAGAATTTGATTTGAACATGCCTAAGTTTCTTGGTTGGATTTTCTATTTTTCTCTATATTTTTGTCTCTTAGAGACTTTTTGAGACATTTAGAGTTTTACCAATCCAATTTAAAAAAATATATATCTTGGATAAACCCCTCCATTCTGAGCTCCCTTTCGCGGGTGCTGACCTAAAAAACTGGGAGTTGAACCAATTAAAGGACCGGATAACCCCACATGTTACCAACTTCTTTAGACTTAGACTGACCATAGAAGAGCAAGAAGGGAAGAGGAGGTATAAGAGTGATGGAGCGGTGATGGTGGGTGAGTTTGTGTGTATGTATGTATGTATGTATGTTCATGTACAGTGAGTGAGTGAGAGTGTGAGTGAGTGAGAGTGTGAGTGAGTGATGCCAGT
>Ga0126342_10016326_pt1 | contig 12951 bp, 8 predicted proteins | sample Cyp1metagenome_FD_92528 | JGI IMG/M metagenome (GOLD analysis project Ga0126342, IMG submission 92528) | Coral microbial communities from Lord Howe Island, Old Settlement Bay, Australia - Cyphastrea 1 metagenome | ecosystem: Host-associated > Invertebrates > Cnidaria > Coral ... | reverse complement strand
TCGTCAGGGAATGTGTCGTCAGAATGCGTCGTCAGGGGGGCCGGGGGCATCGCCAATGTGTCGTCACAATGCGTCGTCAGCGTCAGCGCGAAATGTCTTACCCAAGCTGCGGGTGCCCTGTATTTTTGTATATATATATATATATTTACATTTGTATGGGATAGTTTCCAATGCACTAACAACCACTAATTCAATAGGGAACTGGATAAACCATAGGAACTCACGGGGCGACCTCACTGACTGATGGCTAGTAGGGAGAAGCATCCCAAACATATTAAGAACAGGGGGGGGTTCTTAAAATGCGTGGCTTATAGTAGGAACAATGTTAAGAATATCTAAGATTTTTCTGTTGTAGGAATTATGGTTCTTTGGTCAGACTTCACCAGCCCAACCGGCCAAAATTTGCATTGAAGTGTCAAAAATCGGATAGTTCTGGTGAAGCGGGGACCACTGGCGGTCTGGCTTCCCCACGGAAATGATCCGTTGTTGAAGGTACATCTTTTTTGCTCAGAAACACTGGGTGTAAAACAATGGAAAGAAGCCCCAAAAACTAGGATATCATGTTGTTTTCTCACCCAAACACTAGTGAAATTGGTAAAAAAGAGGCCAATTTAGATTCGTCACTGGGCATGGCAACTCCATTGCCCAAAGTATCGTGGGTTTGTATGATTTTTTTTGGGAGGCCCCAAAAAAAAGGCCATCTCTGAAAGGGAAAATGATGATAAACCATGATCATCCATTGGACTTGGATATACCCCCTGGCAATTGACCGCAACTATTGAAAATCACCATGCTATTAATGGGTAAATCATTTCGGTAAATCAACTATTTCGACTGGGCCATCTTCAATAGTTATGTTACCAGAGGGTACCCAGTTTTTCAGACTAAACCAGTATTTGAAAGTAGAATGTCATTGGTTTTATAACATCGCCAGGGCGTGTGTCCCAACAAAACCGCGCCAGCATTGATTTTCATTGATTGCTCCGGCGCAGGCTTGGCAACAATGTCTTGGAAGAGTGGTGAAGCCTTTGGCAGGCACCGTTTTTCAGCTAAACAACTGGGGTCGTTGTGAAAATTGCCCAAAAAAATTGGGATTGATCCAACGTGCCGTGAATATGGGGATTTTATACAGCCAGATTTGTTTGTTGCAGAATATCTGTATCTGGATGGTGGTTTGGAACATGAATTTTATGACTTTCCTTATATTGGGAATGTCATCATCCCAACTGACGAACTCATATTTTTCAGAGGGCTTGAAACGACCAACCAGTGTATAAGATTTTCTTTGATACCACAGATTCCTTTGGCCGTGTGAACGTCGGGAACCAGTCGCCTCAGCTTCTCACTGGACGAGAGTCGTGTGCGCCACCTTTTTTCCCAAGGGACATCATTCTTTGATAATGTTAGTAAAGCAATACAATCGCCAAATTTACTATAATTAAATGGGTGCTTTGCTAACATTACAATATTTGTTGTTTTGGACGTGTTTCTTTGTTATTCATGGTGAAAGCTGCTACTCATAGACAAGCTGTTTGGGGTACCTCCTGCCTATCCAGTCTCTGATCTTGGACCTTTGCGAAAAAGGAAGAACCCCATTTTGTTTGCAAAGTTGTGTGTTATGTAGGATCTTCATGCTCCCGCTATATTCACACTGAATGAATTGGTCATTTTGGTGGTACATGTTGGTCAACATTCACCACAGAGCAGGGCCTCACCATCTGACCCTTGAAAGATGTAGATGCTCCAGAGGCTGAGACTTGTGAGTTGCTGTGGTATCGCTGTGATTTCCATGAAGTCACATGTTGCGATCACAATTTCCCACAGACTCCATAGTTACCTAGATGATTGGATAATTTTGTATTTGCAAATCTTAAAAGTCTTAGTATATGGATATGAACACCCTTCATCCTTGTCCCATAGCGTAGCTTAGTAACAACACATGCCAGCATCACGGACCATTTTCCATCAGCGCATATACAATATATCCCTACGTCCCTACCATTCTACCCAGAAGCACTGCCACTATGACCATCCATAGTATACCATCCATAATGTTAGTGAGTAAATCATAGTATACCATCTATATACCATTTATATACCATTTGTATTAACTGATTTATCATCCATAGCACCAGCATAAATTTCTGGCATGTGAATCACCACCCATATGGTTTCATCGGGCAGGCCGCGACAGCATATGATCATGTCAGTGGTGAATGTCTTCACCTCCATGCGTCAGCCTCTTTTGAAGCTTGGCCAACGACTGCCAAAAAACCAACGCGAGAGGCTGCGACAGCTGTGACTGGGGATGTCGTTTGTTTGGTATACGGAGATAGTACGAAAAAAATGAAGAGCTTGCATAACCTTTGATAAGGATATCATGATATTCAGAACCAAGTTGGATTATGTATGTGTTCTGCTCATATTTTTTTGCGAGATTAGAGCTTTCCATTTGCCGAGATCACTGAGAAATGTTTGGACATTGGGAGTTATCGACATTTCATGGAGATATGGGGCCAACAACCACCAATATGATTTGGGAATTCTTGTGTTTGTGTCCAAAAAAAAACTGTGTGTGTGATCCCTAAAAAGACAATTTTCTGTACAGAACTTGGTGATCAAGTAGTCAACCCTTTGCATACTCGACATTTATGCAGTTTTTGCTGCTCGATGTTGCCAAACAGATCCTTCATGGAGCATGCCGGAGACTTTTTTGATCGTTGCTTTTAATGTAAAGCCCGGATTAATGAACTAATGAGGAGGGTACTCCTCCAATAGTCATTTCATCTGATACTTTTTTATGGTACCTTCCCAATGAAACAGCCGTTTGGGGTTTAGTAATCCAGGGTATTCCAGGGTTGACATTAGTGAAAATGAAGGAGTGGCTTTTGAACCTGGCAATCAACTTGCCTTTTGCCCTCAGATAACCTTATGCGACAATTTGCAAATATTTACCACATTGTATTGATACGTTTATTTACCATTGTTTATATCCATATAGTGGGGTACGTGTACCAGATGAAGCTCGAGATACAGAATTGACAGATGTTTATCTGTCAACCATCCGGTTCATAGAGCCTGGTTGATACTCTTCGGATGGCAGAAAAATGGATCACTGAGATATTTAAGTGTGAACCCTTAGGCCTTAATAGTGAAACATCCAAGGTGCAGAAAATACCAAAAGGTCTAAGGTCTGCCAATAATATGCCCCGTCCACGTTAACATATATCCCCATTAACATCCACATGATATCCCTTCACAAAACCCACTCCCTTATGAATACATCCCATATGATCCACCAAAATGAATAGTTCCAATACCAAAAAACACCAGGGTTTCATTTGAGTATTGAAAAAGTCCGAAGGGGCGAAGGGATGAAAATCCCCATGAAATCCCGCTGTGTTTGATAACCCCCCATGTTTTTAGTGGTTAAAAAGTGCAGAGCTCGGAACATGGGCCCAGGAAAGAGGACTACACCCACCTTTTCAAAGGCCTTGAAAATGAGGAAGGCTTGACCAAGGCTGGAGGACTTTTTTCCTCCCATGTTTGATGACGCAGCCAGGTTTATGAGCAGCAAAACCCATTAGATTTCATTAAATCACCATTCAATCCCATTAGATTCCATGAAATTACCCTTAAATCCCATTAGATTCCATTAAATCATCATTTTTCCCATAATATGTTCAAAAATACTGTAACATTATATATATATATCACCATTACCATTAATGTTAATCTCTAGTCAAGTCCTCCAGCGAATTCACAGCATTGGATTGATCAGCTCCACATCTTCAGGCATGGCGAAATTTCCAGGCGAACCTACAGGAGGTGCCGGCGAACCTTGGGGGAATCCATTCTAAATAACTCATGTATATTCATGTTTTTTTTTTAACGAAGGAAGAAACGGGGATTCAAAACTTGGGGCTTTTTTCAATCCCACTTCGCTGGAATATCCCCAATGAAAAAACACATGGGACAATCTGTTTAATATAGGAATTATATTAATGAACTATAAACCACGGATGCACGTCCAAGTATGGGCTGCTAAAACTTACAATGACATAATAGGGATTCAATGTCTGACAGAATGAATAAATATCGGATACAGGAAAAACACATGATTTCACCGCCACGTAATGGGCTCCTAATGATGGTGCTGGTGCTGTCACCGACGATTTTATGATATCAGTGATGGCTTAGCGACCTGGACGCGGCCTGCAGTGACAAGATTTGCAAGGTAAGGCGCCCCGAGTTTTATCAGTTAGTTAATTTAATAAACATCAACCCCAGTTTTATCAGTTATAAGTCGGTCAACAAACCCATATAAAGCCATTAACTCTAGTTACATTCCCCATAAATCCCAATGTCGCTGATGTCGCCGTATGTCACCGCCAGGTTCGAGTGCCTAATTTAGAACATCTAAAGATGGCGTGTAAATATGTTAGTTTCCGCATGACACAAAACATAACGCATGACAAATTTGTTTCGGTTTGTTTGCCTCAGAAAAAGACAAACACGTGATTATGATTCATCAGAGGTTCATGTTTTGTTTATTAATCTTTGATATTAAATAAGTGAGATTAATGATCAGATGATCAGAGGTTCGATGCTCACGACCTCAGCTGCAGGTTGAAGAGGACCCGAACTCCGAAACATGGAGATGTGATGAACCATGGAGATTTCAGCAGCTAGCTCCAAGTAGCCTTAAGACTAATGTGTTTTATCTCATGAACTTAGTACGGATCCACCATTTTTTGGGGATAAACCGGAGGATCTATGCATGAAATAGTGACATAAAATGGGGACATTTTGGAGGTTACAGGGACCTCACCGGCTGACAATTTTAAGCTGTGGGTAACCCCTGTTGATTCTTTAGGGTTCTGTAATATGTTATCAAATTTTATCTACAAAAATGGGAGTTTCCATCTCCATGCCTGTTTCAGGTAAAGTAATCTGGTTGGGTAAACGACCTTCTGACCATGACCAGCTTCTGACAAAGAGCTGCACAGACGAAGGAGATCGATCGACGAAATGAAAAACGAGAGATCAAGAACATCAATATGCCGGGTAGCCTTGAGACAACTAGGCAGAAACCATGATTGGAGAGCAAGTCAAGTTTAGTAGATGAAATGATGAGCCTGTTTTAGTTATTTAATTCATCACACCCTCCAATAAAGCCAAAGCCATAACTTGACAGAAACCATGGTTTAATAGGAGATCAAACCACATGTTTGGGACTATACCATTGGGTGTCTAATAGTAGTTAGTGGTCGCATGCGTTTCGGTCGCAGTTGTTGAACTTATGACGATTCGTCTATCCATCCATCTATCCCATAGGATCCATGTATGGTATATATGTGCTAACATTGGGGGTATATTGATTGTAAATGTCACCATATGTAGCATACATGGATCCTATGGGTATCTACATGGATCTAAAAGTAGATGTCTCAACTCAAAAACCTAAATACCCATAAGATGGCACCGCGCGGTGAGAAAGAAACCGGCGCTATTTTAGCTGGAACATAAAACGAGTTCCGCCAATTGAAGAAAAAATTGCCCTACTTTAAAATGAGAAGGTAGATGGCGCAACTGCCACTCCAGTAGATGGACATAAGGGTATTGTTGACTAAGTTTACTACTTGTCCGATCATTTTTGCTTGTTTATACTGTAGATTACACATGTTTGTATTGTATATTATATATAATATATACATGTATGCATACAATTCCCCTGATTTTTTATCCTAAAAATGAATTGCGCCATCTATGTCCCTTAAATCCCATTCAAACGCCAGATTTTGTTTTTTAGATGGGTTCAAAAATGAATTGCGCCATCTATGTCCCAAAAAGGCAGCTTGATGTTGGCGCCATCCATGTGCGTCCCAAACATGGCAGTTCAGCAGGCTGAGGGGGTTGGCAGTGGCAAACGCATTTAGAAACAGGCTTTTGTCCTCATCATCAAGCCCTTGCCTGACTTGCTCCATCTATGTGGTTTGGAATTGTTTGGAAACAGGCCCGATTTCGGGGGCATATTTCTGCTTCAGGAAAGGAGATGCGGCATCGATGTGGCATATTTTGGTTAGGTTGGTTGATGGATGTCGGGAGATATGAGGGAGTTGCGCCATCTGTGTGGGAATTCGCAGCCTGATTTTGGCGAATGAGTTGGAGTTGAGCCATCTATGTCCCAAAAAGGCAGCTTGATGTTGAGAAAAAAATATGGGGGGAAACCAGCGCAGAAGATTGCAAAAGATATATATATATATATCTACAATTATTACCATTGGAATTGTGTTGGGCCTATTTTGGGCCATGTTCGACAATCTGGGCAGCTTATGGTGGTCATTTTTAAGTAGCAAGGACCCCCTTATTTTTGGCCCACCATAAGCTGCCCAGATTGTCGAACATGGCCCAAAATAGCCCCAACAAGCTCCAAATGGACGGGAGTTGAGCCATCTATCCCCCATTTTTTTTGACATAGATGGCGCAACTCAAGATTCTGAGCCATCTACTTTTAGGGGCGAGTATCTATCTATCTATCTATCTATCCATCTGTCTATCTATCTATCTATCCATCTATCTATCGTTTTTTTTTCTTTCTTTCTATCTAGTCTATCTAGTCTATCTAGTCTATCTATCGTACCTATCCCATCTATCCCATCTATCCTATCTATCCTATCTATCCTATCTATCCTATCTATCCTGTCTATCCTATCCACCCTATCTATCCTATCTATCCTATCTATCCTATCTATCCTATCTATCCTATCTATCCTATCTATCCTATCTATCCTATCTCTCCTATCTGTCCTATCTATCCTATCTATCCTATCTGTCCTATCTTTCCTATCTATCCTATCTATCCTATCTACCCTATCTTTCTTATCTATCCTATATATCCTATCTATCCTATCTATCCTATCTATCCTATCTACCCTATCTATCCTATCTATCCTATCTATCCTATCTATCTTATCTATCCTATCTATCCTATCTATCCTATCTATCCTATCTATTCTATCTATCCTATCTATCCTATCTATCCTGTCTATCCTGTCTATCCTGTTTATCCTATCTATCCTATCTATCTATCTATCTTTCTATCTATCTATCTATCTATCTATCTATCCATCCATCCTATCTATCTATCCTATCTATCCTATCTATCTATCTATCCATCCTATCTATCTATTTCTTTCTATTTCTATTTCTATCTATCTACCTATCTACCTACCTACCTACCTACCGATCTATCTACCGATCTATCTATTTATTTATCTATCTGTCTATCTATCCCTCCAGCTACATATATATATATATATATATATATATACATATATATATATTACACATATATATGTCTATCTTTCTTTCCGTCTTTTTTTCTTTCCTATCCTACCTATCCCATGCTATGCTATGCTATCCTATCCTATCCTTTCTATCCTATCTTCCCTATCTATCCTATCTATCATATCTATCCTATCCATCTATCTATCCATTTATTTGTCATCTATCTATCTATCTCTCTATTTGTCTATCTACCTATCCACATATATATATATATATATATATATATATTATATATATCTGTGTGTGTGCGTAATGTTTTCTTTACTATAAGACGACTTCGTTTCAGTCACATATCTCCTTCCCAAGCTGTTTCATTTAACCACTTAATCAGGTTTTACAGCTTCAATGTTTATATATATATATATATTGGTGTTTCACTACCTATATATCAATTTCAATCAATACATCTTAGATTAAGATGTGAGAACATGTGGTGTTTCGCTACTTACATATCAACCATTTCAATTTAACCACATTCATGTAGTGGTCATTTTAGAAACCATCATGTGTTATTTACCCAATAACACGGTTTTTTGCAGCTTCACTACATGTCTTATTTCTTTCAACTGAACATTCATGAGCCGACGAGCCGAAACATGTTCGGACACTAGAGATTAAAATCCAATCGTTGATAGTTCGCCACAGTGAAATGGCCATGAAAATTAGTGGAATGACTGGTGATTTCTATGGGATTATAACTAATAAATGGCCACAGAAATAACCAGTTATGGCCATTTTTTCTATAAACTGGTTTTTCTTGGTACTTATAACTGGTTTATTTCGGGCCATAACTGCAGGTGAACTACTGGATAAAATGACCCAAAGGTATGTCCGAAGTGATTCGCTGAGGTCTCCCAAAGTGGTGGAGAGCGCTGTGTCCAAATAGTTCGCAATGCTCAGTTCAACCCTTTGGCTTCATAGTTTCACTTGGGGTTATTACTATAATATATATATATATATACCCATAGGATCCATGTATGGTATATATGCTAACATTTGGGGTATATTGATGGTAAATGTTACCATAATTATATAGCATACGTGGATCCTATGGGATATATATATATAATGACCATTCATGAACCATAGAAATAGATAATTTTCAGAAAACTGTAAAATGGTGATGTTCGACATCTACGTTATAGTTTAGAGTTGGAAAACTGATTCAATAGTCAATTTCTATGTATTTGATAACTAACCTGACGAAACCAATTATCGACAATTACCGACTACAACTTTGATCCGCCAACTGGGAATCTCGCCAACTGGGTAAATCGAGATGATTTCAGGGGTGAACTGCGCCATGTCCAAATGATTTCCGCGGACAGTCTGAAGCCCAGAGGCTTTTTCAGCCAACTGGATGGTCATTTGGGGATGGATGAAGATGATTTTCCATGTTGAAGCAACCATTATTGAACATAGAACGTCCAAAGAATTTCTGGTTGGTGGTTTGGAATATGACTTTTATGACTTTCCATGTATTGGGAATGTCATCATCCCAACTGACGAACTCATATTTTTCAGAGGGGCTGAAACCACCAACCAGATTTAGTTCCTCAAATTAGCTACTGACTGTGGGGATAATGATGATGATTAGATTTGCATCAATTTTGGAGGTGTGCCCCTGGTTTCTCTTCCCCATCTCCCCATCCAGAGAATCTCAGTGACTGCACAGAGAACAAAGAAAAGCGCCCAAAACCAATGATTGCGCTTGGCTGGGAAGCCAGTTTAGCTGGGAAGCCAGTCATGCCGCAGCGTGGCGACCGCCTGGGGTTTGAGGTTATGATCCCCACAAATGCTGCGGGATGCCAAGCGATTTTTCCTACTTACCTACAGTATGTTGACTGGGTAAACCTTGGTTTGGTAGGTTTATGCTTGAAATTGTTGCTGGAGGAACACAGCCAGCCATGGTATCTAAGAATGTCCAAAAGAAGATTGTCGGAATGGATGACAATTTGGAGCCAGAAAAAGTCAGGGCCTCAGGGCACATCAGCATGGCAAAACTATAATGTCAACCCCGGATTTTGCTAAACCCCAAACGGTTGTTTAATTGGGGGGATACCATTTATGTATCATATAAAGTGACTATTTGGATGGTACCCCCACAATTAATAAACCACGGTTTAGCAAAATCCGGGGTTGACATTACAAGCAAAACTATAGGTTGAGGCTGGGAAATCCTGGGGTGTCATCATTCAACTGGTGGCAACCTCGGAGGCAATGTAGGAAACAGCATTTTTAAGGCACCCCATCCCACAGATGTTCATTATTGTTCGTTCAGATATGTTTCCAAAGAAAACACGGACCATCAAATTTTGTGGGTGCAAACAAACAAATATTCTTGCAACACAATTCATCTAAGATTATTTCCAAACCAAAGCAATTTGTTCCAGCTTCAATGATCCGAAAACCCTTGTGTTCTTTTGAAAAAAAACAAAGGCCAGATCTGCCTGAGCTTGGGGGAGAACATCGCCGACCCCAGGGGCAGCACGTGAGACTCGCGGCAAATCGTTTACAGATGAGGAAAAAGGGACTCAACTTCTGGGACACCTGGAATAGTGAGGTGGTGATGTGTGGCCCCACGGAGAATCCAAGATTAGAGGAATCTATAGGATATATGATATAATACATATATATATGTATGTATGAATATAATGTAGAATTGCGTATGATTTTATTCAATCTTCAGCAATGTCTCTTTTTTTCTCTGCGTTTTAAGTTCGATGAATCCAGGCTCGAAACCGTTGAAACGGTTTTTGGCAAAGCGTTTTTGGGGCGAGGTTTGCTCGTGGGAAGTGTCCCGCTTATGTACAGGATTATACAGTTTTTTTGTATATGTGCCATGATCGAAACATTTTTATGTGATGTTCTCAGAAACTGCGGGATGGTCATCAGTCCATTTTTATAAGGTATTAATTTCCAATTGTTTGATGATTCCTTCAGGACGGTGGTATGACCCTACTCCCATGTCAACTTTATGGCAATTTGACCAATGCAGTGCTGAGAAAGACCCCTACTTTGGATGGCCTCAGATCAAAAAGAACAAACCAGGCATTTCCTGGGTAAACCACAGATTGGGTAGTTTAGGACTTCAATCTTTTGCTTATCTTTACCAACCAGCAGATGAATGCAGATTTGATTTTGCAGGGTATCCAAGAAATACATATAAATACTTGATACTTACTTATTGATTAGGATGATTTAAGAACTATTAAGAACTACTTTTTACTTGGTACTCCCTGGGGACCCTTGAGTTCTGTTCCCAGAACCCAACTGGAAACGCGACCTGCTGCGCGTGGTCGCTGAGGTGCCACGGCACCTTGAAGCCAGTCGATTGCAGGTGGGGGTCCTGGCCATCCTGGCCATCCTGGCCATGTCGAGCATATCATCAACCAACCCATATCAATAGGAAATTCAGTGTTCCAGATGTTCATGGTATACCAGGCTAGCTTAAAGGAACTCAGTTTCATAGTTATTTCAATATAGTTCAATGGTAATTTCAAGATCCTAAATTGGAGGTACTGTACCATATTTCTGGCCATATTTTGTGGGGATATTCCCTGAAATTAAAGCCTAACAAAAATAGGCCTTATATATGGTAGGTACCTCCAATGAATCGGTTCCTGAAATGGCCATTGACATATGCGAACCATGGTGCTGGTATATGCACACCTACATGACTGGCTGATTTTTGGTGGTAAATGCTGGTGTGCACATGCAAAAGCACCACGGAATGTGCATTTGGCCAAAGTATGAATAAGAGTTATGAAGAAGAGTTATGAATGAATAATCACGTAATTATTAACAATATAACTATAACTATGTTCTAAGATGTTCGACTTTGTTTTTGTTTTTGTGTTTGATTAATTAAGTTGTGTGAATTATATCCTATTTTGCTCAGAGGTGTGGTAATTCTGGGTTGGGCCTTTTTCAGTCCCTTCAGTGGGACCCATGTTTGATAATTTGGGTCTCCGAATCAGCTTACGACAATGTTTTGGTTGAAGACATACTTGTGAAGTGGTCAATGATGGTATAGATAGCCTTAGACTAAGCTGGTCACCACTACCGTAGTTTGGATCATCATACCCGGCACCCCCAATTATAAGTTGGTTTATAAACCCCATGAACTATAGATAATTGTAGATATAGATATAGTTGCCATAGACCCTACATATATGAGTCATTACATTTTATTGGTTGTATAAGTTATGAACCAACTTAGCGATTCCATGCTGTTTTTTTGTTTGACCTGACTATGAACGGGCCTCACACCAAATCTGCGAAGAAAAATGATCTGAAAGGGTGTATCAGGTGTATTTGTATTTGAGTGATAGTAGCAATATTATGGTTCTAGAGTTCCATATGCTAGTTCTGCCTTTTTTTTGCTCATGAATATTTGGAACTATAGTATGCATGTACTATAGAAGTTCATTATTACCCATATGCTCCATGTGTAGTATATTTACCTACATTTGGCTGATGAATTGTTCGGGTAAATGTTGGTGTGCATATTCCAGCACCATGGAGCGTTGACCCCTCAGCTCCCAGAGCCAGGAAGCCCTCCAGGCAGGAAGTCCCGCTGATGGAATTCTACATGGATGGGAATGGATCACATTTTAAGGCCCCAAAAACTACAGATCTTAGTCTAAAAATGTGTTAAAAAAATCGTATGAAGCTACCCAATTTTGACTCTCGCCCAGATGTTCATGTTCTTGAGGCTGCTGAAAAATTGTATGAGGCCGCCATCTTTTTGCGGTCGTGATGACAACAGCCAATCAGCCAACAGGACCTGATTGGGACGATCCGCTACTTCCCAACAGTGATGGCTTCTGTTTCCAGTTGCACATGGGGCCACGCAATCAACTCCAGTAGAATCCCTGCAACCCCAGTAACATTGATAGTTATAGATTGGTTTAGTAGAACCAGATGAACTTATTATTTGATGATTTGATGGTAGGCTTTTTCTTCAGGCCCGTCATTGTGGAGTGGGCTACCAAGTAGCCTTTTGCAGTTCAACATTGCGAAAAAGTCAATGTGATGTCAATTGATTTTGAGTCATGAATCGATCCTCCACAAGCATATCTTTTTTTGGGAAAAACACTCTGTGAATCGATACGCTCCAGACAAAAGGGGTCCCCAAACAAATAGAAAAAGGCTTTCCAGGACATTATAGATAGATGATGTCTTCAGAATTTTCAGGTGTTTTTTGTTCTATCTATGACTAGGGATTACAATATTTCCATGGGAGGTTTGAAAACCGCTTTTCCACGTTCGCGTGTCAGGCGGCTGATGCCAGGCGGAGTTGGGGCGGTGTTGTTCCCAAGCAACTCAGCATCGACAACAAAAAAGCGGTGACATCCGAACAACTAAGAAGCAGGGAAAAGCGAAGTGAAGTTGCAAGAGAAAGTAGGGATTGCACAACAAAATGATATATATATATAATTATATATATAGCGACGGACAAACACTTAGAACATCATTTGGATTTTTTTTTCAAAACCGTCACAGCGGGGATGTTCTAAGTATGAAGTCGTTATAACATACCCAAAACCTATACTTAGAACATTTCCAAGCTACACTTAGAACATCCCAGTGGGGAAC
>Ga0126342_10016325_pt1 | contig 12951 bp, 9 predicted proteins | sample Cyp1metagenome_FD_92528 | JGI IMG/M metagenome (GOLD analysis project Ga0126342, IMG submission 92528) | Coral microbial communities from Lord Howe Island, Old Settlement Bay, Australia - Cyphastrea 1 metagenome | ecosystem: Host-associated > Invertebrates > Cnidaria > Coral ... | reverse complement strand
TATCTGGCATATCTTCTGGCATATCTTCTGGCATTCTATCTGGCATTCTATCTGGCAAATCTTCTGGCATTCTATCTGGCATATCTTCTGGCATTCTATCTGACATATCTTCTGGCATTCTATTTGGCATTCTATCTGGCATATCTTCTGGCATATATTCTGAAAAGGGTGTGAAATAGTTTTGGGAATTTTTTTTTGAGCAGGTTTGGGATTTTTTTTTGGATTTCTTGGCTGGTATCTTTTACCTAGTGTTCGCAACAATTTGGAACTTAAATTTTCCATTTTACATGGTATTTGCAGCATTTGGGCATGTTCACCTTCCATTTTGCAAGGGATTTCCTACATGTGGGCGTGTTCACCTTCCATTTTGTATGGTATTTGCCTCATTTTGGCATGTTCACCTTACATTTTGTATGGGATTTGCTACATGTGGGCGTGTTCACCTTCCATTTTGCATGGGATTGGCCGGATTTGGACATGTTCACCTCCCATTTTGCATGGGATTGGCCACATTTGGGCACGTGCACCGTCCATTTTTCATGGGATTTCCTACATGTGAGCATGTTCACCACATCATCATGCCAACCCCAAGGGATTGATACATTTTGGCATGGCCACCTTCACTACATCATCATGTCACCCCCGCCTCCCCCCAAAATAAAAAAGGGCGCAGCGCCTCCCCCCAAAGCAGAATAAAAGCACCTCTTCTCACATGTAATGTTGCTAGTTTTCAAGAGAAAATTAGTTCGCAAAAATCGCAACCTGTCAACCCCAACTAATTAATGTATTTACGAGCTTGGGTCTAAATATGAAAAAGCGGGAGGGGGGGGTTGGGGGGAGGCGCTGCGCAGAATGCAAGCATCTCTTCTCACATGTAATGCTGTCAGCTTTCAAGAGAAGGTTGGTTCGCAAAAATGCAAGTTGCGGACGATGGTCATGGTTAGCAATCACGCCATCATGTTCAAAGCATCATCATGTTCAAAGCATTATCATGCCAACCCCAACTAATGCATTTACGAGCTTGGAGTTAAATATAAAAAAGCGGGAGGGGGGATTGGGGGGAGGCGGAGTTTCCAAGTGTGGGGTTCGAACATTTTCAGAACACATCAGAGCCCTTAATACACATACAAATCATCGACAAATAGAAACATTGGAAAATACGAAGGCGATGGGAAATCTAAACGCAAACCTATAGAAACGGGAACATAATGATACCAAACAAAATTATAAAACCCTACTACAGCATGAAAAATTTGCCAGCCTCTGGTACCATTAGTACCATAAAGAAACCGATTCGCATTGTGCAAGTGCCAGCAAATGTCTCTCCGCAATCCTTTTGTGCCAACAGTCCCATATTCCAGTTGAGCACAAAACATATGCACAAATGCACATAAGGCTTATCACGTCCCTGCAGCATGTTGCTTCACAGGACTACCGCTTGCCAGCGCACAAAACTCACGTGATCTGAAAAAATGACAGCGCTGCAGCATCGTGAGAAATTCAACAAGTAGGGAGTAGAACTCTGTGTTTGATAGATTGGTTGGTTGTCAAGATCACCAAAGCACTAGCTGCTAGCCAGAAAGAAAAGCACACTATAAATTTGGCATCTGCAGGCGCCAAGAAGAATCTCAAATTAACAATTTCAATCAGAAGCGCTCACAATTGAGGAAGGAAATCATTTCTTTTCTTTGGAGATCAACCCTGACGAGCAACAAGTATTACCCTTTGAGGTAACTTGTCTCAAAATTGCCAATCTAAGGACGGGAAAAAGTGCGAGATACCAGATCATGAAAGTAGCCCCGAAGAGCTGCGGCAGCTTGCTTCTCACCCTGGAAGGGAAATGTGCAGTTTTGATTTAAGGCTACAAAACATGGGATCTTGAAGCTCTAGGCACAAACTACTTGCCGAACATGTTGCGAGATATGTCTGAAGATAGCAAGGTTCTTCGTGAAACATTTGGTGTCATAGACTTGCAACCTGTCAGAAATGAGGTGGACATCCCTGTATAGCTTCTCTCTTATGAATCAGACATACTGTACTATACTATACTCTGCCATACTAATGTTTATTATTTTATTTTATTTTATGGTATATTAAATTAGATTTTATCTAATGAAAATATATCCGATTAGATGAAAATCTGCTTGTCTCATATTTATGTGCTGTAAAACATTGTACTTGAAAACATTTATGGTTATATAATATTATAAATATAATATTATAAATATAATATTATAAATATAATATCATAAATATAATATTATATATGTATAATATCTATCTATCTATCTATCCATCCATCCATCCATCCATCCATCTATCTATCTATCTCTCTCATATCTCTTTGAATTTCCATATTAGAAGAAATCCAGCCGTGAAATGCATGTAAATGCTTGAATATCTCTTATGGATACATAAATTGCTTAACACACATGTACCTATAGCTGTTAACAGGCCGGCCACAACCATGCCCGCTACAATCTGACAGGGTCATAACGGGTTTCGACGATGACTTGCTGTTTCGCCCCGGCCTCCGTGGTGAGGCTGCTGTTCACTGACTTATGGTGACAGGCTGGATCAGGCTGTAATTCGCCTTCCCCATTTTTCTGCTTTTTCTCTGGCCTCGCCAGACCACAAAACTGAAGAAGGAAAAATTCTTCAGGCGAGGTGCTACATCGAAGTGCTACAGAAGCTACCTAGCACTTCTATGATTTCCATCGCGACAAAAAGAAAGCCAAGCGCCACTATTTCCAGAATGTAAGGTCAGGAGAAATGATTTAGGGAAGATGCTGCACAGAGACTGGCGATCTAACACTCCAAACGCCAGCAGAAGCATATTTGAGCTCTGGGCAAGAGGCTTTGCTGTTTGCTGCGACATGTAAAGTAAACTCACTGGACCTGAAGAAAAATTATGGCTGCCAAAGCACCATGTAGGAAATTAACCCACAGGCTAGGCGGCGAACCAAATCATTGACCGATCGCTAGCAAGTGCTCCATCCAAATCATCACGCGCCCTGCAGACCAGACTAGAGGCCCGAAAAAAAATGACAAAAAATGCAGCCAAGATCTTTAACTTATGCTTCGGCACATTGATAATCTCGTGCTAGTGACACTTTGATAGAAACAACAGGAACATGACAACAGTTGACGCCTTTTCCAGCTCGTCGCATTTTTATTCCAAGAAGAAGAAGCGCCGCCCTTCCTGTGGGAGGATTTTTGCGAAGCACTTGTTCTATGTCAGAACAGCATCCAAAAATTGAATTCAGCTTGTTCCATTGGAGCACCTAGCGACAACCGCGCATAGGACAGGTTTCGAAATAACCCAAACAGCTGCCCCAAGATGCAGAACAGGTGGCGTCTAGCCTGCGCTTGTCGCAAGTGCCGTCGTAGCGGATGGTTCTCCAAGAACTCCACGAACTCCAAGAACTGGCCCAACTATAAGGACAAAAATTATTCTCCAATAACATGAGTGAACAAACAATGATTGAGTCTCGCAGCCATCGATGCAAAACTGCAGCGGTGATGCGGGAAATCAATGGAAATGACATACAAAAGGTTCAGGTGAACCATGACAAGCTTCAACGACTGCATTAGATTCTAAGACCACTTCTTTCCTAGTCTCAGGAAATGATCAGGGAGTGTTGCTGGCTGCCTGTCACCAACGATCTCCGGCTTGTATTTTGCATTGAAGTTCTTCCTGCCAGCGGTGCGAGAGCAGCGTATTGGAATATGGAAACACAGCAGGTCAGGAAAAGATAATGTGGTTATATTCATATAGGGATGGTTTTTACCGACCATCTTTTGTTATATTCATAGGAATAGCTTGTATAAGTTTGACCACATCAAATTGCATAGGCCCAGGGAACAGCTGAGGCAACAGCAACGTTAAAGTGGAAGCTAGAAGCTACGAAACCAAAAGTGTGCTGAACTTTCGCTGCTGCAAAAGACACACTGCCCGTACTCGTATCACGCATTCTTCTATTCTGTCAAGCATTCGTCTATCAATCCAGCTAACTGCAACCTACCCACTTCAACTTGTAGCCTGCCTTTTCGATGTTGGCAAAGTCTACTGGCCACGCTCTGCAGCACTGCACAGGCAGGCCACAGTACGCAGCGTATACGGACTACGCAATCGCACACCCTGTCCACGCTCTGCAACACTACATGCTCACAGGCCACAGTACGCAGCACGTATTCTGGACATTCTCTACAATGCTACACAAGGCCTTTCTTTGATTCATCTCTGGCTTCAAAGTTGTTGATAATGTTGATGTTGGTGTTTGATATTTGATGTTAATTCTGGTTGATGTTGTTGCCAATGTTGATGTTAATATTGTTGAACAACTCGCAGCAGCGCCTGAAGCACTGCCTGGATGTCAGGATGTTACTACACAGCGACAATGCAGTTTGGCCACGCTTTGCAGCACTGCACGCAGGCCACAGTACGCAGCACACACAAACCCATATGTCCTGGCCACGCTCTGCAGCGCTGAACGCACAGGCCACAATACGCAGCACACGCGCATCTACACAATCGCCCTGCAGTACACTACGTCTGCACTATGAAACCAACAGAAATCAGCCCCACTCTGCATTACGCGGCACATGCATGTGTACATGACGTCCAGGCAACGCTCTTCACCATACATCATGGGTCGCTTGAGAATAAATGGACACACACACACACACGCATGTTGTCAATGAGTCATTCAGGTGCTAAATATGAAGGTACAAACTGCACCATGTAAACCAAAAATTTCGAAGGCATTGCGTTACACGGCCTTTTGCACCAAACCGAAAAAACATCACGAAAACCAATCTAGGTGTCTGAACTGGCCAGTGATGCTCGCGTCACTCCGCAGAATTGCGGACACAGACAGGGCACAATGAACAAGACAGCTACAGCATTATACTCCGTAGCACCAGAACCTAGGCTTGGCATACAGGAGTGTTACACTAAGCATCGCCTATTGTAAGGCAGCACGCCTGTCAGAATTCTCAACATCTTGGACCAAACACTAACCAATAGCCTTGCCAGTCAAAACTGTTGCAAAGTGATGCGGCAGGATGTTCCCGGTTTCAAAAATGAAGCACAGAAATCTGTTGTCAGTTCTGCGGCCAGCTCTCATTTTGTTGCATCGGTATATCGAGCTTGAAGTGGCTACGGCGGCTACGGCACGAAGCAGAGAAAATACATAGCACCAAAATGCCGAGGCATCATCACATGCAAAAGCAACCAGAACCAAAGATACTATTGATGAAAGCGCTGCATCGAAACAAAGCAAGCAGAACAGGAGAGAATAAAAGGAAAGAAACATAAAAGCAAAGAGACAGTAAAGAAAGGAAGCAGAGCAAAGAGGAGTAGGAAGAAGCAGAGAAGCAAAAACACATGATGGCATAGAAAAATAGAAGTAGAAAGGCACAGAGACAGACAAGCATGAAAGGCAAAGACGATGGAAAAGCAAAAAGCAGAGAAGAGCAGAGAAGAGCAGAGAAGCAGAAAAGCGGAGAAGCAAGGAGAAAAGCAGAACGGCAGAAAAGCAAGAAGCATGAAAGCACAGAACCGGGAAGCCAAAAAAGTTCAAAACCTGCCGCGGAAAAACAAAACATATATCATCCCAAGGAATTTAATGAATTTCATAGGGGTCCGGCAAAGCAGATCCAGGGGGTCAAAAAAGCAAGGTGGGGGGTCAAAGAAACAAGGTCGGGAGTCAAAAAAACATGGTGGGGAGTCAAAAAAACAAGGTAGGGGGTCAAAAAAACAACGTCAGGGGGTCAAAGAAAAACAAGGTAGGGGGTCAGAAAAATAAGGTCAGGGGGTCAGAAAAATAAGGTCAGGGGGTCAAAAAAAAGGGGATCAAAAAAACAAGGTGCGGGGTCCAAAAAAAAAGGAAGGGGGTCAAAAAAACTAGGGCCCCATTAAATTTAGATTCATAAAAAAACCAATAATATCCAACAATAAATATCATTTTATTTATCAATATATCCTTAAATTTTATATATATATCCTAAAAAAATCATATAAAATTCCTATTATTTTCCAAAAAAAATAAATAAATAAAAAAACACCCAATAAATTTAATTTATAATTATAAAACCCAAAATATCTCATAAAATCAAAAATACACCCTTAAATTCCCAAATACCAAAAATCCTACAAAATTAAAAATATAAATTAAAATATCCTAAAAAATAATCCCAAATATAACCCTCTACAAAAATTAAATACCTGTCTAAATATAATTCAAAATAGTCAACCATTCACCATAAAATTCTTTATACCAAATATCAATATATTAAATTTTATAAAAAAAATTATAAAATATTATAATATTAATTATTATAAAATATAAAAAAAATATAAATTATATAATTAATATTATTTAAAAATATATTCGACCAAAAAAATATAAAATATACTAAATATAAATACAATAATTTAATATTTTCTAATATATTATTAAGATCTATTAAAACATTATTAATTAATTATGATCAATTAATAACAATACATTATAATCAATTATATAATATCTATTATATTATCAATTAATCCATATTAATATAATTAATTCTGATCTATTCATGTTTTTTCGTTTGCTTGGTGAGCGCCATTCTGTCGCATCAAGAATAATTGCGTTTGACTCGTGAACTTTATGGTGACGAGCCACTGGTGAAAGATGGGAGGCCCAACGCACTACCTGCAGTGCACGGAGGACCAAGTGCCACACGGGGGCAAAACTGTGGTCTTATACCGGACTATCATGGCATATCTATTATATCTATATATTTACATGTATGTATATGCATGTATATCATATGTGTATATAATTTTATATATATATATATACATATTGCCATCTGGTTATTTAACATAGCCATGGAAAGATCCACCATTTTTAATATAGGTAAACCATCTATTTCTATGGGCCATCTATACCATGGCTATGTTAAATAACCAGAGAGTATATATATATAAATTATATATATATATAATAAATCGATTATATCCCGTGCGGTTTTGACTTGTTTCTCCAGCAACAAATCTTTCGCCAGGGAAGCGGATTGAAACTCTATGGAAATGACTTGGTGATCCCGGTGGCGCGGCCTCTGTCTCGCCCGTCTCCGTAGGACCAGGTGCCCAGGTTGCTTTCCTGGGAACAGCCGAAATCATGTGGTAAGTAGATGGGAAAATCATGGTAAAAATGGTATAACTATATATAATTTGGGTAAATCATGGTAAAATCATGGTATAACTTGGGTAAAATAATGGTAACATCACGGTAAACTGATGGTAGAATGATGGGAATTAGATGGGAATTAGATGCTAACATGATGAATCATGATGACCAAAACGATGCTATGGGTAGCCCAATCACTTAGATAGTAATTGGGATGGTAATTCCATGGTGATGACATGACTTTCAATCTGTGGTCGGGACTGACATGTTGACCTAAGCCAAATGAAGCTGGTAACCATCCAAGAAGCACATCAAATCATAAATCTGGATCAAATAGGATTCATCTGTTAAATAGGTTTATTTGGTGATTTTTATCTTATAGGTTACATCATAACATCATAAATCATAACCAAGCACATCCTATTGATCAAAATAATTCAATCTGAAATAGGGTTATTTGGTTATAATTACCACTAACATCCACTAACCATATCTAACCATCGTTGCAGTCGCAGTGAGGTTTCTAAGATTTCACCAGATCAAGTGCAACGGACTACTTTGCTATGTTTTACATGTCTGTCCCGGACATCTCCAGCTGGACGGGGCCTCCACACTCAACCAATTCCTCAACCAATTCCCCAGATCTCTTCGATTCTGCAATGATTCATGGTGGATTTCCCAAGGATCGAGGTCACCAGGCCACATCTTCGATGACATGCCCAATTTTTCCAGAAAAAAAAAGATCCGCGCAGCTGCAAGGGTGCCTTGTTCTGCTTCTCCTGCACTTGCTTCAAACTCGCTAGGAGCTCGGAAACCTGGAAATTTTGCAGTCAGCTCGGTGGCAGCGAAGGGAAAACGATGCTGCTGTTGTGGTGGCTTTTCAGCATTGAAATATGTGGTCAATACAATGTTGGGGATCGATCATCTATAAAGATACCTACAAAATCTGAGGGATGACACATGTTTTGAATTGTTTTGAGAGATTGAAACCACTGAGCAGAACACAACGTGCCGACAGTCACCAGTCAGATGGGTTCCCTTCCGATATGTTAACAAACAAATGCTGAACCTTCGCCGGGTTACACCCGGAAGTTCGGAAATCATTCGCCGCAGATCATATTATCATATTCAGAGTGCCATCACCAACAACACTGACAGTTATATGACATCCTATAACCACAAACTACATATATATTATAGTAACACCGAACAAACAATGTTGAGAAACAGATCATAACAGTCATAACAGCGTTTTTTCCCGTTAATTGATTATCAGTGGTTTTTCATTTTTGTTTCCATTCATTAACCAAGTAGGATCTTTCTGGGACTTCCCCATGGCCCCTTGTTACAACCGGCACCTCGTCCGTGTCGTCCAAGAAGAACTTGGCAGCACTCGGCTTCCGCCCCACGGTGCAGGTGAAGAATCTGGGAGGACCCATTGGATGGGAAAAAAACATGGGAAAATCCATGGGAAATCTGGGAAAATATGGACAAGCCATGGAAAAACTATAGGAAAAGCCATGATTTCCTACCCAAAGTTCTCATGTTTCTTCGCAAAAAAACGTGGAGTTCTTGGATGTTGGACGGTAAATGCGAGATCGTACTTAGTTTGCCAAGATGAGGAATAGGTAAAACACCCATCATTCTCATCATTCTCATGATTCTCATCCGTGAAATTTATATCAAATACCACACAGTCCACAAACCTGCCTGAAAAACATTGCTCCAAACCAAATCCAATGACCGAATGATCTCACCAGGAATTACACTCAACCAATGCGGCTTTTGGACTAGTTGGTTCTCCGCACAGATATCAGGAAGACATATTTTTCTAAACCTCTTTTGAAACATCATAAAACTACGACGATTAAGAAAAAACGGAATTAAATTGCATAAAGATGAAGATCATCATCATTTGGATAATAATTCAAACATTAGAAATCCTCAACCATCTGTTTTTTAATGGGGCATCCCAAGTCGTCACCGGTTTGCTCCGACGAAGTCATGCAACATGTCCCACCGTCCCACCTCCGACCGGCATGCTCCTCTGCAAACTCGCCCAGACCTGGATAGCGGCAATTGATGGCGATTTCACTGTGGACAGTGACTACTAACTTAAGTGGATGTATGTGGATGTGTGGTATACTATGGTATACTGTGGTATTCTATGTTCAAACATACAAGACATATCAAGACATGCCGTATTTCTGTGGTAAACCGCCCGGAATAGATCATAAACATGAGTGTTGTGCTTGAGGGTTTTCAAAGAATGTAGCAAAGCACAGAATGAACCAGGTAACCACATATTTGTTTCTAAACTAAGCATGGAAAGAAATAGCTTTGTATGGTTTGTTGTTGGGTTTACCCTTTTTTCAAACCAAGGTGGGTTTACCCAATTCCCCAGCCAGCCACCGGGGGTTTTACCCCGTTGGGCATCCTGACTGGCAAGGCCGCCCCCCAAACTGCCACGCAGGTCGCCGCTGAGCCCCGGCGAAAGTCCACAAAGGCCTGGACTTGGAGCTGACCTTTAAATGGCCCCTGATAGAACTGTTAACATCCCATTAAAATGATGCTAACACATGTATGTATATATAATATATATATATATGATATACCCTCTGGTAAGTTAACAGTTCGACCCTGGCAGATAGGAGTTGGAAGACTAGTGGAAAGACTAGAGATTGATTGTTTTCAGGGTGTATGTTGATTTACCAGAGGGTAGTGGGAATATAATGGGAATATAAAGCAAACCATGTCAAGGGTTTAAAAGTTAAAGCATCATTAAAAACAGTCAACGTGGATTTAGCAACACAAATGGCAGTATATTGAGAGAATATGAGAGAATCATAGGATATCAATGGAATATTAAAACCCATTTACATTACCATGATTCCTATATACAAAAATGGTGGTGTAATCAATAGGAATCTCAGGACCCCCAAAATGGAGGTACTGTACCATATAAAGCCAAATATTGAGGAAATATCACGTTATTTAGCCCTAAAAAATACTGTAGGCCTTCTACTGTTGGTAGTGTAAATAGGATGGTAGTTGATGTCAATGGGGATATTGGTGGAGGTATAAGCAATCAATGGGAAATAAAACTGATGGTAACATAGTTGACCGCAGATTTTGGTTTGCTTTTAGTATTAACAATCGAATTTTCGGGCTATCTAGTTTTGCCCCATACCCATATCCTTTCATGGACATGCATGGGAATATTAATCAAACAGAAATGGACTATTGCTGGTAGCGTCATTGGATTTAACCATCAACAGCGGTTGCTATACTGGGATATCATGGTGATATAGACTGGAAATCACACATGTACATATCATCTAAATCCATGTAGATACATATATATATACATATAATTACATATACATATAGGGTAACTAATTTAAATATGCAAACAGGTATTTTAGACTACCTCCGGGAAGGCTTTCCTTGGCCCGCCCGGCCATTTAAACATACGGAATCCCGTTCATTTAAACATAAGGTAACTACCTCCGGAACCTCGCGGTCTGGCCCGCCCTCCAAATGGTTTAAATGTCGTTACCGTATATACATATATATATAATATATATACATACATTTATTGATATAAATGGATATAATATATACATAAATCCCTTTCAACCACTATAGTCCCCTTGTATCATCCCATTCTTTGTGCTAAACCCAAGAATTATGTAGAAATACTAGGCTTCATAACCATTGTCATGAGGGTAGCCAATCATCTCGCCTCCACCGACGGACAGCTTTCCACTGCTCTGGCGCTTGGGCCTTGGCAAATCCATGGATAAAATCACCGGAAAACATGTTTGGCGATCTTTCAGCAATCAAAATGGCGATGAACCAAAGGACAATTGAGATTCAAACAAGCAGATTTCGTTGATTTGACTCACTTGGGTGTGTCTGAAAAGGATGCATATACCTGGTACACCAAGTCATTGCCATTGTTTCATAGTGAACATGAGGAACCAAATGGACTTGTTGGGTACCATATTATTAGACAAACCCGAATAAACATGGTTGTAACATTTACATCCATTTACTACTGCTATCAATGGTGGTAGTTTTTTTCCCTCGAGGAACTCAGAAGTTTGTAACTGCGGCCCTACATAAATTCAGTCTGTATGAACAGCCCGCGAAATCTTGGCCCAAATAATCAGACAACCCTGTACAAACGGGTAGGGGTTGATCCCTATGATGGTTTATATCGGGTACCCTCTGGTAATTTGTTACATAGCTATTGAACATGGCCAAGCTATAGTCGATTTACCCATTGAAACATTGTGATTTTTCATAGTTATGTAACAGTTTACCAGAGGCTAAGGGTGGTGTATACCTACATCTTGACAGCACCGCTTCAAATCATGGAATAGTACTACTGTGGATGGTTGCGAAATCCTGCACCACCTGGGATGGTAGAAGGCCTATAAATAATGGGATAAACCACCTATTGGTGCAGCATTTCTTTCATCCACGGAACTCAAAATTCATGTTGCTGAGATTTGCTGAGCCCTGTTTTTTTGCCAGGTGAATCCAATGGATTTGGGATGGTTTACTTTTTTCCATGTTTTTTCCATGTTTTTTCCATGTTTTTTCCATGTTGTCTTGACTGGATCTGGGGTTTTTGTCCATGTTTTCCGTTGGCAAACTGCTTCTGGCCCAACACCAGGTGCCAAACAGCAAGACCTCCGACTTGGCTTTCAGTCGAGCCTCAGAGGCGCTGCCAGGTCTTGTTCAATGATGACGACGATGATTAAAGATGACGATGTTTGATAAGTGATGAGTGATGCGTATGGATGGATGGATGGATGGATGGATAGATAGATAGATAGATGGATAGATAGATGGATAGATAGATAGATAGATAGATAGATGGCTAGATTGATAGACAGACAGACAGACAGATAGGTAGATAGGTAGATAGGTAGATAGGTAGATAGGTAGATAGGTAGATAGGTAGATAGGTAGATATATAAGATAGATAAGATAGATATGACAAATACTATATATAAAATAGATAAGATAGAAAAAATAGATAAAATAAGATCGATAAGATCGATAAGATAGACAAGATAGATAATATAGATAATATAGATAATATAGACAAGATAGATCAGATAGATAAGATAGATAAGATTGATAAGATAGACGAAGTAGACAAGATAGATAAGATAGATAAGATAGATAAGATAGAGAAGATAGAGAAGACAAACAAAATAGACAAGACAAATACAATAGATAAGAAAGATAAGATCGACACAATAGATAAGATAGATAAATATAAATAAGATAGATAAGACAGATAGATAGATAGATAGATAATAGATAGATAGATAGATATAGATAGATAGAGATAGATAGATAGATATAGATAGATAGATAGATAGAGATAGATAGATAGATAGATAGATAGATTAGATAGATATAGATAGATATAGATAGACATAGATAGATAAAGAAAGATATAGATAGATATAGATAGATATAGATAGATAGAGATAGATAGATAGATATAGATATAGATATAGATATAGATATAGATATAGATAGATATAGATAGATATAGATAGATATGGATAGATATAGATAGATATAGATAGATATAGATAGATATAGATAGATGTAGATAGATATAGATAGATATAGATAGATGTAGATAGATATAGATAGATATAGATAGATATAGATAGATATAGATAGATATAGATAGATATAGATAGATATAGATAGATATAGATAGATATAGATAGATATA
>Ga0126342_10016324_pt1 | contig 12951 bp, 12 predicted proteins | sample Cyp1metagenome_FD_92528 | JGI IMG/M metagenome (GOLD analysis project Ga0126342, IMG submission 92528) | Coral microbial communities from Lord Howe Island, Old Settlement Bay, Australia - Cyphastrea 1 metagenome | ecosystem: Host-associated > Invertebrates > Cnidaria > Coral ... | reverse complement strand
TGAAGGAGTGCATTTATCGTGTACAGAAGAAGCCTTAGAGCCAACTTTTTCACTAGCATCATGTGATCCTTGAAGAACAGGTTGAGTGTGAGTTTGACCTGTCTAATGTATATTTTGTATAGCGAAGTGATCACATGCCCCGTTGACATTTGGCTTTAGGGCCCTTGAGTCATACCGCGCTGCCGTGGTAAAAGTTGGGCATTTGACGATCCCGTTTCCAATTCATAATGGTTAATAATGATCAATATTATATGCACATGTATATAATGATGGGGGTTTCCATAGTCATGGGGGTACCCCTTTATCGCTGGATGGTTTATATTGCAAAATCCCAATCTAAAAGGGCACCCTATTTCAGGAAACCTCCATATGATATGTTACTATACACTATGTTGTAAACAAACACAAGACGATCTAAGGTTCTTTGGGTTGGTGGCTTTAACTACATCTCGATCTATGTCTACAGTATACTTATCCATAATATTGTATGTGATTATGATTATTCATAGCTCTTTTGGGATATTTCTTCATCTATATTTCCCCAAACAGTGTGTCCACACTGAGAGGTTCTTACGGTAGTTGTAAGGCTGGTGCTTGATCAGGTTTCTCCAGCTGGGGCTCGGCATTTTTCCTGTAAATTTCCGTATAAAGTGGCTCTTGTGAAATGTTGAAGTGCAATTCGACTGCGCAGGCTCGCACAAAGTGTGTGTCTGCGTTCTGAGCTCACTCTGGGGCGCGGCATTTGTCCTTGAAATTTCATCTCCAAGTGCATTCGCATGCGCAGGCTCGCGCAAAGTGTGTGTGTCTGCGTTCTGGGCTCACCCGGGGGTGGCGGTATTTTTCGTGTAAATTTCCGTATAAAGTGGCTCTTGTGAAATCGCCAAGTGCATTTCGACTGCCCCTCCTCAACATCATCATTCTCAACATCATCATCTTCCTCCCCTTGACATCATCATACTCAACATCATCATCCTCCACATCTTCCACAACATCATCATCCTCCACCTCATCTTCCGCAACGTTATCATCCTTTTACATCCTCCTCCTCCTCCTCCACATTATCATCCTCCACATCATCATCCTCAACTTCATCTTCCGCATTTTCATCCTCATCCTCATCCCCCTCAACATCATCATCCTCCACATCCTCCTCCACCCCATCTTCCGCAACATCCTCCTCCTCCACCTCCTCTTCCGCAACATTATCATCCTCAACATCATCGCCCGCAGCATTTTCATCATCATCATCATCACCACCACCACTATCATCATCATCATCAACAACATCAACATCAACATCAACATCATCAACATCATCATCATCATCACCATCAACATCCACACCATCATACAGTATCCTCCCACTCCCCCACACTGTTTGGGGTCTCGTGCCGGGATTTTTTTTTGAGTACAATGCTATGAGGATCACTTTTGCATGACCTCAAATCAAAATCTTGGGATGCCTGAAACCCTGAGTTCGCCAGGTGTGTCCTTGAGTGCCATTGCATCGATCTTGGCGGAGCGACTTTTTAAGAACTTCTCCAAAGGCATCAATCGAAGAGACCGTCGCGACGCTGGGACCCCATGGGACCCTCATGGGATATGGTTGATATGGTTGTAGGTTGTAGTATGTTAAAGCAATGAAACCAGGTATAGCATAATTAGGATGGGCTAAAGCGGCTAAAACCAACTTAGACATACAAAAGCACATTAAAAGTACCTTATTTGTTTGCACTTGGTTCATCTATGTTTCTGGGTAGATGACAAATAAATAGGACCAACATATGTTTTTTGTTGCAGGGTGTTTACCAATCTGGTGGATCCCTGGTAACTCATCTCATCCCCTCGGAGGTGTTTCATAGGGGGGGATGACTGAGGATGACTTCAACCATGGGAAGTACTACATCCACCGCGTACACCTCGACTTTAGCGCGGGCTTATTTCTATCAGCAGTCTGGCTGTGGCAGCACTTCTTAGTGCACGACGATTCGCTGTCCAACACTCGAGTCTTATTCGGCTACTTGGAGCCGATGTTCACAGGATGTTTTTTGGGAATTTTGCTAGTTTGTAACCCCCATTAAGCATCATGTAACCATAGATGCCATAGATATCATGGTATATCATGATATATCTATCATATCTACAACCCCCACAGGGGTATTTACTCCCTCAGCTCGGGTTTGGAAGATGACTAACCGGCGTGCTGAGGGCAGTGGTCTGCGAAACACTATGTGCTGGTCTGTGTTCATGCGGCCCAAGCGTGGTGGGCCGGATTGGTGGTGATGCATTTCTCCACGGTGACTCAGAGACAAGTTGGGAGAGTTGAGGCGGTACTGGGTGAATTGGTGGGCAGCGGGGTAATATTGATATACAATACTGTGCAATACATTGTACAGTGTACATTACATATCATTTATCATATATTACACACTATATATATATATGTCATATGTATCCCACATATATATATATATAATATCATATGCTTCGTATCATATGTTGCATTGTTACATGTCATTATATACTATATATATGATATATATATATATTATTGTCTATTATATATCCATTGCGATGACATGTACTTTTTCTTTTTCTTCTCTAATAACTATATAATCATATACCATATGATGTAACATATCAGTACATTATATAATAAGTAACATATTCTATATCATACGTACATATCTAGAATCTGGTATATTATAAATTAAATTATATGTTGTATTGTTACGGGCAGGACTGAGGGTTGTCCCGGAATGGTCGTGTGAACGTCAGTGGGAGGCTCGTTTCTCTGCGCAGGCGCAGTGTTTTATGACTCTTGTACATCTGTGAGTTAGCGTGGTCTAAGAGGATTTTTTGAAAAAAACAGTGAGAAAAGTGAACCCTCTGCGGACTTCACGCGTTTCGGCCGTTTCCACTTTTTCAATCTTTTCCACTTTTTTGGCGAGTCCGGATTTTATAACTTATGTAAACCCTAAATGAAACCCCTAGTAGAAGTATGCGTATATGTTCCAATGTAAGCCCTCAATGAAACCCCTAATAGAAGTATGCTGCACCCTAAATGAAACCCCTAATAGAAGTATGCATATATGTTCCATGGGGCCGGGGGATTTTATAACTTATGTAAACCCTCAATGAAACCCCTAATAGAAGTATGCGTATATGTTCCATGGGGCCGGGGGATTTTATAACTTATGTAAATCCTCAATGAAACCCCTAATGGAGGTATGCGTATATGTTCCATGGGGCCGGGGGATTTTATAACTTGTGTAAACCCTCAGTAAAACCCCTAATAGAAGTATGCGTATATGTTCCATGGGGCCGGGGGATTTTATAACTTATGTAAACCCACAATGCAACCCCTAATAGAGGTATGCGTATATTATATTTTCCATGGGGCCGGGGGATTTTATAACTTATGTAAACCCTCAATGAAACCCCTAATGGAAGTATGCGTATATGTTCCATGGGGCCGGGAGATTATGACAAGGAAATGTTATGACAAGGAAATCCCCTGGCACTGGGATGATGGAGCCAATGGGTTGCTAGCTCCGCTCTCGGGTATGGCCTTCCGGGCCATACCCTCGTCCTCTGGGTATTGTTACATGGTACATTATACCATACGTAATGATATATCATAAGGGTATTTCATTATGTTTATGATATAAAATTTCTGGTTTGTGCGTTAGGTCAGGGGAGGCAAAAAAGGATGCCGTTGTGGGGAGGCTCGTTGTGAAAGCTTCGGCTGCAAACAACAAACTCATAGCAAGAACGTGGATGCTATTGAAACAGGAGTGTGGTGCAACTGCGATGTTTACATTCTTTTTTTGCCTGGGTCGGAATTCGGATTTACTGCCGCCCATATTTTGGGTGGATGATCACAATTCCAAGAGCAGGGATTCAAAGCCAATCAGTGGTTTGACGCCTGAATACTATTCGTAGGACCAACCTAAGAGAAAGAAGATCAGGCAAAAGAATGTAAAAGAGCGATGGAATTGAACATTTTCAAAATAAGGATGATCAGGCAACATGAAACTAACCACTACCAAGATACACCAAAATAGTCTCATCGTGCGACTGCTGAGCCATCCATGACTGGTTTCTCAAATTTCCCCAGCTCCATCTGAAACTTGGTCCATGGGGGGTGCCTGTGATCGGTTGTTCTCAATTCCTCCCATGTTTCTGTTTCGAATGCTTGCATGATTCTGTAATTGATCCCCATCATTGATGATTTATGGATTCGATCATTTGATCGGAGTTGTTTCTTTTGCACTTCATTTCAATTTTTTTTGACCCAGCAGAAATTTGGCAATAAAAAATCCGCAGAACCATCCAGCAGCGCCCCACCTCGCGAGGTGACCAAGTCGTTGATCCAGACCGTCATGGGCCTTTTGGGTCTCTGCATCATTGATCCCCTGTATGGCATTGATCAGGGACTCTTGGGCAGCCAGGTCCGGCAGGTCAGGTCTACCAAGATGGCCATGTCAGGTCTGCCAGGTCTACCAAGATGGATGTGGACACTCCGGGATAGCCCAATTACACTGGGTAAAAATCATGGTGAATTCCTTCACTTTCCCCATAGAAGATATCAATTTGAGGGTGCTCCTCCATTTGCAGACAAACCCATATCCAAGATTTCTTGCGGCTATTTTTAAGGGGTAAAACCATGAGTAAATCGTAGCAATTGGGAAATATACTAAAAAGAAGGACAAAACCATTTGATGCCTATGATGATGCCTCTGAAATTGCAGATGTTTCTCCCTGTTGGATGTGGGGTGCCATGCCTAAGTGAAGGTACACAGGACGTGCGCGTGCTAAGGACACAACTTTGGCATTCGCGCTGTTCCATCACTTCTTATAGCCTTCATCGTGGTCATGAGTGCCATTCTCTTCCAAACTGGGCGATTGAGCTTCGGAATGATAGAAGTCAATTTTGTAGCCGAGGCTACTACCTTTTTAATTTGATGTCTCTTGGAATCCGAGAAGTCCAGAAGATGAGAAGACTACAAGTTTTGGGTCAATCACAGTGTTTTAAACTGGTTTAAGGCTTGCAGGTAATACCAGACAAGCACTGAAATGGACTGACAGTGTGTGCAACTTGACGTACAAGAGATTGATAAAGGACAAGCACACATTTGGGTTTGTCCAGAACATAAGGTATAGCCCAGAATCGCAAGTTTGAGGGGATGATGATACAGGTGTTACACCACTGGAATTTGGTGTAAGCTTCACCTGCGGATCACGGTTGTGATCCGAAACCCGTTCCGATAGAAGCATGGAAGACGAGCTTTGCAGGAAACCGCTATGTTTGGGGGTAAAAAGCCATGGTTTCAACTAGATTTTCCCTGTGAAAACCAATCCATTCTTCCAACAGTGTGTGATTTCCAAGTGGAAGCCGCAGTAAGCCCTTGCCGTGGCTCGCCTTGTGCAAGGAATATGAAATTTCTTCGAGAAAGGGCAGGTGTTTCTCCCGAACAAGAGGTGGGCAGATGGTATCAGTTGGCCATTTACGGGTCAAGGTAAGGTGGTCAGGTGGTAAACTCGGAGCCATCCGCCATCTTGCATTGCATTACATTACATTGCATTACATTACATTACATTACATATCATATATATATACAGATATACATATATATCGGGATGTTTGTTTTTTTTCATGGGTAAACAGTAGTTCGGGAACGTTCAAAACCAGGCTTCAGGACCAGTTTGCAGCAAATGGGATCATCATTTTCAATCAATAGCCAATGTTTAATGTTTATATTTTTTATATTGATGGCTACATACCCACACAAATTATCACATATGTTTAATGATACCTTCATTTGATTTCCTCATTCAAAATGCGTGGCTTTCCTTGGGCCACCGTTGGTTTGGCCATTAGAGCTTGGGCCCCAAATCTCATTGGAGGCGTTCGGTCGGTGTGGCAGCACATGGATGAAACTCCACACTCATAGTATCTCCTCGTAATGGGATGATGTTGTTTGTTGCCGCTAAATGGTTGGTTAATGGAATGGTTTTAATGCATAGCCAGGTGCAAATTTGGTAGACTCTCACCCTAAGCCACTTTGAAGCCACACCATCCCATATGGTCAGACCAACTCCCCTCACCAGATGGCACTCAAGTTTTGCGGACATATTTCTGTTACAAATCTCACCATTTTAAGCCACTTAGTCACTACCGCTGCCAGGTGGGAGGTTTTAGAAGTTTGAAACGCTACCTCTACAGCATCCTTTGTGGATTCCAGGCGCTTTGATCTCTTTTGAAGTCATATTTTTGCGGACTTTCTTCGACGCTCAAAGTCTTGGAAATTTATGGAGTCACTGAGTCCATTGAGGTGCATTTGGCACAAAAACACATTGACCAAACATGCGGGTTTCCATAAATGGGGTACCCCAAAATGGATGGTTTATAAGGGAAAATCGTGAACAATCCTATTAAATTGGATGATTTAGGGGTTCCACTCTTTTAGGAAACCCCCATATCCCAGCTTTGGTGCAGGAGAATGGGAATCAAACCATACCGCGCTGCAATTTGTTGGTCTATTGTTTACCAGCGCGGACCTCGGATGTCGGATGTCGTGCGAATGCGGGTGCGGGTGTGCGAATGGATGCACTGCAACGAGATGTTTTCATATCCCTGTTAACTATTGATCAAGTTGTCAAGAGTTCCAAATACATCAAATACCCAATACCCCCCGAAATCCATTGGGTTCCAAATATCAAAAAGGTGTTTTTGTCCATCCTTGATTTAATGTTCTGAGAACCTGCGCTTGACAAAGGTGTCAGGGGATTTCCTGTGTTACTGGGAAATGCCTTCCGGGGGTTGGCAACATGGCTGTTTCGACAGAAATAACAGGACCTAACCCCCATCGGTGCCGCCGTTTGCCGAGGTTTTTTACATCATTTCCAATGCTCTGCAGACTGAGCTGACGAGTCTTGGATGCCTCATGTTACGGGACCTCAGACGCCCAAAGACATGACCAGGGGATACTGATTCTACATAGCCATGGTATAGATGGCCCATAGAAATAGATGGTTTACCTATTAAAAATGGGGATTTTCCATGGCTATGTTAAATAACCAGATGGTAGTTAGTTTATTGTACACTTACATACTAAATCGTATGATTTGCGGTGAATTCAGAGTGAGTTTTGCCGAATCCGCATGAATCTTCAGTGCTTTCGCACAGAATCTTCCGTGCGACCATCCGACTGCAGCGCTTGCAGCTTCGATTGAGGAATACGGCGTCAGCAAATCGATTTTTTGTTCCTCAATCTTTGCAAGTGGGCATTCCACTTTGTGGTTTGAGCTTTGCCCATGTGCTGACCCTGCAATCCTATGGCCCCTTGGCATGAAGTCATAGGCTAAGGAAACTGGAGTCATCAATTCAATCCAGCCATCCTTCTGGAAAAAAAACCATAATCTCCAGAGAACACCGACACTAGTGGAGTTGCATCCAAATGATCCAAAGATTCCAGCGGTGATCTTTGTCTGTTCCAGCTCACAACCAGTTTTGAGTGGCATCGCTGACCCCCGTGGCAGATGATTTTACGAAGTTTTTGACCCAGCCACCGTTGTTTATTTTTGTTAAAACCATATCATCACATTTGTTCGTCAGATCCTTTGGTTGCAATCCCCGTGTTTCTGATCAAGCTATCCATTTCTTGTGGATGATATCTGGATTTTTTTGTTGGTAAAATTACCCCACTTTAGTCAGTCGATACCCCGATGTTGTTGGTAAAATTACCCTTTTGGGTTGGTTCACTTCATGTTTTCTTGGTTAAATCTTCACTGTTATGAGTTAAGTCCATAGTTGGTGGCTAATTTCCATCCACAACGTGGTAGACCAATGAACCATCCCCAATATTGCCATAAAAGGGTGGACCATAGCATCACCATTGGGTGAATCCCACATTAAATGTTCTTAGTCAAATCCGTGGCTAAATTCCATCCAAAGCCATTCATATCCTTAAATGTTGTGATGAATTCGTGAAATTCCATAGATCATCATAGATCTGAGATAGGAGATCATCATAGATCTGATAAAAATGGATCTGAGATAAGAAATTCCATAGGAATTCGAGATCTGAGATAGGAAAAATCCTTGTTAAATGCCATGATTGATCCTTGGTCAACCCGAGGCCTCAAGGGCCTGGCGGAGGCATGGAATCCCAGGCAGGAAATGGCTGGGCCTGCCGGAAACCTACCATGACTGGGGATGATTTTGGGCTTATTGGCTTTACCACATGAGTGAATCATTTTTTGGGATTTGGCAAGATCTGGCTTGTGAACTTCCAACACAAGCTGCACTCCAAGCAGACATGACAGACATGTATTTTTTGGGATTTCTCGCCATGCCGGGAACCCCACGGGTTTTTCGGATGGGGTTTCCCACCGAGTCGTCAGCCCAAGTTGTTTCGCTCGGAAAAATCTCAGCTCCAGGAGCTTACCAAAGTTTTTGCTCCTGGGCTTGATGCAATCGGTGGTGAGCGCGTTGGCCGGCATGTCCATGGGCTTGGGGATGGACAGCTCCTTGTACGTGGCTTGGAAAAAGTTCGTCGTCAACGGTTGGGAAGTCGAACCGGAAAGCACTGGTTGATTGGCCAATTTTCCATGGCCATTTTGGGGTGTAAACCACATGGCCATGGAGACACCCAATTGCTTCATCCTTTTGACAAAGAGTGAATTCCTCAAAACAAACCCTGCTTTGAAACCAAGAAAAACGTCCTCAAAAAAACTCAGGTGGCCATGGGAAAGATCTACACACCTCTATCCTTAGTCCTGGGTCGGTGGATCTTGAAGAGACGCTACCTATGGATCGAGTGGCTTTCTGTCTCCTGGCTTTGAAACACATCAAGGCTGGATTGAAGACGATTCCTTTCGGAACAACCACTGATTATTGACAAGATTCTTGATATGTACAGGACTCACCTCCACATCAACGATAAGTCCAACATCCTCCAGTGTTTGCCGATTTTGCACATATCAACAGCCAAAAAAACACATATCCATCAAGAAGGGAACCCATCAACATCTCCAATGAAACGCCTAAGATATCTCATTATATACCTGTCTATCCAGACCCATCAAAAATAATACGTAGTTGGTGGTTTCGTTCATATTCTGTTTGATCCATATTTCTGGATGATCCCAAAATGACCTGACTCGACACTGGACAAATATGTTCAGAGGTTTTCATGAAACCACCAAGCAGATTGGCTGAGCAGTGAGATCCTTGGCAGTTCTACAACCCATGAACATGATAACATGGGGGGGTCTGATGAATGAACGTATAATGGGACGTATAATGGGATACCAAGCAGAAAACAGAAAAGGACGTCAGGAGGGCCCCAGTTTACCACGTTTCTAAAAATGCACTGTTTTGAGGTTTGTTATTATTTTTTTTTGTATAATATATTTAGAAATTGTTGTTGCTATCCAACTTTCTCATTGAACACCAAGACATTTTTTTTTTCGCAAAAAGCAAATCTGATTGATTACATAGAGCTTCTCAGCAAGTGTAAGGTTTCAGAATGAATGGAACAATTTGCTTGGTCCCATCTGGAGCCCAGAGGAAGGAGGGTCAGCCAAAACGAAAAAAATAAAACAAGAGAAACCAACGACCAACGAAGCCGAATGCAGTCACGTAAAAACACGTTTGTAAAACAAGTTATTTCAGCAGTCATGTGCATCAACTGCTCCCCATCTCCTGGCAGTATCCTGCCATCTTCGATAGGTGATGGGGTTGATGGGAAATATCTCACAAACCACAATATAACCACAATATAATGGGGTTGATGGGGTCTGATCAATAACATGGTCTTTACGATATAATCTAAATCCACAACTCACTTATTCAAAGAAAAACGAAATAAATATATCTTTATTCTTGGTAAAATCCTAAACAACAGCCTCTCACTATATATGGAGGTTTCCTAAAATTGGGGTACCCCTAAATCATCCATTTGATTTTCGGATTTTCCATTATGTACCATCCAGCTATTGGGGCACCCCCATGACTATGGAGACACCCATCATTATATACATGTGCATATAATATTGCTCATTATTAACCATTATTAAGAATCATCAACCATCATTAACCGTAGATATTTAACCCATTAAACCCCTTAACCATAGATTATGAACAATCATTAACCATAGATTCTTAAGAATCATTTAACCATCATTAACCATAGATATTTAACCCATTTTCCACCCTTAAAAACGGTGGCCCCTAGGTGATGGTTCTGTTCGTGGCCTCGGTGACCTTAGCTTTCATGGACTCCTCCATCGCTGGGAACCAATCGGTGCGTCCCTCCTCGGCGGCCGCCATCTTGTGCTGTGCCGCCTCTGCCTCGATGGCCTGTGCCTTTGGCGCAACCAGGGGGAATCCGTGATTGAGGTAACTACATCCATATATTAATAGGATTCCCCAGTATATCTAATATATATATATATATGTATATATATAACTGGTTGGTGGTTTGGAACATGTTTTTTCCATAGATTGGGAACAAGAATCCCATTTGACTTTCATATCTTTCAGAGGGGTTGAAACTACCAACCAGTCACCTGCCTCAAATGGACCTACCCCAAGGTATGTTTTGCGAGGATGGGAAAAAGGTAGGTCCATTCAAAGGTGCTGAGCATATGTATGTATATATATATATATATTATTGTGATATATATATAAATACATGTAATTATGTACTATGTTATATATAAGATGATAGTGATAGTGATAGTGATGATAGTGATCGTGATGATTTGTTGGATGTTTTTTTGGCTGAAATTGGATTGAATGTCAACTTGATGCTGAAAATGAGGCTTCGGAAAGGTTCAGAAGTGTTTATCATGCCCTTTTTCATCCAATTGAGGGACACCTATTACCTCTTTTTGACTCACTTTGATAGTAACTAGCTTGCAGTAAGCCTCCTGACTCTAGGATGCTTTTGGGACGGGTTGTTTTCAGGTAACAGTGGCCTCTCCCAGGATTCCCTTGACGTGTTTCACCATGCTTTGATAGGGGTATTGTGAAGTTAGTCCAAGGATGTCAAAGGCCAAAATGGGCATGGCAGGCTATGGTCATGGTATATCACAGCGACGGCTCAAAACTCCAGGCATCTCCAGGCGACCTGAGAGATCTGAAATCCTTCCCCCTTTGCCGATCCCAGCATTTTGGGGTGTGTTCACCCAAGGTGTGTATTCGGTGACCATGGAATTGGCACTTCAAAAAGGCAATACACCTTATGTGGTCAACAAGATCCGACTGGATTTCGGTGCTTTTCTTTGGAGTATCTCCTTCCTGCCGGTGATGGGCTACCTTGGAATCAAGGGACGCTCTGACGGGTTGGGGCCCACTGTGACAGTTGCTGATGTGCTCACAAAGTCAAGATTTGGCTGTTTAGTATTGATATTGAGGAGACTCTTCCGGAGCTATTTTCCTTGATATTAGCAACACGGTTCCTCAGATGTGGTTCAGCTAGCCAAGTTGATACGAGTTCTGTTTCGCGGATAAATAAATAAATAAATATATATATATAAATAGATAAATATATATATATATATATAAATATAAATACACATATATATATATATATTTATTTGAACTGCAGGACTGAACTGTTTTCTCTATTCCAAATCGGGAAACTTGATGTTTCAAAGCTCATACAGCGGATAAATTTTCCATGAATGTAACTGAGAGATCTTCCCTGAGCCTGGCTATGATGCAAATGGCTTCTCAGTTGGACCGGACGCAAGCACTTTCATTTCTTTGGAGCATCAATGGGGAATGAGTCATCAGAAGTAATCTGCTGCCTAGGATTTTCCATATTTTATATACGTGAATTGAGCATATGTAATACTGGTTGGTGGTTTGGAACCATGGAAATTTGACTGACTTTCCTTCTGAAAAGTTGGTGGTTTGTCATCCAACCATAGGGGGATGGAATGAATGGATCCGCTGCACAGGACATCGCCCTGACTTGGCCTATTGGTACTATAGACCATCCGATTACTGGACCTGCAACTTGCCGAAAGGCGCCGAAAGGCGCTAGCAACTGACCATCCGGAAAGTCAGTATGAAAACTTCAGGAAAGAAGTTGTAGGAAATGAAATATTTGATATATTTATATCTCGTTCTAATGACCATCTTGGTTGGAAATGGTTTCAAACCAGAAGTTATGCATTACAAGTTACACCCCAACCATAAACGGAATCATCCTCAAAGTTGTCAGCCTTGAAGTGCTGGGGAGACATGCCACATTTTTCTGTGCAGCTCCGCATGGGAGTTGGTTGGATTTTTTTCGGCGCACTCTGGTCTTTACAGAAAAAACCTGCCCATTTGGTGGTACCAAATTTCACAAACATGTGTAGGATCCTACAGTGTATACAGTTTGTTTACTCACTTCGCACTTTTAATTCGCCGGGCAACGCTTCAAAGTAGATGACCACTGGGTGACCGGATGATCCACCCCATTAGCCCTACCCTGTCCTTTGTCCCCTGAGGCATCAAGCTAGGCTCCTGCGACCAAGAATCAGGCTCTGGGGATTGGGAGGTTGCTGCATAGCGTTTTGGTTTCAACGGGCGAAAAGGCTGAAAGGATTGCAGACGTCTTGAATTTTGCAGCATGTTGTGCCAACTTCGTGCAGTGTAGTTGCTATCGTGTCCAAATAAGCTGCAATGTTGAGTCCTTTGGACACCTTTTTCATCCTTTTTGCCAACCCCCCCAATGACTATAGCTCGGGCAAAAACAACAGTCTCGTGGGGATTTCTCACTTGAGCACATTCCTGGTTCACCATATAGTTTATGAATTTAGATGTGTCAAATGTTCGCTGACCATTTCATGCATGTTCATACATGTCACCTTTGGTCATTCCGGCATGTTTACGTTTCACATTGCAGCAGCAGTGGTGGGTTCGAGATCTCGAGGGAAAACAGCTGT
>Ga0126342_10016323_pt1 | contig 12951 bp, 17 predicted proteins | sample Cyp1metagenome_FD_92528 | JGI IMG/M metagenome (GOLD analysis project Ga0126342, IMG submission 92528) | Coral microbial communities from Lord Howe Island, Old Settlement Bay, Australia - Cyphastrea 1 metagenome | ecosystem: Host-associated > Invertebrates > Cnidaria > Coral ... | reverse complement strand
TCACTACTCCTCTTCACTACTCCTCACTACTCCTCACTACTCCTCACTACTCCTCACTACTCCTCACTACTCCTCACTACTCCTCACTACTCCTCACTACCAATACTAGTACTCCTACTACTGCTGCTGCTGCTGCTACTGCTACTGCTGCTACTGCTGCTACTGCTGCTACTGCTGCTGCTGCTACTGCTGCTGCTCCTAATACTCCTACTACTCCTACTACTCCTACTACTCCTACTACTCCTACTCCTCCTACTACTACTACTACTACTGCTACTACTACTACTACTCCTACTCCTACTCCTACTCCTACTCCTACTCCTACTGCTACTACTGCTGCTGCTGCTGCTACTGCTGCTGCTACTGCTACGGCGACTGCGATGCGATTGCGACTGCGCTGCTACTGCTACTGCTACTGCTACTGCTACTGCTTCTGCTACTGCTAGCTACTGCTACTGCTAGCTACTGCTACTGCTACTGCTGCTACTGCTACTGCTGCTACCGCTGCTACCGCTGCTATTCCTCCTCCTCCTCCTACTACTACTACTACTGCTGCTGCTGCTACTGCTACTGCTGCTGCTGCTGCTACTACTACTAGTAGGACCACCACCACCACAGCTACAACTAAATTTCAATTACAGCTACACTAGATTACACTACAATACGATAATTAAACTGCAGTACATTACAGCTACAAATACAACTACAACTACACTACATTGCACAACATTACACTACACTAATTCCATTACATTACACTACAACTGCAACTACCACTACATTGCGCTACACGACACTACACTACAACTACAACTATACTTTACACTACAATACGCTAGACTACACTACACTATGCCACGCTACAGTCCGCAACACTACAGTACACTACAATACACCACACTAATTACACCACGCCACAACTACAACTGCAACTGCAACCACACTACACTAATTACATTACATTGCAACTACAGTTCAACTACAACTTACAACTACAACTACACCTACAACTACAACTACAACTGCACTGCACCACACTACATCCAGCAGCTGTGGTGAGGTGACCGCTGCAACCATTGCAACCACTCCAGAAAACACAACTCCAACCACCTTTCGGTCCATCAGTGGATTCGCTCTGCCATCCGTGAGTCACAGCAACCAACCCTTCCTATAGGTTTCCTATTTTTGAAACTTCCGCCATGGCCTTGCGCGGTACTACTGGCACATGTAAATGTAGAAAATCCGATCACGCGGCATATACATATACATATACGTATACGTATACGTATACGTATATGTATATGTATATGTATATGTATATATACATAGCTGTACATATATATATATGTATATACATATATGTGTGACGTTCATGTAAACTGACGCCAACTTCGTGTGAGTATCCACGTGTGTGATTGCTTTCCGTGTTTTATATCTGGGTTTTCGACGCATGGCCCTTCATCGCCATAGCATTTCACATCGCCTTCTTCGAGGCACAGAGTCATCGCGGTGGCTTGCATCACGTTTTTGCCGCCAGTGCTGAGTGTCCCCTAAGTCACTAAGTCCATTGAAAATTTCAATATATTTCAGCCTACACAGTGAATGTCAGCATGAATTCACACTATATAATTCATTCTAAGTATCTCTAAGTCGCTTTGCATTCCCACATTTTTCTAATTTATCCAAATTCATCAATGTTTTCACTTTGCTTCACTCCTGATCGCCTTGCTTCTTGCAGGTGAATCATGGAGTCGCAAGAAGCTCGTCCGATTGAGTCTGGTCTGCATTTGCTTCTGACATTTGCCACACAACTGCCCCAGGAGTGCAGGTTGCTCAGTTTGTACTGAGGAAGACTCGGAAGAGGCTCGCCGCAGCTACATGCTGTGATTTCTTGTGATATGTCTGAGGGCATACGTTAAACGTTCAACAGCTACCACAGCGCATGTCCAATATCATTGGCTGTTGAGCCCAGGGCGTTTGCAACCCTGAGCGCCCTGGCTTGGGTTTCGCAGGCACACCGCTGCATACCTAGCTACAGACTGACTTTCAAGAACCTCTTGCATATCTCTGCTGCGATTAGGTTTCCTTGCTGTTCTGCGTTGTCCCGCTATCGACACTTAGGCACGTCACCCACAAGGAAGGACAAGGGGCAGAACTCAGAACGCAACGATCAGACTGAATTGACATAGGACCGACATAGGATGCAACATGTGGCACGACTGCGAACTCTCATAGAAGTGACATGCCATTTGGCCAGGACAGCCAGCATCGTTCAAAAAGATCCCAGCGCATCGGGCTGAGCATTTGGAACTGCTCAAGGCTCAACATCGCGATTTGATGCGATTTGCAGATTTATTTTCTTCAAGTTGTGTAGAGTTTCCAAGCCTTCGAGGTCGCAGCTTTGATGCCCTGCATTCATTGGAAGGCCTGGAGAACTTGCCACGGCTGCAAATTTTAGACTCTGAGGGTGTTGGGCGAAGATTATTCAAATTCCAGGGCCGGGCTGGGTAGATTCAAAGAAGCACAACAATAATATATACTTCTTCAGCACACCAGGACAGGGCATACACAAGCACACATTTGATAAAGAGACGACTACGGATCCAAGGCACTTTGAAACAACTAGAAGCCACCACAGGTTATGAGAGCCTTTTGGATGCAGAAGTTGCAACAGAAGCTGCCTCAGCTACAGCCGCCACAGAAAGGCAGGCAGTAGGTCCTCTCTTGATCTCATGATTTGATTTACAAGTACCTTTTCAATCCAAAATTTATAAGGATTGGATTGAAGCCTCAACATTTTGAAGCCTTGCCTTTTCAGCCATGGATTCAAGGATGTTGCGACAGCAGCAACGCTCAATGCTGCTTCGGACATTGTGGCCCAGTCATCTGAGACCAAAGACTGATAAGTTGCTGAGATGCTATGCCGCTATGCCTGTGTCCGAGAGTTGTTGGGAGGTGCTTGAGGTAGGTTTCGATGAAGAAATTTGCTATCCAAATTGAGATCCGAGATGGAGGAGTCAGCAGCGTCAGATCACAGAGGGTGCTTGTTCAGTTCAGATCCGTTGTGCAGCTTTGCATTGCTTGTTTCCAACCTCAACCCACGGCCTCGCAATTTCCACCAGACTTGTCGTTCTCGCTATTCTTGTCTACTGATCGTGAGGACAGCAGAATTTCCTCAGCAAGAGTGCTGCGCTATGCAATCTTCGGCTCACTGGATGGCTTTGCAGGCAGAGATTGCCTGGGTTGGTGACTCGATGTGACTCGCAGGGACTGTACAGTAGCTCCCTGTGGGTGGCATGACTGGAAAGCAACTGCAAGTGCTGCACAACATGAATGCAGAAAGCCATCAGGCCATCATTGGTTTGAAGCTTTGGATGCTGCCCCTAAGACAGGGGACTTGGCGAAAACCTCATGGCAACTGATGCAAACTGCCACCCCCTTCGCATGGAGCTGCACGAGCAACACTGATCGAGGTCTTGGACACTGTGGCAAAGGTCCTGGCAGATTCACTGCTGCAACAGGCTCAGGCATCCTCTATATCCATTTGATAGCTGTTGATAGTGTTGCGCGAGCAGACTCCGAAGACGCGAAGGACGAATCAAGGAGCCTGGCTTGACTGCCGCGGCTTGTTGTTGAGACATCTAGCCGTATTTGATTGGGCCAAGATACACACCATGCTGGTGCGTTGCCTTCCTGATGGCTGTGTCCTCAGGGCTACTCTCATGACTTGTGCTGTGCAATTTCAAGCCTGCCGGATTTATTTTTGATTTGTTTTTTAATAAATATCATCTAACAATGTGATGCCATATGATGAGCAGGTCATGGCAGTTCTGGAAGGCAGAGGACTGCAGGCTGGTGTAGCAGAGGCTGGGCCGAGCAAGCTAAAACTCTTCTTGGCATCCTTGCCCAGCAGCTGTCAAACCAACGTGCCACAGGTTCAACGAGATTTTTTGGAGCTTTTGCGTGGCAACTATGGTTTCACGTTGCCCTTCGAGCTTGCCCAAGATTCCTGCAACTGCATTGCGCTCTCCTATGTAGCACAGCATTATGTTCTGGGAATAGACTGAGGTTGCCCTGATATATGCTCTGGCTCCCGTCAGGCCAGCTGCCTTGGGGTGACGAGTTTTTTGCTGTTTTACAGCCCTGCAGTGCAGGTATCAGGTGGCTTGCTTTGCGGCATTGACTCTGGCTTACACAATAGCTTGAGGCCCAGTTACCTCACGTATCCTCAGGTGATATCACAAAACTTCACTAACCTTTGCACAGGTACGCAGCGGTGCGCACATTGCTTTTGTTTGCCCAAGGTGCTCAGTCTTTGGGCCAACGCACGTCCACAAAGCCTGGTGCCCAGGGGCTGCAACCATTACAATACCAAGTGGGTCATTTTCAAGCAGCTTCTCTTTCCAATCATCGCAATTTTCCTTCTTGCAGTTCATTTTTCCTGAAAGGCTCTGAACAGTTCATTTTTCCTGAAAGGCTCTGAACTTCCAGCAACCTCGGGAAAGTAGAGTTCGTTGGTGACTGCGATGCGTTCAAAAAGAGATGCTTGCTTTGTAATCGACTTCATCTGTTTTATTCTTTTTGGTCTTCGGTTTCAAAAGATTGACGCTTGGGATTTCAAGGCATGGCAATCCTTGATTCGCAATGGTGCGGTGCGGTATCGTATCGTGTCGTATCCTACCCTTCACTACGTCAGGCATTCGCCACCCCATGAACATTTGCTTGTTGGCTTTCTATGGTTTCCAACGCCTCCCTTGGTGATGGATTCGACAGTAATTAGTCGCTTTGAACTTTGGCCACGTTTGGCCATTTATTGTGGTCACTTTAGATTCCTTCCTAAAGGAGCATTGGCGGCAGACTTATTGGTTCCAAATAGTTTTCACAGAGGAAAGCCCGCATTCACACCCAAGTGGTTCAAGCGTGTTCCGATATCAAAATCGCAACATATTTTGCTAAGTATATAACCTTATATAACATGTATAGCACCCTTTTTCTTGCTTTTGGTCGATTTTGGTCGTGTTTTCTGCTCCAGAGTCTGGTGCCCTGACTGTAGATGATGCTATGTTGGGGTTTGGGTTGCTGTCATTTTGTGAGCTGACTTTATTGTGTCCTTTTTTTTACTTCGTCCATCTTTGTCCCCTGTGTTCCTCAACTGGGTTGCAGTTCTGGCCTTGTCCCAAGTAAGGCGCTTGGATTCACATTTGCCTTGTTGCCCCCTTTGCAAACCAGATGGTCTTGGCAGGTCCAAAAGCGGGTGCCAAGTCTGGTAGATGATTGCAGCAATGTGCAGAAGCATGACATCGCATGACCACAGGCTTACCATGCTGCCACATTTGCAGCTATTACAAACCTATCACCTTAAGGATGCTCCTCCGGGTCTAATTCTGCACAAGTATGTGCGCGTCATTTTGCCTAATTTTGCTATTGTAGTTCGATGTTCGATGACAAGCTTTCGTACCATGCACAAGCTTCGATACTTCAATGCCAACATGTCCCATACCCATCAACAACGAGACGTTCCGTTTGGTGGATGAGGTGAAGCTGTGGCGGGGAAGTATGGACGAGGCTACTGATTCAAGTGCTTTGGCTCAGGTGAAGCTGAGTGGGATGCAACAGTGTAGCCATTTTCGACACCTGTCAATACGATGGCCATGCCAAAGAGCCGCTTGGTTTGAGCACCGTCATGGAAGGCATTGGCAAAGACCTGGCCCATTCTTAAAATGCTTCGCCAGTTGATGCTCACAACGTTTGTGGCATCACTTGCACATGCACTGGCAGCATTGCCACGTCATGCAATGCCTGTGTCAAAATGGAAACGGAATTCGAGCAACAGGGTGGTGACTGGTGATATCCGCAGCTTCATCAATTGCGCGGCATCAGGCCAGGTGCGGAATAAATGCAATCCAGCATACAATAAAGTCAACGATGGTCAACAGTTCAATTGAAAGCTAAACAATGGAAGCATATTGAAACGAGTTTTGAAATGTTGTGAATGGTACTCATAGTTATGCCTCCGGCCATGTGATTTCATCAAGATTAGCAGCACGTTGAGGTGACACAAGCCCCTTGCTTTGCGATGTTGCAGCGCAAATTGGCCGCACAATGCCGGACAAGATGAAACACAAAGAACTTTTTGAGGGCTTCTCAGTGGCGCGCCTTGTGCATCGGCACACTTGGCCGACTGCACAGCACTTGGACATAGTTGACCTGTGTGCTGGCTGTGGTTTGGTGGGCCTCTTCCTTGCTTTAATGCATTCACAGAGGAAGGTTCTTGCTATGGATCGGTGCCAGTCTAGACTTGCAGCTCAGCTGCACAAGCAAGTCGCCAGCCGATTTCACAAAGTGCAAGAAAGAATTCACTGGAAAACTGCAGACTTGCGCCCCGTCGGCCCTGCGGATCCTGTTGCTTTGCCGACAGAGTCGGTGGTGGTTGCTTGTCACGCATGTGGTTTGCTCAGTGATGAAGCTATAGCTGCCGCAAGTTTCCAAACCTTGAGGCCAATGATCCTTCTGCCATGTTGCTATCCGTTCAAGCCAAAAGTGAACGCGAGGCAAAATGCTCCCAGCTTTTCCTGGGATCGCTTTCCGTGGCTGGAAAGGGGAGCAGTAAACAAAGCCGGCAGAGAAGCAGTAGATGCTGCAAGGATCAGCTTCCTGGAACGAATTGGATACACTGTATCAATTGACTTCATCGATCAACAGATTACACCGCATAATAAGGCAATAGTTGCAATCCCGGACGCGACTATGCACCTCTGAACAACGAAATACAAATCCGCTGAATGCTGAATTTGGCTTGGCTCCTTTTCAATGACAAAAGGGAGCCAAGAGGAAAGCTACCGTTGCACAAAGACTGCACGCTGGATACTTCAAAAATGCTCAAAAATAGTTTTGAGTCAAAAATGTCTTGCTGTGACTGCCCATGTGTTGCAAATTTTATCCTCACGTGACTCATGTGGTCCTGGCCTGTTGCTGTTGAGTCCGTACGGAACGGGACCTGTATGGTGTAGGGACGTATTAGAGAAACCCTAGGAGGATCTAGGAGGCACCTTATTTATGCAAAGCACATGTGATGTTGCTGACGTGAGTGACTTGTGAGCTTTGCGATCACAGGTGCGGCTCAAGAGTTTCAACTGTCAATCAGTAGAGCCCCCAAACAAGGCGATGGGATGTGGTGCCTGTCACTTGTATTGAGTTTAGTTTTGGACAGACACGCAGCAGAGCAAAGTTTGGAAACTTTTTGTTGCCTGCAGTATAGTGTGCCACTAACTATGCCCTCTATAGATGTATACATATTGTTATTTATCATACATATGCATGTGAACACGCACACACAATATATAATATACATATATCATATATGTATAACTATGTGTATATATCTATATACATACGGTAATATATATATATATACCAGACCGTACCTGCAGGGTGTACATTCAAACTTATGCGTTGTATTGTGTTGTAGTATTGTAGTCCAGTGTAGTGTACTGTACGGTACTGTATGATATGTCACGTCAAGCCACGTCACGTATGTCATGTCATGCCGATTCATGCCGTGTCGTGTTCTGTTCTGTTCTGTCTTGTTCTGTTCTTGTTATGTGAGAGGGAGAGAGAGGGAATAGAGAGAAAGGGGGAGAGGATATGAATTGGTCTATGCATGCACTATTTATCACGAGGCAGAAGACGCAACTTGCAGACAGAAAACCCCCTACAGTACTTAGTCTATACTCTGTGCTTACCCTGCCCATGATCAATCTTCAAGTGGTGGTGGTTGGTGACGGCTTTCTCTTACTGGTTTTGGCAGATTTGACGTTCATGTAACAAGGTGATGGGGACCTTGTACCCACTTCCGTTTGAGTGTAGCTTTCAGCTCTGCGACTAAGAAGTTCCCTGCCAAGGCAAAGCACCCTCAGAAACAGACATTGTCGAGGTGAACTTCTATGAGAGCTACAAACTTGGCAAAAAGCTTGGTCAGGGAACTTTCGGACAGGTGAGGCTTGCAAAAGACAAAGCCAAAGGCACAGAGCTGGCAGTGAAAATTGTTGATGTAAGGCACTATGATGAAAAGTCCGGCGTGTGCACGGGACAAATTAGCCGTACTAGGAACAAAGCAACACGGGATGAGATCGTTTTGTGGAAGCGGGTTGGCAGTGAGGAATGCTTGCATGTAGTGCGGCTCCATAGAGCCTTCTCAGACAACTCTTTGTACTACATGGTTTGCGAGAGGTGCAAGAGGTCAATGCTGGACATGACAGTGGACGGCTTGACAGAAGCAGACTTGTCGGACATCTTCAAGCAGATGGCCTTAGGAGTCTTGCACACCCACACTGCCAATATAGTACACCGCGACATCAAGCCAGACAACTTTCTTTGGGGAGGTCCGGATCATAGCGTTTTGAAACTCTGTGATTTTGGGTTGGCTGCTACAATGCCAGCTGGTGGCAAGCTGCAGGGCGCGTATGGCACAGCACCGTACATGGCTCCAGAGATGCTGAAAAACCTCGGATATGGCTATTTGGTGGATATTTGGTCCTTGGGTGCAGTTGCATTTTTGCTTGCATTTGGCAAGTTTCCCTACGCCCCTGCCGAGCAGACCTCTGCATCGATGAAGGAGGCCATCAGCAAAGACCATCCATCCCTGTGCATCCCAACAGAAAGGGCAGAACGGACTCTTTGTTCCGAGGAGCTCATGGGATTTATCCGCTCGAGTCTTTGCAGGGATGTGGAGCAAAGAAGGTCTGCCAAGGAACTCCTTGAACATACATTCATCGTCAACAGGCCTGAACCAGACAAGGAGCTTGGCGGGTAACGGTAGTGGAGGTGGTTAACGAAGATATATTTTTTGGTGGAATATGTTTCATTATTTTTCAAGTGCCCGCCCACATTGAGATCACACCGTTTCTGGCAGCCTTACAGTGTAGAGTGTCTAATTTCGGCTGGCTATATACAACCATCATCAACCGGCAACATATAAGATTATATAATATTATACAAGGACAAATGTTGTCCTTACATGTTGCCGGTAAATATCTAACCACCATTTCGCCGTCATCCTGGTAACCGCAGCCATCCCAGTCATCATATTTCATTCTCATCATTCTCATCATCATCATCATCACCACCATCCCAGACCCATCTTACCCGTCTTGCCCATCTTCCCCGTCTTACCCATCGCCAGTACCATCAACTTCAACGTCAATGTCACCATGACCATCACTATTGCCATCATTCCCCGTGCAACATCGTGACAAGTGTCCTCACCATCAAATGCCTTTTTTTTGCCTTGGCAAATCGTTTTATAATATATATATATAGCATTATATAGCAGGTTTTCTCCAGCTGCGATTGGCGTTGTGGGGCCAGCTCAATTTTGCAAATTTCACGCCATTGCACAACGTTTTGTGTTGTCCCTTCATTTCCTGGCATGGTGTACCTCACTAAAGCGACTCTGGCAGAAATGGGCACGTGCATTGTCCTTCGCCAACCATGTCCAAGAGCAGATTAACTATGAACACAGAGCACAGGGACATTTATTCAAGACTCCCAGCACCAATGCAATCCAATGCAGCAGTTTGTGTTCACTTTCATTATATACTGCACGTTCCCGCTCTTGAGGAGGAAAAGCCAGATGTCCAGGAAGGTAAAGATGCTGCACCTCAAGAAGCAGATCAAGACCATTCGCCCACCCGACAGACAGTGCACATCCGCTCCTTGACGGACAATATGATGACTAGACCAAGCCCAACAGTGCAAAACGGCATCGATGAGCTGCTGCAAAAACTCTTTGAAAAATACGGAGGAGAGGCAGCAGGCTCAAATATGCTCTTCTCTGAAGGAGATGAAGATGACAAGAAAACGGAAGATGATGTCTCGCCAACTCTTCGGAAGGCAGACAACCGAATTCGAAAGAAAAATTCTCGCCGCAATGTGAAGCATGTCACCCACTCTGGTGTCCTTTCGCCTTCGGCAGCAAAGGCATTGAACATAAACACCGCCAGCTCAGAGGAGGAAGGGCAAGAGGAGGAAGGGCAAGAGGGTTCCTAGCACGGCGAAAGCAGCGAAGGATTATGTATGTTTCACTTTTCATGTGCATCAATTCAGCTTGCACAAAGTGCAGTGAATGTCCTTTTTTGCGCGGCTTACTGAACTCGCCTCATCAAAACATGTTCTGGCCTGCAACTTCATACATCTTTATACCATCAATGATAATGTTGACGTATGTCGGTCCAACAAATAGCTTGCTGCTTTCAGACAGATGCAGATGTAGATGTAGATGTAGCTTATTGTAGCTTCATGTTTCTGGCAGGAGCAGATGAATTTGAAAGCAACTGTGCCCGATGGCTGAAAGTAGCTTGCTTTGCTTTGCAAGTTCACACCATCAAATCCCACTTCACAGGATCTCACGGCCATAGATTTCCCACTTGGACCTGCTGAGTTACTGTAGCGTGGAAAGCTCTGGGATTTTCAGGGCTGCAAGATGCGATGGGGTTGAGAGTTGCGAAAACACAGCGGAAGCAGGACAAGGTGCAGAAAGTCCAAAGCAACACAACTCCCCCACTTGTCACTCACAACTCACAACATTCTATTTTTCAAGGTTCCAGTTCTCCCTCATCATCCAAAGGCTTCCAAAGAACCTTCGGCGTCTATATTTATAGCCAGCACTTGGGCTTTGCCCCCACGTCTTTCGGGATGATTGACAGACCCTCATTTCTGGTGCCCTTACTCTGACTTCGTTGTTGAAGATCGAACGGCAAGATGGCTCTAGGTCAGTTGACCTGACGTCCCCATGAACCCGCGGCCAAAATCCTGGGAACAATTTGTTTATTTGATGTTTTTTGCCTCTTTTCTGCATCTTTTTACACCCTTTTGACACCCTTTTTGTACGTGCGCCGTGCTATGGGCATATAAACCCTAAGAAACTTAAAGAAACCTTTAAATTAGCCTTAAAGAAACCTTTGAAGATACTCTAAATAAACCCGCCAGAAACAATAGAGATGAGACCCTAAAGAAACTCCAAACAAACCCTAAAGAAATCCTGCGGGGCGTAGCGCACGTGCTGTGGGTATATTGCGAAAGCCAGCCGACAGGCAAGGCTGAGTTGTTGTTTGCGAACGTAGTGATTATTAATGATTATTAGGGGGCCTGGGGGGGTAGCTGAATGTAGCTGTAGCAACTGCCGAAGCGGGAAAGACCACAGAATTTTTCCAGGCCATGTACCAGGTGGCAATTTAGCGACGGTAGGGCTTAAGGGTCTTGGTATGGGATAAACCATGCTGAACGTCAGCGGCGAAAATGGTCTGGTGGGCGTCGCATTGAAGATGCTTGAACTTTCTGTCCGATTTGGGTGAAGCTTCTGATGGATGAAGCGCTGCGGGTGATATGGCCTGAGGGGAAGAGCCATGCTGAACCTTAACGGCTGATCTGATCAGGTGGGCTTCGCGTTGAAGATGCTTTACCATGTTTGTTTCATGTATTGTTTGGAGCTGAAGATGGCTAGACCACATGCGATCCAGTCAGGTTTAGGGTGTGGCGATGCAGATGCGAGGGGGTGAGAGACCAACTCGAGTTGCTTGCCGCATGCGAGGTACATTGACCTACCCTTTTTTTTGCGACAGGTTGGCGGTAGTATTTACTCTCCAGTTTCCTGACTTGGACGCTGAAAATTGAGAAAATGCACGCACGTACTATGTTAGTTGTTTTTCTTACTTTTGCCAGTTTTGGAAGCGTCCATGTTAGCGTGACACATGTCACAGGTCCACTAACATGGACACACAAACAGGTTTTTTTGAACAGTATTCAGCTAACATGGGCATTCATAGTAAGATTTTTGGTTTCTTACGGCGTCCATGTTAGCTGAATACTGTTCAAAAAACCTCATCGAGTGTCCATGTTAGTGGAACTGTGACGCTTCCAAAGCTGACAAAAGTAATAAAAACAACTAACAACTAACATAGCGTACATTTTCTCAATTTTCAACGTCCATCTCAGGGATCCGGAGAGTAATTAAATACCCCCTGCTTCATCAGCTGATGGTCAACAGCAGCCCTGGGTCTTCCAACTTGATCTGTCGGATGGTCCCCAAGGGGGTGATTTGTCCTAGGTACATCAGAAATAATTAAACGGGCAATTTTCGATGGCAAACTGTTAGTTTCCCAGAGGGTGTCTTCTGATCAAATTCAATTCTCTTTCTGGTTGATCGAATCCCTTCTTGGACATTCATAGTAAGATTTTTGGCTTCTTACGGCGTCCATGTTAGTGGAGCTGCATCGATTTTGAACTTTTGGCGGATCGCCATGTCAAACCGTCTCCATGCTGTCGCCCGTTACGCTTGTCAGGGACGTCCATGATAGTAAACTTGTCCCTGGGGCAGTGATGCAACTTCCCCATGCACATTTCCAAAGCAAGAGGCAGCCAGTTTTGCCTAATTTCCCTTTATAGAAATGGTTAAAACAGCTTCAAAAATCACAAGTTCGACCCGGACCCAATCTCAGACCTCCAAAGCTTTCATTTTGGTGAGCTGCGACGGTGTCAACAACTATGATACCTGTGCAGCCCTCCAAACTGCAGCGGGCCGACTAACATTGACGTTGAGGGGAGCAATGTGTGAGAATAGCTTGGATCACATTCAGGAATCTCCTGTGAGGGCTCCGTACAACCTGTGAAATTCTCTCCCTGATGTTGCTCGCTGTGCTTGCCAGGGACGTCCAGGTTAGTGGCCTTTGCATCAGTCTGTCGGCCGTGATTGCTGCAAATTCCCCAAACAAGAGGCTGCCAGTTGGTGCATGTTGGTGCAATTTCTCTATTCAAACAGCAAAAAAGTCCCAGCTTCAACCCGGGCCCAATCCAAGACCTCCATGGGCAGCCCTCCAAACTGCAGTGGGCCGACTAACATGGACATTGAGGAGCCCCAATTTGTGAGAATAGTCTTGCTTGCATTTAAGGAATCTC
>Ga0126342_10016322_pt1 | contig 12951 bp, 9 predicted proteins | sample Cyp1metagenome_FD_92528 | JGI IMG/M metagenome (GOLD analysis project Ga0126342, IMG submission 92528) | Coral microbial communities from Lord Howe Island, Old Settlement Bay, Australia - Cyphastrea 1 metagenome | ecosystem: Host-associated > Invertebrates > Cnidaria > Coral ... | reverse complement strand
CAAGACGACATACAGTGGAGTTGCATCATGTATGTGAGGAAGTGCAAAAAGACGTACAGCAGCGTTGCATCATATATGTGAGGAAGTGCAAATGAACGTTATTGCCCCACCCCAACCCACCCCGTTAACCCCATGAAAGACATAGAAACATGCAAAACGCTGGTTCGGTTTTCAACCCGTAGGCATAAACATGTGCTTTGAGCTTTGAACCATGAAAACAGGGGATTATCAGATTTACCCTCCAACTGACATAGATCAATGAGCTCGTTGGAGGAAACAATTGCAGGAAACCACGGTTTTTGCTCAAAATGCGGTTTCTTGGACATTTACATCCAACCAATTCTAGGATGACATGGGTTTGTCCATGGGTTTGTCTACAAATCGGCGATTTACCCTCAAACTCACATCGACCCTGTCACATAGGGGGGTTGTGAGAGGTTTTCCTCTTGGGAGGGCAGTTTGCAGGGTCTACGTTAGTTGTGGTATGGCAAACGGAGAAGGTAAGACCAGGGAATAGAATAGTCAAGTCTGATCAGATCTGCATACTACCGTCCCTAATATTCTAATGAATTATTCAGATCCAAGTGAAACAAAAGAAACTATTAAGAAACAACCATGAACAACAGGGATGTGACTTCGTGGTATCTATGGTTTTGCATCGGCTCTTTTATTGGAGAGATACGCCACCACCTCCCCAAAAAAGATGTCAAGCAGGCAGAGATCCAACCAGAATAGGGTAATATGAATATAATGAAATACTCATGTCATTACAGTAACCAAAAGAAAAATACATGATTTTTGACTGAAGGGGATGGTTTTTTTTTGAAGAAGGTGCCAAGTGACAACTGCAACTTGATATCAGCGACAAGTTCGCGCTGACTCTTGGCAACTGAGTCTACGTATATGGGCCTGTCCAAAGACGGTGTGTACCTCACTATGGCCATCAATACATGGAGAACATCTATGAACATCTGGGAAATTTGAACCCATTGGAATTGGGTTTGCCTTATTTATTTTCTGACAGACCCGAATAAGAGCCAACTTCATCCATATTGTTGATACCAGCATATTATATACCGTATTAAAAGATGTTGATGCAATATTGACAGTAATATGTATCATTGGATATCATTAGTGGTATTGAAAAGGTACATACTAGTATGTATTCCCACTAGATCCCATAGGCATACCTAGGATCCATATCAACCGAAGGCAGCATCCAATAGTTGCTCAGCCATGCTCAGCCAAGGACGACAGAACCTGTCGGAGGTCTAACAGGTGACATCAGGGGGCCATCGGTGTGGCCTTGGATGACGCAGGCTTAGAAGGTGTTGTTTTTTATATGTTTTCTACGGTATACATAAAAATATATACAAAGAGCCAGATGTGAATATATATATATATATACGCGGTAATATACCAAAAGGGGAATCATGCCAAAAGTGGTTTGGTTTGATTTTGCACATTGCTATTATCATATACTATTTAAGATGTTTAAAAACTATGAGTGTGTATATATATATAGGGCAACATTTATGTGGTATCTCTGTAGCAGGTACAGAAAGTACTGTAAACTGCTGCTTACAGCAGGTTCATCAATTCCTAACGTGGGATTCACCTGCCATAGTCACCATCCCCAAGGCATCACCCTTTTTTATGGCACAGGCACCTTCCTGCCTCGAACGATGCTTGGCGTGACCGGGCCAGGGCCTTCAAGCCCGGGGATGGATTAAATTATATGAAATAAAACCTTTGATTTTCTATGGAAAAGTGGGGATTTAACATGATTTGACCATGAAAGATGTGAACATATATGAAAGATTGGTATGGGATGGGGTGAGACTGTTGATGAGACCGTTCGGGTTGGGGAAACAGTATTGTTGTTTAACTCATACCCATATGAGCAACAGTAAAAACCCCGGCAATACTAAATATGTATTCGACGGACATTGGTTTATGGAAATTGATGGGAATTGTTAAAAACACGAGGTAAGCGATGGGACCTTCCCAAATTAGCGATACCCCTTTTCAAGGTTATGTCATCATATTTCTCCAATATTCACATTAGCGATACCCAAATATCACATATTATTAATAGTTCATCACATATATATATATATCAATATAAATGCAGCAGTTTCCTGCAAGCGATACCCCCCAAGTTTACCATATATTATTGTACCAACGTGTGGTAAGCGATGGGACCTTCCCAAATTTGTTGATGTCCTTTCCGTGAACCTAGGGTTTTCACAATCGCTCATATGGATTAGTAGAAAAATGAACATATAAACAAACATCATGGGATATGCCGGGATATAGACTATTTGGTAAGATAATACCTCCTTTCTAATATCCCTCGCAGATTGAAACGTTCGCCCAAAAGCCTAAAAGGCCATATCGTATTTGCGACCGAATTTGCCACCCCACTTCCAGTGCTAATTTTGTGTGATGGTTGTGAGCGGCAAACGTTTGGATTTGTACGAAATATTCAACATGATCTCGAACGAAACCCTGGTGTAGTCTTGGTCCCTTTTTTTGGAGTTATCCATTAATATTAGGTGTTATGAGAGATGGAGTCAACAATGCAAGTAAAATTGATCTTTGATCCACTGTAGTATGATCCATGTTGCAGTCGATCATTTGGAGCACAACCGTCCCATGTGGTTCACTCCGAATGATTCATAAGCGGTCAAGAGGTCAATTGGGATGCTAGATGGTGCAGACTTACTGAACTATACTCTCCACAATGCCATTCACCAGGGATGGGGAAGTTTTACTGGGGCAAGGGCTGAGTTGGTGATGGCACTTGGGAGGGTTGGAGCTGGGTACTGCCAAATTTGGATAGGATGGAGACATCAAACCAAAGATAACATAATAAACTTGATGAAACTGGCATGACTAAGTCACCTCTGTCAAAAGCCTACCAATGTGACCCGGAATTAGCCTTGTGCCGGGACTTGGTCCAACACCATGCTTCACGTCTTCCCTTAAACGAATTGAGCATTGGTTGGTAAACCTCTGTTGGTTAAATGATAAACATAGTTCACTGGAAACCCCGTTCTTCAACAGCCATTATTTCATGGAATGACATTTCGGGTAAGCCGATTTAAATATATTATCGTATATCATAACACATAATGTACATATCTCTATGTCTATACATATCAGCAGATGGTTGGTTGAATTCCCCACTACGCTCTCATTAATTTTACCGTCTATTATCCTCTTCACCAATTTTTTCGTCGCCACCTGAGGAGCCTTGACATTGGCGGGGAGGAGACGCCACCTGAGCCACAGGTGCCGATGGGATCCAAGCAGATCGGAATAGGTTGAGTTCTAATGGATCACTGGAGAATCTATGGGGAATGGTAACCAAGGATGCTAAATCACCAGGTTTTCTTCTCACAATGGGTGGTGCCCATTTTGATCGTATTTTACAAAATGTTGTTGAGGGCAACTTTCCGCATGATCCCGCATGTTTTTTTTGTGGTCAGATCTGAGTGATCCGGGGTTGACATTATCCTGTGATAGGTTGTACATAGTGAGAAATAAAAGGCAAATAGAAGTGTAACTACAATCCCCGTGGAGGTTCGCAAGTTTGTACTTTTCAAGTGGAAGGAAAACGTAGAATTGAGAACCGCCAATGGATCCTAAATTACTAAATTACTAAATGAGTAGATCCTACATTTCACCAACATTTCAGGATGTTGGCAGTTTCAGCCAGATTGTTGGCAGAGTTTAACCTTTGCTTTCCACCAATTCTGGAAGACAGTCTCCCATTGGCTCATCGTTGAATGCTGCATTTGGGACCCGAAAATGACTAGATGACATTGCTTCATCAGGCTCCCAGGGTTTCGTTTCGGAAGTATTTCATAATATATATATATATATACATATATACATATATATATATATACATATATATATATACATATATATATACATATGTATATATATATATACATATACATATATATATATCACCGGGGAAAGGACCGAGGTGGCCATTAAAACTCCAACAGGTCCAGCGCAGTAGCATTCCAGTGAATGGACATGCAACGCTTGGACCTGAGGGCGCTGTGCGTTGGGCCTCGCGCCCCGGGGGATGGCTTGAAACCCATATCTTCAGATTTTTTGGGGACGAACATCTGTAACTACTATCATCACCAGATATTTTGGCATTCAACATCAGGGTACCACGGTTTTGAGCTATAGCCATGTTAAGATATGTTAAGTGCCGCATGAAATGCACCGAATGATTTGGACCCCGCTCTGATCCAGTACTAAACCCCCAGATTTCTGTGGAGGAGGATAGGACTACTTGGGTTTACAAGGTACCCTACCCATGTTGATAGGGGGTTTACATAGCTATGAATATAGTACTTGCGACGATCATACCCTTGTTGATACGCTGTTTATATACATGCTCATTGCACACATGGTTGCGGTCATCAGGAGGTACGTGCAGGTACAGAAAATTGTGAGATTTATCAGAAAAGCCACCCGCACCATCCCCAAGTCATAAGCATTTTTATGGTTTATGCATTTGCATAAACCCACCATTTTTTATGGATTGGATTCCAACCATCCCCAGTCATGGTAGTTTATGGCCAGGGTTTCCCTGCTGAGGCACCAGCTCCAGGCCTGGGAGGCTGAAAATTCATTGGTTTGTTCCGGCGGCAGACCCGAATGTTTCAATATGCTATGCTAGTGCAATAGATGGTGAAATAGGATGTTTTAGGGATGGTTGCGGTCGTCAGGCAGGAAGAATGTTCCAAACCATCTCCTGCATGCAAGGTCAATTTACAGGTGGACCTTTTTTGGGAATGATGCAACAGCCACATGGCATGTGCGGTTTATTCAGCTAGAATCAGCTGCAGGTTTCCTTGATCATCTTGAGGCCGAGGTATCATGGATGTGTTGCCGCAGGGTTCCGAAAGAGATCTTGACCGATGACATGAGGCAAGTGTCAATGGCGGGCGGATGCTACAGAAGCTTTTTCGCGGCAGTTAGGTGGTGATGGTGGTGATTTGGGACACACCAAATGCTTTGCGGTGAACTTTCGACAAAACAAATCAAGCTATTGAGCAGGTTCTACACTCCACTCATAAGTACACAGGATCTCACAGGTATCATAAGTATATCATAAGTATATCATAAGTATTCGTAAGTCACAGTTAGAACAAAAACCGCCATACTCTTGGCTCACTGGGTTCGGAGCATCCCACCGAACGACTGCCTGGGCGAAGTCCCCATTGGGGTGAGCCCAGTCGAGGCTCATTGCCCAGCCCAAATCTGCAATGCGCTCGCGACCAGGACGAGACAGGGAGCTTTTTGTTGAAACTGCACTGCGACCGTGTAAGATATATATATATATATATATATCAGTGCATTATGTGAATACATATATATATATATGGTTATATATATATCATATAAATATGTATATATATATATGTATAAAGTATGTATGAGTCATTTGAAACAATGTATATATATATGATTAAGCATATGATTATAATATCTGAATTTATGCCATACATACAATGTACTATAATGTGAAGTTGCCGTCACTTCGATAGACATTTCCAACTGGCTCATCCTGGCGGGATTCCGGCGCCAATGGCAGGAATGGCTGAAGTAGCTGCGGTGCAGGGCCGCCCAGCTTTTCATAACTCATGACATATACATATATGTATACATAGTGGCCATTGTAAATGATTTAAAATAATGGTTATCATGATTATTCCCCACTATTATATACATACACATATAACCATTATCAATAGAACACAACCAAATGATACCAAATGTACTGTGCTAGAATGCTAAACCCAACAATTAGCCATCCAGGAGGTAAAAAACATGTTGATGGCTTGGAATCCAACCATTCCCAAATGGTAGTTGTTTATGGCATTTGGTTTACTTGCAAGGAGTACACGAAATGTTAATCTCCTAGAAAGATGTGGTATCTAGCTTGATACCTTGGATCCCCGTGTTAATCATTGTCCAAACATGCATGGATGCGTACCTAAAAAGCCAAGTGCAGTCCAGTATGTGTATGATTTATATATATACATACATATACACTATATATATACATATTTATTTATACACTGTATATACACTGTACACACATTTGCAATCAGTTGCACATGTAGTTAGACGTAGACTAATCCATGTACCGCAATCAGTTTCTGCGTGATTTTCCCAGGCCTTGCTCAACCGCCCCGTGTCATTCTCTGTGGCGAGCCCAGGATGTGACAGACAGGGCAGTAAATTGGTTGGGGCCGCCGCCGCCCCTAATGAGCTGAGTTTAGCTAAGTTATGGATAGTCATGGTAGATGTGTGGTTTGCTATGATAGATATATGGTTTACTATGGTTTAGCCAAGTTATAAGTTGGATGGTTTATCGCAGATATTGGTAGAGAGATCCTACAGTTGGGGTTATAAACCAATTTACCTGGGGGACTTCTTCTTCTTCTTCTTCTTCTTCCGCAGCATTCAGATGTGTCTCATCTAAGCTGAGCAAGCAGCACGATTGCACTGCATGAACACTAGTTGCTGATCGCAGCCCCACTGCGATCACCGTGGGGACGGTCACCCGCGGCAACTCCTCGCGTCTACACGAATGCACCGACACAAGGAATCACTACGAGAACCTACCAGGTGCAACACCCTTTGCAACAATCAGTGTTTTAGGTTTGCTCTTTGGCAATCAAACATGGCTGGAAAATCTCTCATTTAGTTCGATCATGTTCCCACTAAAACATGTATGGGTGATTTCCAGACGGCCATGTATTACCTGTGGTACACCTAATCTTGATGATGTTTCTGGAACCCCATTTTGTACTCGTAGTTGGTGTATCCAAATTGGGCTGATGCTGCTGAGTATCCGTCCAAGAGTGCGTAAGAGTGCACAGTGCAATGGGATGAGACGACTCTCAGCACGGAGCGTGCAGCTGAGATCAATGTTTAAGGAGATTGCTCAACTAATCTGATCCCCCAAAATTAAATACAACCGTCTTGAAACCCTGGTTTAGTATGGTTTAGTATTGGATCTATTCATTTTGGCAGACCATATGCGAGGTACAGTATTTAATATTAGGGAGATGGGATTAACGAGGATTATCTTCAACAACTCTCAATCTGATTCACCCAAAAGTTGCATCAAACTAAGCCCCTATTCCGCAAACATAGCCAAGAATGGGAAACTGGGAAACCCATATTAGATGATATTAGATGTATAGATGGGTGTGACAATAGGCGTCACCTCAAATTTTGATCATTGAGAAAAGCATGTTCCCTGAAAGGCCCATCAATTGGTGCGAAATCCCCCCGATTGGGAGAAAGCCAGCTCATATTGTTGTTGGGTTATATAAGTTATATAGCAGATTATAGCAATATATTATCCCAATTTATTGTAACATATTTTGACCATTATGTCATTGCATCCCCATGGATTTTCCCCAACATGGAAGCCAAAATGGATAGATTTTCTGCTTGTCCGGCCACGTCACGTCAGGTCTCGTCATAGCCTCCAGATGTTTCTTGGTGACTGCGCCGGGTGCACTGTGCTGCGGAGTGTGGGGTTAATGCGAACAGAACTTTGGAGAGATCAAGAAGATCTTATTTGGGTCACCACAAATGATGGTTTGTAGGGAAAAAAATGAAAATGGTTTATTTCTGATTTCGGAATAGTGATTTGCTTAGACCTATAGTCAATATGTGAATGCGTCAAGACCTACATTGACCTACATGTCCATATTTTTTGTTTTTTTGAGGGCATGGGAACATAAATCCCTGCGAACTTTAGCTGTGAACTGAAGGGAACCAGGGTTTCGACATTTTCGACCCATAGGACCCATACGAGATTTGAATATCCATGGTGAGAGAATGTGATATATTGTCCCCTTCATTTCTTTACAACAGTTGGCACTGGAAAGAAATCTGTATCTTGGTGGGTGAGCTGGGATGAGCTAACGGCATGGAGCAACTCCAGTGAGATTTTGACGCCTGGACGGGTTGAAAGAGAAACAATACAGGCTTTACCTGAACTTTGCCTCTTTCCAAAAACATGCAAAGACCCAAACTTGGAATGGAACATGTATTTATGGGAAACCCTTACATTTGAATACCTATATGTATACTGTGTATATACTGTATATATATACATATGTATATATTTAAATAAATAAATATTAATAAATAAATAATAATAAATAAATAATAATAAATACAACATATATATATAATATATAGTTATCTGTTGTAAAAGACATTGACACAACAAAGGCTTCCGGATAACAAAAAGCCCGGCAGCTTGGTACTGAGGTCGCAGCGACAGGGCGGATCGTGTGGGCCCTATGGAGAATATATGGAGAAGATATGGGATATGTGGTAAATTAACATTGAACAATATTGAAGCCATATGAGATTGAATTTATATTGATACCATTGTTTATTGGAGATATATGGAGATATATTGGTAAATTATCAATCAATCATTGCCCTCTGGTAATATAAGATTGAACCATATTGAAGCTGAAAATCACCAATGTTGAGTGGAAAGCAATCTTCCAACGCCATAACCCCTACCTGGCAGCGTCTATGTGAATCTACTGGAGGGGATGTGTTCAATAGTGTCCAATTATAGTGACCTCACTGTGACCTCACTGGAATCATGGTTAGATTACGGGGAATCATCCCAACATAGCCGAACTTTTCAGTAGTGAATTAGTATATTTTACCCAGAATTATGGAGATCAACATGGTAATATGTCATAATATGTGATGTATACTTATAATATGTTATCATAGGGAATATCATAATGATATCTGGGATGAGGATGACTTTGGGGATGCATACAGGAATATACTGGGATATAATGAAGATATAGTGATATGTAATGGGATGTCATGGTTGTTGTTGAGATAAGATTGGATATACTACGAAGCATGCTATGTGGGTGTGTTTGGAAACAGTCGCTTCAAAGTAAATTTATGGCCAGGATTTTAACCAGAAAGATGATAAATCATTTGATTTACTGGTACCATGTTTTCAGATAATCGGATACCCATGACAACTCATGTTGGGGTCGAAAAAATGCAAACTTTGGGTTTTGTTTGAAAATGGGATCGACGTCGCAGCCCGTGGTTCAGTTGCCATTAAATGAGGTACACTCCATTTTCCCCCAGATAGATATCACCAAAATCTGACCTTATAAAGGAACCTCAGCCAAAAAAACGCAGCACCTCTCACCTCTTAGTCGATCATCAAGGCGCATCTCTTTGTCAGGTACGTGGTCGGGTACGTGTTTATTAGATTTCAGTTGGTTTCAGCGTTTGGAAGATCAGGCATGATTGAATGGTTGTTGTTTATTGCTCGTGATTTTCAAAAATGAATATCAATGAAATTGAACATCCATTCTGCGCAATTGTTTGCAACCTCCTGCCCGATCTGGTCCTCTAAATGATGATGGTTTGTTGGTGGAATAAGCCCAGAGATGGCGACCATTGTTTTTGTTTGTATATGATTCCAATTTGCTCAGATTTGCATTGTGCGAAGCATGGTTTCAAGAAAGCATTCATAGTTCTGGAGTTCTGGAGAAGATTCAGTGCATTATTCTTGGCTTCCAACACTTTTTTCGATCCCTGGGAGGAGGATTCCCAATTCGAGGAATATTTCTCACTAGGCATCGACTGGATCCATGCTTGGGAAAATCTCAGATCACAAGATTAAAAACTATACTAATTACAGTATATTCTAACTATACTATCCATCTTAATACTTAAAGACCTAGAGCCCAAATTTCACCCGGCTTTGATTCGTGTCGAAGCTGGACACAGTTGTTCACCCGCTGCCCTGGCCGAGGTTTGTCGTATCATATCCGCGTGGCATGACGCCGGGAGACCCGCCCAGGGTGGTTTCCTGAAACACCTCTATTGCAATTTCAATGGAGAAAATGAGGATAAACCACTGGATTGTCGGATTGTCCAGTATAAACCATCTATTTAAATTCTATTTTGGGGTCCCCCAGTGATGGAAACCTCCATACAGGTTTTGATAACACAGATCATATTCCTAGTTTCTGTCATCATGATATATCATGATCGTTTTTCATTGAGATATGTGTATGTGAGAAGGCATTCACAAGGGAACAAATCTGGAGAAGAGGATCTACTGTAGTTAAATGTAATTAAGCGAACAGACAGCCAACAGGTGACATGTTGTTCTCAACCAATTGTCAATAGTATCAGTAGGGATTGTGATGGCTCTAGCCAATAAAGGAAATGTTGTAAGATGTTGTAAGTATATCAAGTCGCATTATTGTTCCGACAGAACATGACATAGTAACCATAGTCGTCCAGTACATTTCCGACTTCGAATCGATGTCTTGATCCCTGCGCAAAAATTGGAGATGTCCCAACGATCCAAGTACATGGTCTGAAGATGCAAATTGGCATCATGTTCAATCATACACGCTCCTGGCCCTCCTCATCACTACCAGCATCATCATGATATTGACAATGATGATTGTTTGTTTCATCATCGTCGTCGTCAGAATCATCATCATCATCACCACCACCACCATCACCAGCAGCATCATCATCATCATCATCATCATGATCATCATCATCATCATCATGTCAAACCTTTATCATTGCCTTCTTTGATTTCCCCCTGACCCTCCAAGGCCCTTGGTTGCTGCCCCCACCGCATTTCATTCTCGTGCTGCCTCTCCGGGTGGAGCACCCGGCTCCCCACCAGTGCCCCATGCGACACTGCCGCTGCACGGGATCTCAGAGGATAGATGAACCGTGGGGCTCAAAAGAAACACAAACTGTTCATATGGAAAATGATGAAAAACATCTTGATAAAGGGGAAACCAAATGTATACCAGTGAGTTTAAGGGCAAGCGATTTGGGTAAATGAAAACCGTATATCTCGCGACGACATCACCGTAGATGATGGTAAGTACAGGGAAGCATCCCAACAATGGCTAGCGTTTCCAGTTTCGGAGAAGTGAATGTATGATCGATAATGACAGCTAGTGCGCGGATCAACCTCATGTCATTTGGGTTCCTTGTTGCATCACTCATCGAGCCCTTGAGGTTCGCTGGCGTGCCAGCAGCTCAGTTGCAAAAGGCCTCTTTGAGGCCCGGTGTGCCAGGGGTTGCACCGTTGGCATTGCAAGCAGGGTCCCACGTAGCTGTGCCTCAAGCTGTGGCGATGCGGGTGGGACCGCAGGAACCCCAAGCAACACAGCCAGCTCAAGGGTTGCCAGCTGGGCCCAAGATCCCAGAGAACGTAGATCAAAGCACAGCACCGCAGCCTGCAGTGCATGCACCATCCACAGTGGAAGCTCCTGCTGCAGTGCAGGGAGTCCAGAGCTCACAGGTACAGGTGATGCACTTTCATGGGGACCCAGAGGTGAGGCCACCCCAAGCGCAGGGAGTTTCAGAACAGAGCCAGTCCTTGACTCTGTCACAGCCAGCGCAGTCCGGCAGCCTGGTGTCTTTTGGGGGGAACGGACTGCTGTTGGCGCAAGACATTCACGCAAATGTCAAGCCATTATAAATGTTTCTACTGTCAAGAGTCAACAATAGTATACAACAGTTATTTATTTACAAAATGTATCAAAATGTCATACCAAGAAGCTTGCGTAGACTCGTAGACATGCAAGTCTTACAGGCAAACAAAGAGTGACAGCGATCGTGTCTTTGGAATTTTGGAAAAGTTCGTAAACCTTGGCAGACCAGGCCATACCCGTTTGAAGCCGGTGCACGTACCCCCCAGAGCAATTTGGCGTCCAGGGTTCCAAACACATGCCCTCTGCAAACATCACCTTTGCGGGTCATCATCGTAAACGATGTGATAGTGATGTTTTGAACTTTGAATCCTTCCGAAGTTGTGTAAAAAAACTAGACTGTGTTGGTTCTTGTTCATGCAACATATATTATATACAATATTAATTAATATACTTGTATGGGCCATGTAGTTTGGTAACTGGCAGGTAACCACTTTGTCTCTGGATGCACAACGCATTCTAAATAATCCACATACCAACGACATAAATAAGCCCATGTCCATCTCAATAGTTCATCACATGTGTATAGGATGTCTCAGATATTCTCAGATTGTATGGCAGCCAGGTCAGATGTGTTCACTCCCGAGGTCCAGTAGTGCGATGCAGCGGTCATCTTCCCACCCACCCTTGGAGCGCCTTGACAAGATGGGATGGGTACGAGCAGTGACCCAGACCCCTGTTGATTGGTCGCTGTGCACTAAAAAGACCTTCTTAGACGATTATCATCATCGACTACTTTTAGGCAAACAGTACCATGGCATGACAGAGGGTGTGAACACTGCTCATTCAGTTTGTCCAGAAACGGGGATTTGCTACCAATAACTGGCAGTTTTTCTGGGAAGATGATAAACGATTGAGTTCTCAGGATTTACCTTAAAACTTCAGACAAACTCATATGAACGCTATGAAAATCCATTGTATTCTGGTAAAAAAGGCTTGCTTGATATCCGCCCTTGCGGGATATCACTGGACATCACTTGACATCACTTGCTCCGAGCTCCGGTGCCTCGGAGACAGATCAACAGCTCCACTTTGGGTCGCCCTGAGGAAAGTGGCTGTTCCGCTCCCGGGAGTGACCCCGTGCGGGAGCTCAAGTGGGATCGTAGTGCAACCACCGGTGATTTACGGGAAGGATATGGAAGGATTTGTTTCGGGGTATTTGAATGGTAGTGCTTAAGGTGTGCGTTTTTGTATCTGATTTCTCTTTGGCTGGATCCGCGTTTTCCTGTCTGTTTTTTTTGCTTGAATGGGTCTTTGTGTTCCTTTTCTGCTTCTGTGCTTGTTTGTGTTTTCTTCTTGTCTGCATGTTTTTGCCTTTTTGCTTCTTTGCTTCTCAGTTTGGCTTTCTTCTTCTCTCCTT
>Ga0126342_10016321_pt1 | contig 12951 bp, 16 predicted proteins | sample Cyp1metagenome_FD_92528 | JGI IMG/M metagenome (GOLD analysis project Ga0126342, IMG submission 92528) | Coral microbial communities from Lord Howe Island, Old Settlement Bay, Australia - Cyphastrea 1 metagenome | ecosystem: Host-associated > Invertebrates > Cnidaria > Coral ... | reverse complement strand
TCATGTACGAAGTACAAGGAACGTTAACATGCCCCCCCACCCCACCCCACCCCAACCCCAAGACAAAGAGCAATACTCAAAAAAGAAGCAAAACGCACGTACGGTTTTCCTGCCGTAGGCACATACATCATCTACATCAAATTCATCTACAGTTACAGGTGCTCAACGTCTACATCTTAGCATGGCGCTCTACCACGTTTTCTTTAGAGCTATTTTGTCCAAGTTTGGGCAATTAGTGTCCCTAAGTTTGTGAATTGTTGTCCCCAAGTTTGGGGCAAGTTGGGGACAAAAATTCCAAAAGTTGGGGACAAAAAATCCCAAAAGTTGGGGACTCAAATTCCCAAAGGGGACAAAATATCCCCAAACTTGGGGACAATAATTACCCAAACTCGGGGACAATAATTGCAAAACAGCTTCTAAAGAGATAGCCCAACAACATGGTAGAGAGACATGCTAATCTACATCTCTTACAATACTCCTACAATGTCATTTACACATGAGTTCTCACACAGGAGTTTGCTTCCAGCAAGTTCTTCTAACTTTCTCTGTGCAAAAGCTTCTCTTTGTAAAAGCTTCCCTGTGTAAAAGCCTCTGTGTGTAAAAGCATCTGTGTGCACAAGCTTCTGCAAGAAAAGGCGTCTGTGTGTGTGAAAGGTCGTTTGTGTAAAAGCTCCTCTGTGTAAAAGCTTCTCTGTAAAAAACAGCTTCTTTTTGTAAAGGCGTCTGTGTGTAAAAGCTTGTGTGTGTGTAAAAGCTTCTCTATGCAAAAGTTTCTGTGTGCAAAGGCTTCTGTCTGTAGAAGCTGCCTGCGATGTGTAAAAGCTAATGTCCGTAGACGCGTCTATCCGTAAAAAAATCATCTGTGCAAAAGTCATTGCGTGTAAAAGCTCCTCTGTATAAAGACTTCTCCGTGTAAAGGCTCCTATGTGTAAAAGCTCTTTTGTGTAAAGACCTCTCTGTTTAATTTCAAGATATTAAAAGCGTTTGTGTGCAAACGTATTTGTGTGCAAAAGCTCCTCTGTGTAAAGCTCTGGGTAAAAAGTTTCTATGTGCAAAAGCTTCTGTGTGTAAAGGCTCCTCTGTGTAAAAACTCCTGCGTGCAAAAGCTTCTGTGTGGAAAAGCTTCGGCGTGTAAAGACTTCTCTGTGCAAAAGCTTCTGTTTGTAAAAGCTCCTCTGTGTAAGGACTTCTCTGTGAAAAAGCTTCTGTGTCTGTGTGTAAAAGCTCCTCTGTGTAAAAGCTTCTGTGTGCAAACTTGTTTGTGAGTAAAAGCTCCTCTGTGTCAAGACTTCTGTGTAAAAGCTTCTGTGCGTAAAAGCTTCTCTCTGTAAAAGCCTGTGTGTGTAAACAGGTCTGTGTGTAGAAGCTCCTCTGTGTAAAAGCTTCTGTGTGTAAGCTTGTTTGTGTGTAAAAGCTCATTTGTGTAAGGACTTCTCTGTGTAAAAGTTTCTGTGTGGAAAAGCTTCGGTGTGTCAAGACTTCTCTGTGTAAAAGCTTCTGTGTGTAAAAGCTCCTCTCTGTAAAAGCTTCTGTGTGTAAAAGCTCCTCTGTGCAAAGACGCAAACCTCAACTTGCTGATGTAGCTTTATTTCAGGTGGTGAGGAAGAGAACGGTCCCGGGGTGCTTTGAATTCATATGGCAGGGATTAGTGTCGCCTGGGTTCTGTTTGTGGGGTTCGCCTTAGGTCCAAGGTCCTAGCTCAGGGCTGTTTTGGGTTCATTCCCCTCAAGTTTGAGCCTTTGGGATTTGTGAATGGACACTGGTCTTGTTGAAGCCTCCCAAGTGTCGATTGTGAAGCCGTGCTTTGTTCAAGTGATTGTTGAGCACGTATTGGCATTCGCCAATACTGGCACGGCCTTTCCTGAAAGTCTGTTTTTGCCCCGCCCACCTCCCTAAATTTGGGGGGTGTTTGTGTCCCCAGCTGATGTTTTGTCCACAGCATCTGCCTATAGTGTATGCTTGATGGTGTGGATGTTGTTACCTCATGATATCAGCTGAAGCTGGAAAAAAATATGCTCAAGCGCGCCTGACTCGGATCAGGGTGTTGGGCTGGAAGCAGGAAATATCCTTCTGTGTTTGTTTTACCATGTACCTAGATTTAGATGGTTCTAGGCTAGGTGTTTTGCTTTGTAGGCATGGCTCAGTTTCAGTACATCCTTTGATTTCTTGATCTGTTCAGGCGCTCGCCTCGAAGAGATTTTTGATTGCACTCAGACTGGGTCGCTCTTCGGACGCTTGCATGTGCTAGCACACCCACAAAAACCCTTGTGGCTGGGTATGCTCAAAATTGGGCTCTACGACTTTCACTTCACCTTTGGTGGCTACTGGTCGGAGCTTCTGGCCACATTGAAGAAAGCTTTGCCCCAATAGTCCTGTCCCATTTTTGTGCCACGGACGTTGTGCAGATATGGGTTGAACTCTGCTGCAAGGGCTCTCAGCACTTCATCCAACCCTTCAGGCTGTGCGTGCTGCAAGTGCCGCCAATGCTTGGCACAATCTTGGGGGATAGCCCTTGGCTCTTGACGTGCGCCATCCGCCATCCCTTCCCATCTCTGTTGCGGCCACCGAGCCTCTCTGTCGCCCACCATCGAGTCTGATATAGCGCATGCAAATGATGAGGAAGATCAGGAAGTCTCCCTGCCAAAAGCGATGTGGGTTTCGGAAAGGGTTGCCCCAAGGGGCCTTGTAGGAAATCTGTCCTTTTGAATGCTTCCGGCCAGTAAAAGAAGCTTCACGAAAGCAGAATCCCAAATGGACCAGCGTCCTTTTTGGCCACCTTGGCCTTTTGGATGCTCCAATGAGAAACTTCCACCCTGGAGGTAGATCAGAAGCAGAAAGTGAATGGTCTGCAACATAAGAACTGTTCCAGTCACCACCTGCTCAACCTCTCTGAGACTCAAATCATCTCTGCCCCATGGTGCTTGCGTTGTCCTCAATGGTTGCTGTCTCTGTCCATCCTCCAAAAGCAGCAATCGAGCAAAACTTAAAGTTTCACACGGTGGTCCTGCATGTCCACCTGTGACTTTGCGCGAGCAGATTAATCGCTTCCAGATATCATCACGCAAAATGTTGCCATGATGGCTGTCACTTGCAAGATCTATGGAGATTGGAATCACATCGCTGCCCCATGTGATCCACTGTGCCAAATCCGCAAATCGCCTGTGAACATGATGAGAAAATACTGTGTCCCCAATGCAAGGGGTCGAGGAACCCAATCATGACATGGCTCCCACCTGATGTCCGCAAGAAGGCTTCGCTCCAAGTCAGTTGTGTCCTTGCTCACATGATGTACTTTCATGTCCATCAATGTTCTCGCAATGGTCTCCCGTCCCCCTTTTCCAGGTGGCAAGAGGCCGATCTGTCTCCAATCCTCCAACTCAGATTCATTGGGCTGTGAATGGTCTGCTTCTTCTTCCTGACGCAGCGCTAGCACATCGATCAATCCCAAATGCTGGCATTCTCGCCAGATCCTGTCATCTTCCTGGTCCATGAAGCCCTTTTGATGCATTGCTACGCCTTTTCTCTTGTCTTCATGGTCTAACTCGTGGGCTCTTTCACTTGTCATAGGCCAATACCGCCTGCAATGCCACACCCAACAGTCAGCCGTGCCCATGTGCAAGTGACGAAGCAGTCTTGGACGAGTATGGAAAAATCTCTGGCATGCTCTGCAAACTGCATCTGCTGCAAAACGTCTCATGGCGATTCTTCTATACCGTGCTTTCTCTGTTGGGTGGACCGCCAAAGCTGCTCCATTTTTGAAGCATTCTGTGCATTCGTCACAGTGACTCACCTGCTGATCACCTTGACTTTCTTTCTCATTACTGCCTGCTTTAGTCCATCCAATGCTGTGCAAAATTTCGCTCTGCCTCTTGTCATGGCTGTGGAGTTCGCAGATGTTCCTCACCTTGAGCATGTGTGACGCCTTTGCCTTCCCCAGCGTCTTTGCAAGCTGCTTTGCAAAAGGAGCAAAAGCCTCCCACACCGTAGGATCGTGCAAGCCGTCTAATTCAGCTGGAACTGCAAAATCACCAACCTGACTGCGCATCCAGCTGATCTTGAGGGCTCTGTGAAGCCAAGACTCTTTGCCGGCAATGTGATAGTTTTGCAAAATTCCACCCAGCATGAATTTGTCTTGCACCCCCATCACATGAAAAAGGAGTCGCAACCTCTGGATGTAAATCCGCTCGATGGGCATTGGTGAATCAGCATCTTTTGCCAGCTCGTAAAGCCTCACATGAGGAACCGTTCTAGGTGCTTAGGTTTGTAGGCATGGCTCATTTTCATGATTTCTTGATCTGTTCAGGCGCTCGCCTCGAAGAGGGCAATAATTCTCTGTGTAGAAGCTTCTGTGTGCAAAAGCTTCTGTGTGTAAAAGCCCCTCTGTGTAAAAGCTCCGCTGTGCAAAAGCTTCTGTGTGTAAACTCGTCTGTGTGTAAAGGCTCCTCTGTGTAAAAGCTTCTGTGTGTAAACTCGTTTGTGTGTAGAAGCTCCTCTGTGTAAAGACTTCTCTGTGTAGAAGCTTCTGTGAGTAAAAGCTTCTGTGTGCAAAAGCAGCGGTGTGTAAAAGCCCTTTTGTGTAAAAGCTCCGCTGTGCAAAAGCTTCTGTGTGTAAACTTGTCTGTGTGTAGAAGCTCCTCTGTGTAAAGACTTCTCTGTGTAGAAGCTTCTGTGAGTAAAAGCTTCTGTGTGCACAAGCTTCGGTGTGTAAAAGCCCTTCTGTGCAAAAGCTGGGCTGTGCAAAAGCTTCTGTGTGTAGAATCTCCTCTGTGTCTGTGTAAAGACTTCTCTGTGTAGAAGCTTCTGTGAGTAAAAGCTTCTGTGTGCAAAAGCAGCGGTGTGTAAAAGCCCTTCTGTGTAAAAGCTTCGGTGTGCAAAAACTTCTGTGTGCAAACTCGTCTGTGTGTAGAAGCTCCTCTGTGAAAAGACTTCTCTGTGTAGAAGCTTCTGTGAGTAAAAGCTTCTATGTGCAAAAGCTTCGGTGTGTAAAAGCCCCTCTGTGTAAAAGCTCCGCTGTGCAAAAGCTTCTGTGTGTAAACTCGTCTGTGTGTAGAAGCTCCTCTGTGTAAAGACTTCTCTGTGTAGAAGCTTCTGTGAGCAAAAGCTTCGCTGTGCAAAAGCTTGTGTGTGTAAACTCGTCTGTGTGTAGAAGCTTCGCTGTGCAAAAGCTTCTTTGTGTAAACTCGTCTGTGCGTAGAAGCTCCTTTGTGTAAAGACTTCTCTGTGTAGAAGCTTCTGTGAGCAAAAGCTCCGCTGTGCAAAAGCTTCTCTGTGTAAACTCGTCTGTGTGTAGAAGCTTCTCTGTGTAAAGACTTCTAGAAGCTTCTGTGTGTAAACACTTCTGTGGGTAAAAGCTTCTGTGTGCAAAAGCTTGTGTGGGGTTGGAAGCTCCTTTGTGCAAAGACTTCTCTGTGTAAAAGCTTCTGTCTGTAAAAGCTTCGTTGTGTAACGACTTCTCTACGTAAAAGCTTCTGTGTGCAAAGACTCGTCTGTGTAAAGGCTTCTGTGTGGAAGAGCTTCGGTGTGTAAAGACTTCTCTGTGTAAAAGCTTCTGTGTGTCAAAGCTCCTCTCTGTAAAAGCTTCTGTGTGTAGAAGGTTCTGTGTGTAAAAGCACCCCTGTGTAAAGACTTCTCTATGTAGAAGCTTCTGTGGGTAAAAGCCTCTGTGTGCAAAAGCTTCGGTGTGTAAAAACCTCTCTGTGTAAAAGCTTGTCTGTGTAAAAGTTTCTGTGTGTGTTAAAGTTTTTTTGTGTAAAAACACAATCTCTCGTGATCCTGTTTGTTGCCCAGGCGCCAGCCCTGGAGCAAACCTCCAGTGGGGAAAAAACACCGAACAGTGGATATGACCAAGAATCATCACCGTCAACATCACCACCATTATCCCCATCATCATTCAAGATGTGTTTTTCTTGTGTGTTATCTTCTCGTTCCCTCCCTCCTGCTTTTTCTGAGGCCACACTCTAGGTGGTTTATTTTAAAATGTATAGTTTGATATTTTGTAATTTAGTTTAAAATAAGATATCATTTTTATACAATTCTCAATAACATGTATTTTAGTTTGTTCTAATATATCGCATATTTTTGAATTTAACTTTATATAATATAACACATATAACATAACATAATATATATCAATATATAACATATATAACATAATTTAATATAAGATAGACTTTAATGTGCCATAATATATAATATATCTTCTTATAATATATAACACAGTGTGTTCTAGTATAGTATAACTTAAGATAAGGTAAGATATCATTGTCTCCGAATAAATTAACGAGTTGAGAAACCGAAACCTCAGAGAAGGCAAGGGCCCCAACCGAGTAAGTCTGGCACCGGTCACTTCATGTCTGCGAGGTGCATCTTGGGTTTTGCAGTTCTGAGCCTTGGCGGCAGGTGACTGTTGGAGGGCCCCTTTACTGTACCAGCTACAACGCATCCAACGTGAACTGGGAATTTTGGTACCTGTGATGCGCCTGGACAACAGTTCCATGATGTTCCATGAGAAGTTGACTGCTGCATCTACAATCCTTGCCCCCTACTCTTAAATGGTGCCCCCGCCCTAGGGAAAAATCGGGAAATTTGTAGTTTTTCTTCTTATTTGGAGTGGCCGTAACCCTTGAGCGTGTCGATAGGAATACAACATGCTTTGTATTGCTGTCACGTTTTCCTGCCCTACCGTACTTTTTCTGCATGGCCGAGGGAATCGCAGCAGGGTCAGTAATTTAAAGTCCACGGTTCCCGGCTGAGCGCACACAGCACTGCAATGGCCTTGTGTTAGAGTATTTCGGACTTGCTTCACAGTTTTTCAGACCCTGCTTTGACAGGGTGTGCTGGACTACTTGTCAAGTTCATGGGGGTGGTAGCAGTGGTAATGATGTTCGCGTCAGCTTTGGTGCGAGTTGCAACGAAAATATATTATGTAGGAGGTAACCTTCCCCAACTGATCGAGGGGATAAAGTGACCACCTCGCGAACAAGCGCAAATTGGCAGGAAATTGGGAAGATGTAGTATTTGGTTGTCAATAGGATGCTTCAAAAGCGAACACCAAAAAATGGGTGCGAAGAGGTGGCTTAGAGAAGGCGTACAGTAGCTTAGGGAATGGGTAGCTCAATGGAGAAGTAGCTCGTTCAGTCACTCAGGCAGTCAGACATGGAGTCATCCATTCACTCATTCGTTCACTCATCCATGCATGGCATCGCACTCACACACTCACGCGCACACGCACTCACTCACTCACTCACTCACTCACGCACGCACGCACGCACGCACGCACTCACTCCCTCACTTACTCATTCACACAGTCATTCCTTAACATTCCCTCATTCCATCATTCGCTCGTTCAGTCCTTCACTCGTTGGTTTAAACCTCCGTTCGTTCGCTCGTTCGTTCGTTCGTTCATTCCCTCAGTCCTTCAGCCATTCATTCAATCAGTTCATTTTTTCATACGCTCATGCAGCCAATCATTCACTCATTCGCTTGTTCTTTCCTTTGTTTTTTTAATCGGTTAATTTCATGTCATTTATTTCATCAATTTCGCTTATTCTCAGTGCATTCAAATCATTCAGTTTGTTCAATTCCTGTATTTCCTTTAGCTCTACCATTCGTTCATTCATTGGTTCGCTCAAATTCTTGTTATTTCAACTCAACTCAAGTCTGCACACGTTCATTTCATGCCATTTCACGTCCTTTCATGTTAGATTCTTTCATTCAGTCATTCAGTCGTTTATGGATTCTTTCATGTTATTGGTTTCATTTGCTTTCATGACATTTAGTTGGCATCTCAAAAACCACGTGAATCTTTCATTGCTTCTGCATTTCCCATACATGCTGCAGCGAGGAACGTTGTCAATTCAGTTTTTGTGCAGCAAACCATGCGCATAGTCCCTCGGAAGCATTCAAGGGGTGGTTTGGATGTTTGCGTTCGTTCCTGTATCACATTTGCATAGACTCGCCATTTTTCAGGAGATACAGTATTCTCGCATATCTCACTGGTTTCCTGAACAGATTTGGCACAGTGGCATGATGTAGCCACAAGGGTGCGTAGATCGCATGGCAGAAAATCGAGAAGGTTCTCTTTGCGCGAAAGTTCCTGAGGCAACCAGCGATGAGCAGCTGGCTTTCAAGAAGAAGGAGCAGGAACTCGCTTCTTACACTCGCAAGGCTGGGCGCCCAAGACCACAAGCATCAAATCATGAATTTCCGAATGCATGCCAAGTTGAGTTGCATATAGTGTTGTTTGCTTGTGGTTCTGTGCGGCGCAGTTCTTACATGAATTGCGTTTTTCCTCTTCCGGAAATCAATCGCTGCTGTTGCAAGCCGTCCATGGCACATCAAATTAAACGCATCGCAGATCAGGTGAAGAACTTTTTCGCCACCATGGATCAGTCTGGGGATGGGGTCATCAACTTCGAAGAATTTTCCAAACTGGTGCAATCGCCAATGCTTCAGTTCCTGTTGAGCCAGTGCCTTGGAACAGCTAAGCAGAAATCATCGCGAGTGCTGGGAAAATGAGCGGGGGACTTTGCCTCCCCTTGTCTCGCATGACTTTCTTTTCTATAACAACATGATAGTGGCAATATTTTCTAAATGATGCAAGCCACTCACAGTTTTTAACTTATTTAAGAGCTGACGCTCGGTATCGGCTCCGCCGGAGCCAGGGCCGGCCGGGAGACAGGGTCCAGAGCCGCCAAAGCAGCACAGCTGGTTTGAAACAGCACAGCTGGCTTGAAATCTGGTTGCAAGACTAACCATGACGAACGGTTGTTTAATAGTAGTGGTGAACGGTTGTAATAGCGGAGGTTAATTAATAGTGGTAGTCCAGAAAAGCGAACCTGGGGTCTGGGGTGGGAAGGCTTACCCATGGCCATGTTTCATCCAGCCACAGGCTGGCAGGACATTGCGGTTGGTCACATCATTCGGGTTCAAGAGTGGTTGGTCGCCGAATGGTTGCGACGTGAGAGCCCTGCTGGCAAGAAATTGCCTTCAGACATGCAGACACTTGCGCTGACCTCATGCGAGTGTCCGAAGCATGTGGGAGTTGCAGCCATTTGCTCAAGTGTGGACAATGGAATACTCGTGCGACTGGCTTAGAAGTTGTTCTTGGGCTAAAAGCCAAGCCAAGCAGTAAAACGGTTTCTGTGGTTGAATCAGAGTTGCAGCCTGCAGATTTTGGGGATAGGTGAAAATTTCGCCTTCCAACGTTTTCGGAGGGTTCTCGGATTGTGTTTTGATTGTTGAGTTGTTCCACAGTATCGAAGTTCGCCCGTCAGCCTGGCTTTTGCCTTCTCGAGCCCATGGTTATCGGCAGCCAGAAATTGGGTCCGCTGGAAACTCATCGAAACTTCCAAACCTCATTTTGGGAAACTTCCAACTGTCAGTGTGGCAGAAATGTTCCAACCAACGTGCAAAAACTTCCAAACTTGTTATTTGCACGGAATGGGTTCCCAGGGAAGTCTGTGGATTTCCCGAGGTGTGTCGCACCCCTCTTGGATCACTGCATGTAGGTTGGGATGCCCAGTGGCCGTAGCGCAGCGGCTCACCATGTCACGGAGTATGACAGGGTTGACATCATTAGTTCATCATTAGTTTTCAGATTTCAGATCTCAAAAGGCCTGGGGGTTCAGCAGGTCATCGGCAGATGATGGATAGTATAGAAAGAATGTGCATTTTCAAAGTGCAACTAATGGAATATGGTGTAAATGCAGGTATATCTCCATGGCATATAAGAAAATATCTTGGAACTGATGGAATATGTGGGAAGAGAAAGTTGAGATCTGCGAATTCCATATGGCAACTTGGGAATTCAATGTTTGACACGCTTGACAAATGCTGATGCAGTAGGTCGTTTCCCGCGCAGCGGGATGAATTGGTATCACGACTCAGAGGATTCGGTTTTGCGGATGAGGATAGCATCAGACCTCTACATGTTCCTTGTTTAAAGCCGTCAACGATTGTGGAAGATTTTGCAGTTCTTATCTCAGAATCAGCATCATATTCCATGTAGTACTTTTTCTGGTTCGATGCAGGTATCGGTTCTGTCCGAGATGGAAAATAGCAGGTCGAGGGCTCTAGTGATCCCGGTGATGCGGAGATGCTGAGAAACACGACCTGTTCAGTTGTGTTCCTTTCGTTGTCTAAATGACCCAATTGCATTGTGCGATGCCCAGTTGCATGGGGCGCGGTTGGTTGGTTTCCAAGTGTCCCACGTAGAAATTAGTGGATTAAAGCGAGTCAATTGTGCAGGTCTGGTCTATTCCGGTCGTTTGCATCTTATTGAGTTGGATGAATTCGATGAAATCTTGACACTGACCTATGACATGCGGCTGCACCAGGGTGTTTATTTGGCTTTCTGACAGCGTGTGGCTACAGGGAAGAGTTTTGTGAAGAATCCCTGGGAGATGTGGAGGAGGTCGGTGAGAGTACTTGGACTGTTTGTGCATTGGACGAATGGCCGGAACATGAGGGGAAAAATTGATAAGATGCGAGAACAGACGAATTGTGTGCAAGGTTGGCGGCAAACATGTTATATTCAAATGAGCAAGACACCGCGATCGACAGATCGACTTTTGGAGGAGATTGATTGCTTCCTCAATGGCTTGTACGTCGTGTGTGTTCGAATATGTTTTGATAGAATCTTATGTATTGTCTGTTCCACCAAATCATTTTGGCTCAAGCGGGATTTCTGATTTTGCTTGCTCTTCTTTTCTTTCCCTACCCACCCACTCCGATTTGCTGGGTCTCCTACATAGCCAACATCTGCGTATTCTATCTGGATTTTGTTTGCGACTTCGTTCACTGCATTACTTGGTGATCACCACCGTGGCTACAACTTATTTCTATTATGGCGCGCATGCCTTCGGAGATTCGATTCACGCTTGAATTCCAACCTGGTGTTGCTAACTCCATCATCGACTCTATTCTGGAGCCACTTCAATTGAATGCTTTGGACCGCAATGTCAACGAAATTCTTTACCCTACCTCAGTATCTTTACGACATGCGGTAGAACCACCGCTGATCGACCTCGCAAGGCATTGGATACCATGGCATGAGTTTATTTCCACCGGTGCTATTTACCACTTTTACGTGGCAGACGCACAGATCTTCGAGCACCTGACCAACCTGGCGTTTGCCACTGGTAACTATCTGACTCTTGTAGCATCAGATGTTCCCTTGGCTCTTCGAGAAGAAACAGTGCTTATTATTCACACTATCCCCGTGATGCGTCTCATGGAATTAGCTGCTGAATCGGCCATGCGTATTCGTGACTTAGAACTCCGCCTGGCCGATGCAGAACATTCAATTGCTTTGATTCGCCAACACCTTGGTCTTTAGACCATCTTGACACTCCGCGCAGTCTTAAGAGACGCAGCCCATCTACGGCATCGGACTATGCAGCAAGTTCCAAAAGAGAGGGGCATCGTTCGAATGCGAGCAGCTTCGTTTCGTGTTGGGTTGAAACAGAAAATGCAGAAAGATGTAGTTGCAATGAAATAACAAGTCCCACTAAAACTGAGTTATGGGAGAGGGTTTGCCCATTTGTGATTGTAATCAAATGCAACTTGGAAAGGCGTCAATGCATATGTTTTGTGCGAAGCAGAAGCAATGGATGGAAGGATAAAGTTGTAAACAGGAAGTGGTAAAGTGAGATTGTTGTTTGGAGGCGTTGCATGCAGGGATTTTTTTGGGCCCCAGGGCAAAACAAGTCAAGATGCTGCAAGTGCCATTCGTTGCCGTATTGGTGGAAGCAGCGCTTGGCTGGGTGCCGTGCCTGGAAGTGGCACAAGCAGCACGTGGATTCCCGTCAGCAGCAAGCCGAGCACGGTTGGAGCAGCTGTTGAAGAAATTTGGCCTTTCTGAGGCGGACGGCTTTGGCAGTCATGTGAAGAGATTGTACAAACACATCATTGTCCCACTTCGACTCTGTCAAAATTGTGCCGTCAGCGCACAGCCCGCACAGGTAGCAAGAAATGGTCCAATAAGGCAAGTCCGTGTCAGGTACCTGCCAGGGCACCGCTGGCAGGTGTTAGTTAGCACTGGAACGCATTGACCGTGCAGAGTTGAAGACCGTGTTCACATGGCCTGGGTTTGGCGATGCGGTGGAACGGCTGCAAGCCGAGGGTGAAAACTTCTATTGGTTGCGCGTACGCAACGACCGGGTGGTCGGTGAAGCCTATTTAATCTTGAAATGCAAGGAAACAACGTGGCTTAGAAGCACGGTGCATGGTTTCGAGATTGAACTCAAAATGGTGCGCACCTGGGAATTGGACGAAGACGAACGATGGGATAGTGGTAGTGGAGATGAGTCGATGGATGCAGGAAATGTATAGCTGTCAAGCTGTTGTCGATGCGGCGCCCAAATTTGAAGGCAGCCGAAACAGAACAGAAAGGAGGCAAGCGTCACCACGCCAAAACAGCTCAAGAGGTGACCTGTCAGTGTAAGTGGTAGAGGTGATGTACGCGAACTTTGATGACAGGTGCATTGTCAACACGATCCGTAGGGTCATAAGTTCAAAACCATATGAAAAACGATATGACAGAGTTTGCAAAGTTCGGACACATCGGCACAGATCTCGGGTGTAATTCGTGCAAGCTGGATTGAACGTAGTAAGGCACAGGAGAGGGGCTGGAGTGCGAAAAAGGTGTTGCATCAGGGACCAGGGAAAAATATGAAGGGCCAGAGAGGCTGTCATAGGGGGGAAACAGTCCAAAAAGACAAGGGAGTGCGGCAGACGACAACACAACAGTGGGGAAGGCTCGAACAAGATTGATTCACCCCGAGTTCACTCCTTACTTTCACCGCAATGGCCAGCGCTGACCTGAAGCAAGCAAAGCGCAAGAAAGGCATGACCAGCGGCTGCAACCAAAAGGGACTCAGGGGGCGCAAGAAATGTAACGCGCAAGAAACCGCGACATGGGCCGGGGAAACGGGCATTGCAAAAGGCTTC
>Ga0126342_10016320_pt1 | contig 12952 bp, 12 predicted proteins | sample Cyp1metagenome_FD_92528 | JGI IMG/M metagenome (GOLD analysis project Ga0126342, IMG submission 92528) | Coral microbial communities from Lord Howe Island, Old Settlement Bay, Australia - Cyphastrea 1 metagenome | ecosystem: Host-associated > Invertebrates > Cnidaria > Coral ... | reverse complement strand
TTTCTTCTGACTCTTTCTCTTCTGATCTTCTCTCTTCTAATCTTTCTCTTCTCTCTGCCTCTTCCCTGCTCTGCTTTTCATCTGTCCATATTGTCGGAAGTTTGACTTCTAAACTTCCTTCGAGTACTACACTACAACTACAACTACAATTATTACAACAAGTACAACTACACTACACTAATTGCATTACACCACACCACGCTACACTACACCACACTACACTACACTACACTAATTGCAGTACACTACACTACTTGCATTACACTACACTACACTACACCACACTACACCACACCACACCACACTACAGTCAATTACACTACACTACACTACACCACATTGCATTACATTGCATTGTATTACATTAAATTACATTACATTACAATACACTCATTGCATTACATTACATTATATTAATATTACATTAAATTACATTACATTACAATACACTCATTGCACCACCACAAATGCAAGTGCAACTACGCTACACGAATTACATTACACTACAACTACAACTCCACTACAACTACAACTACAGCTGCGCTACACCACACTACATCCAGCAGTTGTGGGTGAGGTGACCGACCAGGTGACCACTGCAACCATTGCAGCCACTCCAAAAAGCACAGCTCCAACCGCCTTTCGGTCCATCAGTGGATTCGCTCTGCCATCCGTGATTCACAACAACCAATCTCTCCTATAGGTTTCCTATTTTTAAAACATGCGCCACCGCCTTGTGCGGTACTACTGGTACAAAATGTAAGGAATGCAGTGATTGGTGTTTGGTGGCTGTTCATTGTGAGTGTAGACACTTCATCGAAACGGATGCAAGGGACACTGGCAACGCTTCCACTTTCTCCCACCATGAAATGGAGTTGACCAGCCCTTCTCTTGAGCCCATGTCACAGGCGCATTACCTGTGCCAGCTGCGGTCACGCCATGACGCCACATATTTGGCATTTCAACACAAAGTACCATGCCTTCGTTCCTTGGATACTGTGGGAGGTTGTGTACGGAACGGGTGGACCACCGTAGTTCTCACAACCTCCGTCCATCGCGATGCGGCACAACCCATCTTCTTCTTATCCATGCCCGCGAGTCGGTGTCCAAGGTGTCGGAGTCACTGTGTTCAACGCACCATAGATCACCATTTGTTGAGCTGTGGGCAAGCAATTTAAGGGGGGAACGAAAATCTTCTTCAATTAATCCATTTTGAGAATCTTCATCGGTGGGATCTGTCCCAAACCTGGCAAATGTCTGAGTGAAGTGTGGGCAAATTATTCTAACGCACGTACAACATGGGCAGCGAAAACATGGTTTCAGCAATGACATCAACCACGAGGAAAATTCACCAAAAAGTTCAGCCTGCAAGATCTGGTTCAACAAAAATGCCAAGCGTCGAAGAATCTGACTTTCACGCATCCAATGGGGGGGAAATGGATGGTTTGCCAAACAGTTTGACCGTCCGAGATCGTACTTGGCACCGATGCGTGGGGGGCGACTGGGTTCATCAACGTTTTTTTTTTTTTTATGAGGCCTACAAGGTGGTGTCCCCGTTCGATAGCTAAGTTGGTTTATAACTCCAATAACAACGGTTTTTGTTGGTGATATATCTACAGTTTTCATGGGATTATAAACCAACTTATAACTTGGGGGGCACCACCTTGTAGGTAGGAAAGAGAAGAACATCAACACATCCATCCGTTTTTCTTCGTTTAAGAATCTAGCCATTGGCCTTCCACACTTACCATGTGCGCGTTATCGGTCCAAATGCTCAGTTTTGCTACACTCACTTCATGGATCGTTTGTGGCTGGCTCAGGAACCAACCAACCCACCGAAATTGGCCCACTCAGACAGCAGTCTCCATGGGAACCACAACATTGTTTCTGTTGTAGGATCAGCAAAGCATCGAACTCAATTTGAGCAATGGAATAGTTTCCATGGAATCACGCAGTTTGTCATGTTTTATCAACAAAAACATAGTAAACCGTCCATCCAATTAATTAACATCAATTTTCAGGGTCGAGCTGCTGATTTTGGAAATTGCTATACTAGTTATTCCCTTTCATGTCGATCCCTAAAAACAAAAATATCAACCAATTTCATGGGATTTACCAGTTTCACCATCCATTTCCCAATAAAACACACACATATTTATATATACAATATAATATATATAATAAAATACAATATCATATAGTATAATATAAAATAATAAAATACAATATCATATAATATAAGATAATAACATATAAGATAATAAAATACAATATCAAGTAATATAATATAAACAAATAAAACAATTTGATATAATATAGTATAATATAATATAATATAATGTAATATAATAAAGTATAATATAATTAAAAAACAAAAATAAAATAATACAATGTAATAAAAAATATATAATATAATAAAATAAAATAAAATATAATATAATAAAATATAGTATGCACATATATGGGTTCCTATATACATGTATGTGTATATATATATATGGGAAACATGAGTAAACCATCCATTTCACCATCCATTTCACCATCCATTTCCCATTCCTCCCCTCCCGTCCAAGTAGCAAAGGTCCAAAAGGCCTCAAATTTCGACCGAAGGCAATCCCAAGGGCAAGAAATGGTGGATTTCATAGGGATTTAAACATCACAAATGCTGATGAACACTGGAAATTTCACCCAGAAATCCATGTTTTGTCGATTTCACGAAGGGATGGTGATGTTTTTTTTGATTTCAACCTGCAACTGCCCTGAAATTTAAGAGTTCACCATGGAACATGACCAGGTATGAAACATGGCCATTCTCCATGGCAAACTCTTCGATTGAGGTATAATGGCAGCCCTCTGCAGTCACCTGCCATGACTCGTTTTTTCGGTGTAAAACAAACAACCACACAGGATGGGGCCCGCCAGTTATAAGCTGGGTTATAACCCCACCTAAATATAGTTAATTATTTGCGTATCATACACAACTGTTATTATAGTTGTTTGCACCAACTTAGCCAACGAACTGGGGCCCCATCCTGCAGTGAAAAACGTTGGAAAAACTATTTTGGAGGGGAGTTCAAATTTCCCCAGCAAATGAAACTGCTGCGTACCATGAAGAAACCATTCAACATCATTCAACGAAAATCTTTTGAACTCTTGACCACCAAAAAATCATCGCATTGTAACAGGGGATTCTGATTGGAATGATGATTTTGGAACAGCTATCGAGGCTATTGTTGAGATGTTTCCTAAGTCGTTGGGGAGCACCCAAATCATCCCAGTCACGATCATGACTTAGTACTGAAACCATGCTGACGCCAAAAGGATCACCCACGACTCAACACGACCCGACAAAACCAAGACACTGAAGGCAATGGTCCCGGCGACTCGCTAGGGCCATGTTTCAAATCCTGCATTTCCTGCCACAACGTTGTTGAACAGCCAGGGAATCCAGCAACATGCTGATATTGTTTAACCCAAAATTCCAAATGTAATTCAGAACATGACGGTCAAATGCTCCGCAATTTTCCTGTTTTTTTCCGTTCGACGGTACACGGGTTTTACATATTTCTTATCTCAACTGGGTCACCACGGCATTTCGGGCCTTCCGAATGGAAACGATTTGTGCAAACAACACAAAACATGACATATGACGCCAACACATGATGTAAAACACAAATCTATACGTGACGTTATCGTAACATTTTTCATGAATAACCAATACACACATTGCAAACATTGTGGACTACATGTACAATGCGACCGTTCAAAATATGAACAACACAAATAGGTTGAACACACAATGGAACACCACAAAAGTGGGACGCATCACAAATGATCACATGGAACATTTTCCAAATACCTCAGCTACGAGATTTTCAGGTTCCAAAAAAAATCCGATATAGTCACGCAAAACAATGCCAATGCCTCCGCATGTGCGAAAATGTTTTGCCGAGCGAGAACTTTGAAACCAACTTCGGGCACAGACCAACTCACCGGGACAACCAGAAACCCGAGTTGCAAATGTTTTTCAACATGACAAAACCAACTGAGACAGTATTTCAACGAAATCAACCAAAAACAAAAAAACAAATATCTATTCAGGATTTTTCAGGCCTGTTTTCGAGCATGACCAGCTGAAACGAAAATTGGGTAGTTTATTCGCCTATCATCACGCCGATCACGCACAGAAACTTTCGGACGGGGCCTGAACGAACTCTTTCAAGCTGCTGAGTAGCCTGAGCTGTCGGGGATCCGTGCCTGCCCCAAATCCATCCAATGAATTTTGGAAACAATATTTGTTTTTGAAAGTGACGGCATGACCAAGGCATCCCGATGGCAGATGGAATGTTCCAAACCACCTGTGCATGTTAGTCATTTGCGGCCAGTTTTGAATTGGTTACAGCTTTGGAAGAAGAGTCTGTCAGCCCCGTGCCCCAGAAAAGGTAAAACCACCCAAATGCCAAGTCCCATGTGAGCCAAAAAAAATTGGGCCGAAGGAAAGCACGGCAAAAACGACGTATCATCTGGAAGATTCTGGAAGTATATATGGCATCGGTTTTCTGGCATTTTACCTGACATTTTTTCTGGCATATTTAGTGATATTGAGCATTTACTGTGACATTCTGTCTGACATTGTTTCCGACATTCTTTCTGGCATCTTTTCTGGCATTCATTCTGGCCCTCTATATCTGACATATATTTTGATGTTCTCGCTCGCATCTCTTATGGCATTTTACCTGGCATTCTTTCTGACAGGTGTTCTGACATCCTTTCTGGCATGTGTGCGCGTCCGGTTGTGCTGCCGTGGGGCTTGCGATAGGTCTCAGGTCTGTGCGCGCCGGGCTCGCCATGAGCTTCTGGAGCGAAGCTGCTCCACTTGAGCTGGCACTTGCTGAAGATCCGGGTCCATTGGTGCAGAAGCTAGGGAAAGGAAGCGCGGAGAAATGACGGAGTAAGAGAAGGAGTTGCATTTTTCCAACTTGTTCAAATCTGGAGACCCTCACCTGGCACGCGGGGAACAAATTTGACGCAAGCTGCTTCGCTGCTGTGCTGCCAAAGCTTTCACGCTGTGCTCAGCTGTGCTCCTAAATTTGTTCGCAAATGGTCCAGCGCCATTTTAACCGCCATGGATCGCCATGGTCCTGGCATCCCCCACGACCAGCGTGGTGACACATTCAGCAATCATCAACAGGCGCAGGGACCAGCGCAGCAATGTATGGTGGCAGGACAGCGCCTCTTTCGGGAGCTTGTTCCTTGGAGGCAATCAGCATGCTGTGCATCTGCGCAATAAATAGAAATCAATCATAAGACGAGAAGTAAGGATTACTTGGGTTTGACTGAAAATGGGGGATTAACCGCGACAACATGCACAAAGGGAAACTGATAGAAAATTATGATTTACCATACAGGGCTCACTGCAACCATCCTGTATACTTGTGCATTGTTGCGAGGTCCTTGCAGTTTGTCCGGAACATGGTTGTGGAAATTGTGGACTTTTAGCAATGAAATCACAGGTACTTGGACGTGCAGCAGGAGGTTTATAGATCGATTTCCAAACCTTCCACCGGGGGTAGCACCTTCATTGCTACAGGTAGGCGTCAAGTCAAGTCATTCCCGGAAACTGGTTGGGTAAATCATCACTGGTTATTTTAATGATCAAATGACGAAGAACCAATGGATCTAGGGAAATTCCTATTTTCAGATCCAAATGATCCCACATTCCCACATGTGCATTCACACCTATATACTGCAAATATATATATATATACTATGGAGCCGGCTGTGGCGCCAATCTCTGTCATGCTTTTTGGCAACGGTCTGGATCCTGGGTTTTGTTTTCAGGGGATACCCTCTGGTAAACATAGAAAAACAAAAGGAACGATCCACCATTTTTTACAGGTGAATCACATATCAATTGACATCAATAGACCATTTTTCAATAGCTATGTTTAAAAAAACATCTTGAATTGATAAATGATATAAATGTAAGAGTTAAATTCACCATCTATAATTGACCAATTCACTAGCCCAGGTACAGCCCCAGTTACAAGGTGGTGCCCCCCAAGTTATGTTTGTTGGTTTATAATCCCATGAAAACTAGTTCGATATATCACCAACAAAAAACATAGTTTAACTATTGGACTTATTTGCACCAACTGAACGCTATCGAACGGGGGCACCCCATGTGGGGATGAAGCCGCCAGCCATCTCCCCAAGGTCATCAGCCGGTCAGCTGACGACTCCCCATGGCGCCGCAAGGCGCATCCCTTGGGGAAAAGTACCCTGGCCTTGATATTTGGTACGCTTTTTCCATGATTCTTTCTAGGTGTCGTTGGAATTTAAGCAAAGTTTAATGATTTTATTGAATTTTGACGAATGTTGATGAATTCATGATGAATTTTGGGGGTACACTCAGAAAAACAAACTACATCAACCAACGTTGGTCTTCACGGCGGTCACGGGGCAAGGTCGCTTCGAACGTTCGGATGTGGCTCATCGAATGTGTCTGAGATCGGGGTATAGGAAACAAATACAGTTCCTTAAGCAAAATGGTGGTTTAATGGTGGTTTCATGGTGGTTTAATGGTGGTTTAATGGTGGTTTAATGGGATTTATTGGGATTTAATGGGAATATACCCTCTGGTAAACCTACAAAAAACTATGGAAAATGTTCCTTTACAGTTCTTTAAGCAAAAACATATACCCTCTGATTACAAAACTCTGGAAAATCACCTTTTTATAGCTGGGTAAATCAACTGTTTCTATGGCCATTTTCAATAGCTATGTTAAATTACCGAGGGTAGTTTACTGGAATTTAACCCATCAAAACCAGTGAAAAGTTCGGTTGCCCTTTGGCATCTGTCACAGTAAACCATGGAAGTAAATGGGCCATCTATATATATATATACTGGCTGGTGGTGTTTACCATCTTGAAAAATATGAGTTCGTCAATGGGAAACTAAAATCGAATATATGGTGGAAAACAAAAAATGTTCCAAACCACCAACCAGTATACCATGGCTACGCAAACAACTACCCGAGGGTAACCCTATTTTCACATGAAGAAAATCGGGTATCCAGGTGGCCCATATTCACGCTTCCCACCAAGGCTCTTGAGCCTTGCAGAAAAAAGAAACACAGGGTGCCCCCCCAAAAAAAGAAACATGATTGGTTGATATTTCTTAGGTGAATTCTATGGTTGATGCTATGTCTTGAACTGGTGACAGGGATATACCGATATACCCCATTAGTTGGATCAATAGTCAATATCTATATACATAGACATATACATACATACATACATACATATATATATATATTTATTTAGCTACTGGGCTTGAGAAATTGATAAACCAACTTGTGACTGGCCCCAGCTTGTGTCATGGCTTCTAGACCCACTTCGATATCCACCTGTTGAATTCTATGATGGGTTTGAGAACATAACATTACTTGGCCACGTTGTTCAAGCCCCAATTCTTGGTGGCTGCATTCCCATCACTCTTCGTTGCTTGAGTTCAACTTTTGTTGCTGCAAGTCCAAAATAATTGTATATCAATAATTTAACTGTGGTTTATCCATATATGAAGTAATATACCGTTTGGTTATTTAACGTAGCTATGGAAAATCACAATGTTTGATAGGTAAATAATCATAAATCCTCTAATTTGATAACCATTTTTTCCATAGCTATATTAAATAGCCAGAAGGTACATCACATCATTCTGTTGATGTTTTTTCCCATGGGTAAAAATCACGAAAATTCCGAGGAGCGAAGGGATCCAGGTCTCAATCGGCGAACGGAACTTGGGGAGCCTGGCGTCGCAGGTCACTCCAAGGCCTCTATTTTCAGAGGTATTTCACCCAGCAAAAATGAGAAAAAACACGACACACACACACATGGTGATGAATAGGGAATGTATCATAAGCTAAGTTGGCTTATTTTCAACTATGGTCCATGGTGTGTATATATATATACAAAAATGCTGATGGGGGAGACCCAAATCAAGTAAACATAATCGTTTTTTGAATGGTCTTAACCACCCAAGGTTGGTCTTGGTCTCTGTGGTTTCTCAGATTCAACACAGAGAAATGCTGATTCAAAACATTAAAGCTTTGGATTCAACCAACAGGACACAATTTGGGATTTTCGTACAATATTCATAATAGCTTTAGGCACCATTTTTCATACGAATGACCCGATCAATCCCGATCACAATTGTTTAATTGGCTAAATCCATGAGGTTGTTGGTTATGTATATCCCCATTAACCAATTAAAAATGGGATTATATTCCCATTAACATTAAACACATCCCCATCACCATTCCCCATCGTTGTTGGATATGTATATCCCCAGAGATCTTGTTGCAAAAATATCCTGAGATTTTTGCATATCGCATGGTTTTTTCAACAACAGTTGACAACGGTACTTGGTGGCTCATCCCACGAAGCGTAAGTGGGTTATAACCCCAGTGATTTACATGGGATAAGTAGGGTTAATCCACATCAATTACTGGGGTGAACTAACCCACTTACGATTCGTGGGTAGGTCGCCACCAAGTAAAAATCTTCATTTCTTGTTGCTGAAATCCACATCTTGCAACGCTTCAAAACTACACATCTAATGAGTCTGGGATCGGCATCCTCTGATGTTGGGATTTGAAATTAAAGAGTGTCTGAAACCAACACCTGGTAGTGGGATTCATTGATTGAATATGTTGCAGTGTCGCTGTGAAGGCTTTGGAGTAATCACTACATGTTTGGAAAATCAGTACATGTTGGATGTTTTTCCAGGCACTGGAATGGCTTGAAAGAAGGCTGCGGAAGGAAATGCTTTGGCGCGAAGCCATGTGTGGGGCCCATGTTTTGCATCAAACTTGGCGCAAGATGCCGTAACCAAAACCAGACAATGGAGATCCCTTATCCTCAATTTTTGCTGGTCAACCCATATCATTTTTCCGATGGGGACATCACATAAACTATATGGAAAAATATTTGTTCAACTATAATATGTAAATCATCATGTTTATCATCTATACATGGGTTATTTACCCATAGCTAATGTGTTAAATCATCAAAGGCTATCTGGATCTATATGGTTCATGTATATTTTAGAACTCATCTGGTTGGTGGTTTCAACCCCTCTGAAAAACATGAGTTCGTCAGTTGGGATTATTATTCCCAATATATGAAAAAAATCATGTTCCAAACCACCAACCAGTCATTAATATACCCTCTGGTAAACGTTTACAAAAAGCTATGGAAAGATCCACCATTTTATAGCTGGGTAAATCCACTATAAATGGCCATTAGTAAATGGTATAGTGAAATTACCATAATAAAATCCCTCTGGGTCTGGGTAAATCAACTATTTCTATAGTTGTTCGCTATGCCAAATTTCACCATATATCAAGGCGGTCATTCTTGGTGAAACCCCGGGTTCCCCGCCTCTGAGCGATGGAGGGTGACTCCATGAGGCGTAGCAAGGCGGCCTAGTTGGACGACGATTAGACGTGTTATGGATGGATGGATTATGGATGATCTATGAGGCTTGTCGACATGGTTTAATGGATGATTTACTGTACATCTATGGACCTATGGGTGATTATGGATGATTATGGATGATTATGGCTGTCTATGGTGGACTTATCCCATTTCTGACTGTATATATCTATACGAAATTGAGTAATAGTGGCTTAATCATGACCATAGTTGTAGGGTGCTTTGCCCTGAAATGGTTTTAGCTGGCATATTTCATAGTATAAAACCAACCAGTTATAGGAGTTATAATCCCAATCATATCTCTTAAGGGCCATAACTTTATGGTTTATGGATGACATACATCTATGCAAAGCGAGGCCCCAGAGATAGCTAAGTTGACATACAACTTGCTTGACAAGGATTTACGGGTACAGAGTACAGTAGCCTATACCCTCTGGTCAACTAACATAACTGTGGAAAATCATGGAAAATCACCATGCTATAGCTGGGTAGATCAACTATTTCTATGGCAATTTTCAATAGCTACATTAAATTACCAGAGGCTAGTATTCATGGGGGTTCTAAAGCAACGTGTACCTCGTTGGCCTCACCTTTTATTGTTTTAGTACAGGGCGGTGCCCCATAGTTGGCGAAGTTAACTTATAATTCCACTGTTGGGTGTATGTGGATTGTATCTATACGGGATCATAAGCCCAACTTAGAACTAGGGGGGCCCACCTTTTATGGCAATGGGGAAATCATCTACACATGTGGGATTTTTTGAAATGGACGTTATATACCCATTATATCCCCAGTATTTCCGCATTAAATCTATTTACTTTTACAACTTTTTGCATCAGATCCCCTACATCAGTATCATAAAACTTGGCCAACACTTTTTTTAGGGCCCCACATTGCCATCAGTACCATAATCCAACCGTACACCTGGAGTCAAATCATTCACCGTACAATTCCAATCATGTCTAACGTCGCAAGGTGTGGTTGCAACAGAATTATCATATTTTATGCATATATACATATATTTACAAGCCCAAAGGTGGCAGTGCTCCAGCATTTGGAAAAGCAGCATTGCCTTGCCAGTTTACCGGAGGTGGATTGGCCGCATTCCAGATGACATTGAAATCCAGTGCGAAATGCCATTGGCGTAGACCCAGGGCATGGAGTCAACACCATCACGAAGCTGCTTCTGCAACCACACTAGAAAATTGGTCTGCAATGAGGTGAGGGTGTGAAGCAAATGCATCAGCAGAAAATGAGCACGGTAATCCGCTGTTGTGATGTCTCCTTTGGGTGCCAATAGGATGTTGGTGATGTGCACAAATGAAGGCTGTCTTCCTGGGACTTCAATAGCCGGCCTCACTGCAAAACGACATGATGAAAGATTCAGTCTGTCACCAGTCTTGCCAATAAGACAAAATCCAGGCAAGAATGCAGCCATCGCGACAATCACTGTTGGGGATATCCAGTAGAAGCCTTGATGCCAATCGTGATCCAAAAAGAGCTGTGCACTGTATTAGATGACTAGCAGATAGAATTGGTAAACCAGTGCGACAATCACTTCGAATTGCTTGTCAGTGATACCTGGGGGGTGCACTAAGAATTGCTGCGGGTGCACAAAGAATTGTCGGCAGTGATACCATAAGAAAGGCCATATCATAACCATGCACTTAAAATCCCCAAATGCAGTTAGAATTGACATGAAGTCCGAAAACCACAAAAAAAAAATGCTGTTAGAATTGTATCAACTCCTTGTGGTACCCCCAAATCATCCACTTTAATAGGATTTTCCTTATAAACCATCCATTTTGGGGATCCCCCATTTATGGAAACCCCCAGATTATCTCATCAGGTTTGCGGAAACTCTTAGTAGCTCCTTGGCTCCCCATCTGGTAGGAAATAGTGTTCTGAATCGCTCACTCCTAACCACTGAGTCACTATTTATAGCCCTGTAAAGACTGAAGTCTCATAATTTCCTTAATCAATTTACCCATCTCTGATTAGTCACTTATAAATACCATTAGTCACTCGTTTCTGATTTTCCCTTCATGAATTATTGGGAACTGGGTGTCGAACCAATGCTGGTCTCTGCTGTAGTTCTTCAGATGGAACCAGGCGAACCTCAGACCAGTCAGACCAGTCCCATGGCACCACGGCGACGTTGGGATCTCCAAAAGGGGGATGATTACCCTCTGGTAAACTAACATGGCAATGGAAAATCACCATTTTTAATGGGTAAATCCACTATTTCTATGGCCATTTTCCATTGCTATGTTAGTTTACCAGAGGGTACTGGGAAATGATGAGGATTTTGGAAGAAACACATGCCACAAGGTGGTGCCCCCACCTTGTTATGTGAATGTTGGTTTACAATCCCATGAAAACTGGTTCGATATATCACCAACAAAAAACCCTAGTTATTGGGGTTATAAACCAACTTAGCTATCGAACGGGGGGCACCACCTTGCAGAAGATTATAATCCCATGACCATTGGATTCTAAATTACTGGGAAATGATGAGGGGGATCTCCACATTATTATTTTTATACTGAAATATGGGGATTTTAGAAACAGGGAGCAAGGTAGAAGAAATATTGGGATATGGTAATTACTTGGACTTAAGATGATTTCAGGAACAAACATGGGGATTTTTGAACCAAGAAATTGCGATGAAAATTCAACACATGGGGATTTTGCAGTATTTGTTTTGCTTCGAGTGATCCCCACCGTGGAATAAATATGAATAATTTCTCAGATATATTCTGAAATTCTATCTGACATATATATATATATATTATATCATGCCAATCTATCGGACATATATTTTGACATTCTATCTGGCATTCCAACTGACGTTATAATCACACATGGCAAGGGAAAACAACAATGATAGATACATGTCCATTTGAATGTCATTTTTTTTCGGGGACTTTCCATTGCGCCATGAGGACACCGGAGTATAGGTGGTCTGAAACGGATTCCATGTGGTCAATGGCTAGCTTGGATGCCCTACTTGTTCATCATGTCATGTTGGTTTGCCATCAAAATCAATCATTGAGCCACTCATCATTAGTCCACAAACATCGTGTTTGATGATCTTCTCCCACAAATATACAATTGTGTATCACTATTAATCATCTATGAACCATTGACAATATTCCATTGTATCTGGTTGAACATAGTTGTTGTATGTTGTTGTTATCACATGGCCATTTGGAGATGATTCCCCTTACTAACCATAAGTCCAGTGACGTCAGAGTAAGGTCAGAAAAAATAAAAACATCCAGAATAATCGAGCTGGTGACCAGTGAAAACACCAACATATCCCGACATATAATACTCTCAATATATACTATATATATATATGTATATATATAATATAATATGTAAATATAAAATATATACAGTAATATCTATATATTTATATTTAAAGGTATATAATATACATATATATATA
>Ga0126342_10016319_pt1 | contig 12952 bp, 15 predicted proteins | sample Cyp1metagenome_FD_92528 | JGI IMG/M metagenome (GOLD analysis project Ga0126342, IMG submission 92528) | Coral microbial communities from Lord Howe Island, Old Settlement Bay, Australia - Cyphastrea 1 metagenome | ecosystem: Host-associated > Invertebrates > Cnidaria > Coral ... | reverse complement strand
TAGTATTACATATATATACATAATATATATATAATATATATATATATATATATATATATTATATATATAGTTATAGTAATATGAGATATAGATGGGTTATGAATACACACTAACTATAAAGTCATCACAGATCTCCAGGACATCGCCTCGGATCTCCGGGAGTCGATGCTGGGGGAGTTGGACTTCCGGGAGGCCGCATGGACATTTGGGGCTGGGTCCCATGGGAACAGGTGGGAAAACCATGGGAAAACCATGGTGAAACCAGAGGAAGACCAAATCTTGGAAATGGTGGGAAACTAATCTGGGAAAATGTGTGGAGAATTTTTAATAAAATGTGGGAACATGTGGAAAAACCCATGGAAAAACCCATGGGAAAACCATGGTGAAAAAGAGGGGAACAGCCTTAGAAGCTATGGAAAGATGTGGGAAACTTTTTTTCGATGGGACTTTTTTCGAGGTCACCCACCGGCTGCTTCCATGGAGGGGCTCAGTTGTGGGAACCTCGAAGGATGTGGAGAAACTTGGGAAGGCATGCTGGAAACTAAGTTCAAAGATGGAAGATTCGAGGAACAGAATGGGATATAAACCCAACAGAAACCAACCATTTTATGGGGATACAGTGAGGATACAAAGGGACAAGCAATCATATGCATGATATGCGGTTGTCCAGAAAGGTTTACATTCCAAGTTATGGCAATTCTATCTTTCCACACTATCCGGAAAAAAACATCATCCCTCTAGCCCAGTGAAATCCCCCAAGTCATCCATTGAGGGAAACTCCATCAATGGATGATAAATCGGGGTAGCCCTATGACTTAGGAAACCTCCATAGCATATTTTTTCCCAAACGTCCCCATGGTCCCAAGGTTTTCCATAGTTTTCCCATCCCCAGAAAACTGAAACACCTCCTGTGATCCCATCAGGAGCAACGTAACCTTGAAGTCTATCGCGACTTCCTCACCGGCAACGGCTTGGACCAGATTGCAGCCACGCAACGGATGTTTTTTCACGTATTTTCTATGGTAAGTCATGGGATATGCCAACAATTATGTAAAATAGGGGATATGTAACAGGGGATTATCCCTCGAAATGTATGGGACGTATATGAATATGATAAGATATGAATGGAAATGAATGGAACAATAGTGGTTAATGATGGTTGATAATGGGAATATAACGGAATATAATAGGAACATATCTCCCATCACAGGCATATAATAGGGATATGATTCATATGATTAGAAAAGGGATATAATAGGGATTGTATGGTGTATATACCCTCCAGCAATCAAACATTGCTGGGAAATCCCCGAACTACATGGAGGTTTTAATGGTATACTGTAACCCACTATCAATAGAGGATTTTCATTGCAATGTTTTATTGCTCAGGGTATAGGTTTAACTAAAGAGAACTGATATTGAACAATCAGGGGATACTATGGTTAGATAACTTAAAGACAGATTTGCTGAGCCGGTGATTTTTGATTTTCCTAAAATCCACTGCGCCAGAGCGGAATCTACAACGACGATATGTTCATTGTGTGGGGCCATCTTGAGCAAACCCAAGAAATCGTGGGGGATATCATCAAAAATATCGGGATGATGATGTTTTTTGTGTGTCGTTCCTGGAGTTCAATAGAACTTGACTTCAGAAATCGCTGGCACACAGATCTGGGATATCATCCACCAAGGTTGCTCCAAAGCCTTTCCCAGATGCCTCGGCCAAGCGGGTTTTGACCATGGAACGCCTCAGTGGAGTGCCGCTGACGGATTTAGATGCCATCAAGCTGGGACCTCAGGCCACGACCAGGTCGATGATGCTTAATTAATGATGGTGGATGTTGCTTGCAGGATATCAAAGTTTGTTTTGCTATATTATGTATATACATATATATATATATATGTAATTAGTTTTTTTTGATATAGTCATTTTGATTGTTGTTGTTTGGTAGTTTCACCAATTCAGCACGTTGGGTGTAGCTTTTTGGGTCCAATGCTATGTCAACCGTCCAAACTGAACCGCAGGAAAATCATAGCATCCATATATTGATGTTGAACATCAAGGAACACCTAAAGATTGTGGAATATACCATATTATTCTAGTGGATATATAGTGGAATATATATATATATATATATATATGGTTGGTGGTTTGGAACATGGCTTTTATTTTTCCACAAATTGGGAAGTTCATCATCCCAACTGACGAACTCATATTTTTCAGAGGGGTAGGTATACCACCAACCAGACATCCTCGATTGAATCATATCCATTGGATGCATGTACAAAATTATACAAATTGATGCGTGATTGACGTTGAACTGCTGAAGAACCATAGCAAAGATGAGAGCCATCCAATAAACCCAACGATCCAAAATCCAAAATCAGCATCTACCCATCTGATGTCAAAGAAGCTACGAACTTGCAAGAACTTAACACAAGAAACCATCTGAAGGTTTTCACGCCGTCCATACACCATCATATAATATGATAGTTAGTTTGTTATATCCCTATATTATTGGATAACATGGGATATATTTCCTTCAAATCACCATCCATTTTTGGATTTTTTGGCAGCTTTTCATCACCAGATGTCCGGGTCTCTCCTGCTTCCGAGGCGCTACAGCAGTGACCCGGAACAGACCCTGGTGAATGCGCTGAATGCCGCCTGGTGAAGACTGGAGCTGAAAACAGAGCAAGAAATAAATTTGGGTCTTTAAGCAAAGCAAAACAATGGGAGAACACTTTAATATTTATAAACTTATAAATGTGGAGAATTATGATGTATATACTCGATTATACTCGTACTTGAACGGTTCTTTTCTTATTGGGTACTTCTGCTTCTTGCCAAAATCAAACTGTCCGAGCATCTCTGCACAATCAAAACAGGAGATCTCAAGTCATACAGGAAGTAGTCACTGGTTTGCCGAACCGACTGGCACCGCATGCCAGGATGAGTCAACAATGAGAAGCAGCCAACCAGAAAGGGAACAACCATTTTCTCCTTTGCAAAGGATGGTTTATGCACATATGACCAATGCAAAACCATCATATTAAAGACTTAAACATAATTAAAAAGACATCACAGATATGATCATAGATTAAATAAATATGATTTATCATTATCTTCATGCTTTATCCTATAGATACATCAATTCTAGGATCTTATCAAAGATATTGATACAACCATCATATGTTCCTAGGATTGGATGAAACCAACCATGAGGTCTGGGCCTTGTCTGTGCAGAAGTGCGAATTCTTTCATGCGGACGTCCATGCTGGGAACCTCCTGGTGCTTGAGGACTGAACTCAGGGAACGCTGGAAATCTGAGGCAATCTGAAGCAACTGGTGCTTCGTTTGGGGAATGTTCATTGCTGCCATAAATGGGACCATTTTGAAAAGAATATCCTGGACATCTTCAGCAGGAAGTTTCCAGCGATTCGATGTCACTAAATTTCATCCCAACAAGACATTTTTAGTGACCCATAGAGGTAGGGTTACACTCATTTTGAACTCTTTCCAAATACACAATATGGAGGTTTCTGAGGTTTCCTAAAATGGGGGACCCCCAAATCATCCATTGTTTTCCATCGTTTTTCCATGATAAACCATCTATTTTGGGATAGCTCCATTTTACTGGGGATTCAGGTGATGCCACTAAATTTGTGGCCATGCCCAGGACGGACGGGTGGGTTTCATCGACTTTGGCATTGTAGGCTGGGCTTTTTGTTTCAAGATGCAGATAGAACAGGGGTCGGTAGATGTCCTGTTTTGGGGGAGATTTTGAAGATCACTTGAAAAAGTATCTGTTTGTTGGAGATTATATTCCCAGTAGTTGGGTGATGTTCAATTAGGACATTATTTACCAACCCCTGTAGAACTGATAGAATCTAATAGAACATCAAAGTTGGTCATTTCAAATGATAAGACTATCCGACAATCATTTTTTTTGGGCGTTCTAGGTTGAATCTAGGGGGGCAGCCGGGCAACCATGCAACGACTGTGGGTATGTATGAGCCAACAGTCAGATTCTTGTTGATTGTACAATACTTATGAAGACTTATAACCTTCTGCAAGTTCAGCTTCTTGAGAATATGTGTGTATTTATTTAATTCTCACAAACTGGAATCAAAAAAATGCGTGGCTAAGACACCTCATTTGCCCAATTAGAGCTGCCAGAGATGAGGGATCATTTCCCCGTGAATTCAGACAAACCCATAGCTGTATATCCCGATACGGTTGCATCATATTGAAGCACCGTGAAATGCTGGTCACAAGGTTAAATCACCATTTTTGCCGGTTAAATCATCATTTTGAGTTTTTGGTTCAACCCTTGTTTTTGCAGTATTTGTTTGTCATTGTTAAATTGATTCATTTACAGCAAATCCACATTGTTTCCTGCGAAATCAATGTAAATTCCACTTTTTCTTGCATCAATTCCTTACTGGTGCTTAGTAGGGAATGGATGGGAATGGGGGAATGGGATGATTATTACTAGTGATTCTGGATCATTCCCTCATTCCCTGCGTTTAGCACCAGTAAGATTCCCCAGCATCAGATACAAAACCTGCCCAGCCCAACTCCAGGTCGATTAAGCCCCCAGATGGCCACTGGCATTGACAAGCTGAATGCAGCGCTGGCCGTTTGGGGGTCCCAGCTTTGAGGTTTGCTGCTACTACTGTGGGTGGTTGCGAAATCCTGCACCACCTTGGATGGTTGAAACCCTATAAATAATGGGATAAACCAGCTATCAACTGGTGCAACTAGTGAAGATATTGTAGATACAGATATAACAACCATTCCAAGTCGGCCAAACTTTTCGATTCTTTTCTGGAAAATCCAGAGGAAATTCAAAGGAATTTCATAGGAATTCATATTTTAAAATATTTTACCAATCATCAATCACTATCCAATTCTCATGAAAAACATATTTGACATATTTCCCCATCACTATCCTAATATGTTCACTATCTATGAATGGGTTTTCAAATATTTTCCATTCATCATAATATTATCATTGTTTCCCATAGATGGTAAATATATTAATAATGGGAAACAATGATAAAATCCCATTATAGCTTATTATCCATTAACAATCCTGTTTAATATATCTCATTTTATCATCATTTTATTCATTTTATCGATAGTGATGATTTTTTCATTAACTATTGATATCTCCAAAGGTTAATCCCATTAGGATCATTTTTCCGTCGTTGGATAGTTCATTTTCCATTAAAGATTGGTGAATTCATAGCATCACCATCGCCATTGTCCATTCAATGGAATTTTCCATCAATATCCGCATTAAATCGGTTGGTACATTTTAGTTGGTACATGTTATAGTTATTGATATGTACCATTATTTTTCTATTGGTACTATTCATAGTTGGTACATGATTTCTGTTAATATCCATTAATTATTGATAGTCAATTTGTTTTTCCAATAACTATAAATTGTTAGTTAGTATTGGATAGTCACATTTATTGATAGTTACTATTGGATAGTCAATTTGTTAGTTCCAATAACTATTTACCAGAGGGTACTATACTAACCAAATATTTTGTATTAGTAAATTGATGTAAATTGGATTAAATTACCACTATTCACTGAGGGTAACTATTGATATCTCCAATGACTCTCCATATTTTTTCCAAGGACAGCGATGCCCGCGGCATGGCCAATGCCTTGATCTCCATGGGGGCCACCATTGGACAGGTCCCAGTGGCGGGATCAAAGATGGGGATCAAACATGGGGATTAAGTGGATCATTAGATAATTACAATATGTGTATCTATAGTATATAATGTAATATATATTATTATATATCATGTGTATAATTATTATATATCATGTAATATAATGATCCACTATCTAATGATCATATTATAATTATCTAATAATAGAAGTAATATAATGATCCACTATCTATCATAGTAATCATTATAATGGGGATTGAGTATATTTACGTGGATATTCATGGGGATCATTTTTTGTTGTATGACATAATATACTCAATCCCCATAGTATATTTATGTGGATCATTTATAGTATATTACTTCTAAAGTGAGAGCTCCCAAACATGGCTAACCTTAGATTGGTCATAATATCCCTACTTATATCATATAAAAATATTATAGTACCCTCTGGTTATGACCAACAGTTCGCCATGGTTTTTCGATGGCCCTAATCGAAATAGATGGTTTACCTATTAAAAGTGGTGGATCTTTCCATGGCTATGTTAAATAACCAGATGGTATATTATCTATTATACAAATATACTATAATATACTCATTGGGATTTATGATGAGTTACATTGATTATATTAATTAATTATATATATATAATAAATATCTGGGTAAATTATAACGACCTCACTGCGACCGAGCTCTGGAATCATGGTTTATTTTAGGGGAATCATCCCAAAATGGCCGCAAGTTTCAGGTCAGTGAAATATTATAATGTACCCGGATAGATGATAGGTGATGATTTAAGGTTGAAAGTTGAAGTCGGATTTTTTTCCGACTGAAACTGGCGTAACACCTTGCAGAGTTGAGGAAGTAGTTTGAGTTTTAGCCATACTGTGCCAAGATTATTTTTTGCTGGGCATCGTGTATTCTGGAGAAGCTTGATTGATTATTTATAGATTTTTGTCACTGGAATGCATTGTGTGATTTTGCCAATTCAAGATCTCAGGGCACTGTGAATACTGTGCTGCTTTTCAGAGGAAATGGATCAATGGCTCAAAGTCAGCTGCGTTGGCCAGAATGTCTTGAAACATATCTAGGTAATCATTCTCGTGGCTCTTGGTATGTCAAGCGCAGAATGGTCGGTGCAGCTCAAATTTCAAGATGTTCAAATATATAGATAAGATATTGTATAATATCACCTTAAAATGGTTTACTCTTGGCAGTTGGGTGTTGAAAGGGGTCATTTTACTCCCACACCCCCTTTTGAGTCGTGGAAGAGCGGAGCGTGCCGTGAGGTGGATGAAGATGCCTTCGCGGCAGATATTGAGCAGCTGATCTCTCGCTTAGGACGCTACCCTCGTGGTGTTTCTGGATGAAAAGGCTATGTCTACGTAAGTTTACAGATCCATTCTCCGACACTTGTCAAGTCTCAATTGTTTGATGGTTGATAGGGATTCAAACTGATCCATGGAACCAATTTAAAACCAATTGTTGATGGTTTAACCCGTTTAAGCCCTTCTTGTTGGTCATAACCGCTGATGAACTTTGTAGCTCCTTGAGCCACAGGAGGATCCCTGGAGAATGCTACGGATGCCACCGTGGACGAGTCGCAGATTCAGGACATCGTTTTGGACATCGCACAGGCTGGGGCCCTGGTGTGAAGTTTCCGGGAATTAGTGGTGCTGGATGGATTAATATGGATTAATGTACCCCCAACATATTGTGTTTTCCGTATCTTTCCGTGAGTTCCCTCAGACTGCCGATATTTATAATCATTTATCAAAATGTGATATTTAATGATATATTATTACTAGACATGGCATGAGATGGGTTTGTCCATGTTGTCCGAAAATGGGCTATACCCCCAATTTCTGGCGGTTTAAGAGAGAACATCAGGCTGTAAATTTTAAACCACGCAATTTTATGCAATTTTTGGGTTAGCCAGTTTTCAGACTCATATGGCATGTAATTGGATGGACTGTAGTGGCATGGCATGGGGATATGCTGGAGAAAAGATCCTAAATATATATATATACATATATATATAGAGAGAGATACATAATGGGCTTCATATGGGTTTCATATGGCTTTAATGTGGGGTTTGACATGGTTTGTTCACTTGTGGGGGCTTGTCACCGGAGGGAACTTCATGCACCAATTTAAGTGGCGATTGTGGAAGATGATGTTCCCATAGGATTTCACGGTGGTCTGGAAGTAGAAGCAGGGCCTCAGGGGTCATTCGTCTTCTTTTCGTCTTCTTTTTCGGTTCGTTTTCCATAAACTTCCACTTCTTGATGTTATAAAAAAACTGTTCTATCTATTTCAGACTGCATGATATATCCAAGATTGTGGATCTTTGTTTCAACAAATCTTCTATCCAGTTGCAATATATGGGTGTGTTTAAACTAGAGGACCCCAAGCTTTTCATTTATGGGTCATTTTCAGTAGGGAAACCAATGGTTTGGGGGTATTCGGATTTTGGGAACCCCCATATTTATCCTCCAGTAAACTAACATAGCTGTGGCAGATGGACAATTTACAGACGATTTTCCTATTAAAATGCTGATTTCCCATAGCTATATATATATATATATTATATATGTTGATTTGCCAGAGGGTATCGATATCTTAGATCTTCCATCAGCACAGCGGTCTCAGGTGGCGGGGAACAATGGCCTGAAGCTGCCGCGGGAATTTGGGCTCCTCATTAAGCAGGTTCCGGGGCGTCAATATTGGGTTTCGATGCGTAACCTGTTGAAAAGGCATCATTACAATTCATTATTAGAACCCATAGGATCCATGTCTGGTAAATATGCTAACATTGGGGGTATATTGATGGTAAATGTTACCATATATAGCATACATGGATCCTATGGGTTATTAGAATAGCTATGAACAAACCAGTAGAACCAGTTCCCAACATTTCGCAACCAGGTTTTGACGCTCAAATAGGTAGAACAGTTGTTGTAAGATGTGGTTAGGATGTGATGGATGTTGTTTGGCTAAAAATTTCAGATCATTTCCATTTCCCCATGTTCTTTTCCCTCTAGAAGTATCTGAGTATCTGATATCTCTAGTACATATGTAGCTGCATAGTTGCAGCGGTGACAGTCAGTCACTCACAATGCCAACATCTGCCAGCCTCAGATTGAACTGAACAAAAAAACTTCCAGCGGTTGTACCATTCACCGAACACTGGTTAGAAAACAACCATCCATCATCCATCAAATCTTTCATTGGATTGATCTAAGGGAACATGTTGCAGGACACCCCCCTATTACTGTAAATCTATTTCGTGGGAAAAACCTGAAACATCACATGGTTTCAACAGGTTTTAGCCGCTAAAGCCATGACTTTTCCCTCGCTTTGCAGTCCTTGTACTTCGACCGGTACACCAAGCTGTTGGCTCCGGAGCTGAACATGACGCTGAGCGTGACCATTTGATGGGATGAATTCTGGTGGAATATATATACGTATATACTGTATATATATATGAAATATGATGTTTGGAAAATGTCAGAAAAGAAACCGTGCCATCATTTTTGGGATCTTTCTAAGTAGCTGGCAGTAAACTTATAGTTGAGATGTATCGGTGTGAGTCAGGAGGACCACGTGCTAACCTCATCCACATCCACATTTTTGCGAGGGCTGGCGGCTGGCATGTCCTTCTTCTCTACTGTTTCATGGGGCTCAATGCGTACCATGCTGGCCCAAACCCACCCACTTGAGGACATCATTGGCCAATCATTATTCAAGAATCCACATTCTCTTGGTTACATAAGTTATATATATATTATTATCTAGTAATTGTATACATATACATATGTATATATATATATATAATCCTCGTTTCTTGTTGAACTTGAGAACATCCACCACCTTTTTGGCTGGTTAAATCTTCCATTTGTTTAAACCGATCTTTGCCGTAGTCGGTGTCCACAGTTGTACCGTGCCGCCGTTGCGCTTGCCTCAGGATGTCCGATGACCGGATCTCCAACTTTGGAGCCGCCGAAACTGTGCCTGCTGAGGTGCACAGAAAAGTTGCTCCATTTTGGGGGAGAAGAATCCGTAATTCTGCCCAATTTGACTTATGCATATATGATATATATATATATATACACATAATGTGTATATATATATATATATATATATATGTTATATAAATATAGATATTATATATTATATATATATATATTATGTATATATTATATATATAACGTATGGGTTTGTCTCAGAATGGGCGATCGCATGGCATTTCACAATAGGGAAGATGATGATAAACCATGGTAAACCGATGGAGTTTGGGGGCTGCAAAGATGAGAAAGATATGGAAAGACATACTACAAGGAACTGCACGTCAAAGAAGGTTCCATTGTCCCACTATAATCATTTTACTTTCCATGTTCAACTTTTGCATTTCCAGGTTTTTCTTCCGTTTAATTTCATGTATGCCCAGTTCCTCTAAGAACAGTTTTACTTACCAGTTTTAAGCCCAGCAAAAAAAAAAACTTGTTTCAAGATTCACTTGATTGGTTTGATGGACATTTAATAGGACAGCATTGATGATTTTAGCACTGAGCAGAGGTGTTTCCCTTCACCCAATCACCATTTGAGCTATGAAAGGCTCAAGCTGCCCCTCCTTTGCAGGATGCTGGTGCCACCGACGAGCGCAAAGCGGCGTAGTGTCGCGACACGTTGTTTTTAAAAGTTGTCGCCCAAAAAAGAAATGTGGGTAGAGCTTAAGCCTTTGGACCCATAGATGATCAATGATGACAATGTTTCGCATGTCACCTAAGCATGGTTATTTCAGTTTGAAGGAGTTATGATCATACTTGCTGATTGGTTACTGAATGGGATGACCCTCCAGTTGTACGTCCTACATATGGAGATACTATCCGCGGCTTTAAAACATCTCAAAAGAGGAACAAACATGAATAAACTAGTTCCAGTTGAGGTCCTATGCTTTGAGCTGCCCTTTGGTACAGAAACGCAACCATTTTTTATTCCGATTTTCGGCTCAGCGACCGAACCCACTAATTGCTTCAGATTGGAACACTGCCATTTTCTCGCTGAGCCACAGCGGATGTAGCTGTACCAGTTTCACGCGCTCTCACTTGGGAGCTTTTTCCAAGCGTGACATCCAGCTGCTCAATGCAATTGGAGAAAAGGTGTGTTGAACGTTAGCATCTTAACCTAGCTGAGCTTTGAGCTCTACCATCCAGCAGCACTCTAAGACAGTCACAATTTGAAGACAGTTTCAAGCAATTCAGTGTATAATATTCTCAAGCGTGCCATTTTAGGATAGTTTTAGGTCATCCTGGGAACTCCACGCAATTGCGACCTGTCCATCGCAGATCTCCTTCGTGGGTGGCTCCCATCGCACAATTCGTGGATGAGCGCTGCATTATCTTCGAGGATGAGGTTGGGTGGTTTCTGTGTGCCCGCGATTTTGACCCAACATGCCACCATTGACGATGATATACGATGATATAACATGCATTAATCAGATGGTTAGTAGGAAACTGGTACCATCTTTGCTCTTGAACAATACTCATGGTATAGACATTTTCCAGTGTTGGGCTTCCTGTACCTGTAATTTGGTTCATCCACAGAATCCAGGAAGAGAACAAGCTGGAGTACACCGAGTGTCACAACGAATACAAGGAACTCATAGGCTCTCCTGTCCGCGACAGTGCGGAATTTCTTGGAGTTTTTTGGGACCAAAAAAAATCACCGATCCAAAAAAGGGGATCCCAACGATCCCTCCGGTGATTTATCGCCATGGAGATGACTGTCGACCCATTTGGGTCCATGGCTTCCAGTCTGTAAAAAATGACCGGGATCCATCGGGTAGATTTCCATGTAAAGTGGGTCTATCTCCGGTGTGAGATTGAAATCGCTTTGCAATTGAGGACCACCCTTGCGATTCCAAAAGGTTTTGCCCTCTGGTAATTTAACGTGTAGTGTAGCTATGCCAAATTACCGTTTGTAATAGTTATATATATATATATATTATATGATCATAAATCATCTATGAATGAGCCATATAGGTACAATTGGATCAACAGCACAGAACTGTCACATTCCAACCCCTTGATCGGATCTCATCCACCTTGATCTGTTGAAATCCTGTCTCAACAGCAAGGCTTGTCTCAACAGCAGCGGGGATGCCTTAAAATATGGCAATTTTTTAAGGGGGACATTATGATAAATTAATTGATTTGGCATTTCCGAATTCTTTGAAAGACCTCCACATTTCATGGTTTATCAATGTTTATCATTGTTTTCAATGATTTGTTCTATGCAGATTGCTTGTTTGGTTAAATGATGTTAAATGCTCGCCTTTTGAGACAAACCCAGATATATCACCTATCCAATAATATCCCATAATATCCCATCATGTACCATTGTGTTCCATTATATCCCCATGAAAACCTACTTGTTCGGATTATTCAATTTTTTTTTCTTGGTGGAATACGTTTTCAATGTTGCATCAGACAAGTATTTTTTAATTACATAGTTATATATAATATACAGTACAGTATTATACACATAGTTTCCATTATGTATATATATATATATGTATATTTAGTTATATATACAGTACAGTATTATACAGATAGTTTAACCATAGTTTCCGATCATCAGATATGTCTCCAACATCTCCAACTTATCCGCAACGTTGCTGTCGCAGATAGCAGCTTCGCTGCACATCTGCTGGAGATCGATGTCACTGGAGAGCAGCGACTGGCCGGAGATTCGACTTGCTACTGGCGGGTTTTTCGGTTGGAACATCTACAAATTATCTATAGAAATATAGAGGTTTCCTATGGTTTCCTATGGTTTCCTATGGTTTCCTATGGTTTCCTATGGTTTCCTTGAGATGTTCCCTTCTGATTATGGGAATGGTTTGGGGTTCAGTGGGGATAATAGGTCCATAGGTTCGCTATTCCCTTAGCTTCGCCGGGAGAGAATGGGGAGCTGGAAAGCAACCCGAATGGGAACCAGGTCGGACCAGGTCGGTTCTTGTCATTGGAATGGCATGGGGAATGGTGAGGATTCAACGGGTAATGTCGATACAATGAATACGGATCGAATATATTTATAATGGGGAGATTAGGGATATTATGGGTATTAACAGTAGAAATATTACGACCCCTATACCACCACTGTATATACTAGTATTTGCTCACTCCATACTGTAGCTATGACACCAACACTCTAATAGATTGTACAGTCATCACAATCTTAATGACAACCTG
>Ga0126342_10016318_pt1 | contig 12953 bp, 10 predicted proteins | sample Cyp1metagenome_FD_92528 | JGI IMG/M metagenome (GOLD analysis project Ga0126342, IMG submission 92528) | Coral microbial communities from Lord Howe Island, Old Settlement Bay, Australia - Cyphastrea 1 metagenome | ecosystem: Host-associated > Invertebrates > Cnidaria > Coral ... | reverse complement strand
GATATGTCAGATAGAATGCCAGAAGATATGCCAGATAGAATGCCAGAAGATTTGCCAGATAGAATGCCAGAAGATATGCCAGAACATATGCCAGATAGAATGCCAAATGTCAGAAGATATGTCAGATAGAATGCCAGAAGATTTGCCAGTAAGAAAATGTATAAATGTCATGGTGGGGATCACACGAAGTAAAGTAATTTTCTTGTTTGGTTCGTTCCTTGGAATGGACGAAATAAATCAAACCCCCAGAGCAGGAACAGCGCTACGAAACCATAACATTGAAATTCGGGGGAGGTAGGGGGTGGCCTATAACTCATGGATAGGGGTTTGGATAATTTGTCCATCTACTGTAGTGTGGCCACTAGGAAGCAAAACCAGGCAAACTAGTAGAATTAGACGAGATTCTGAAAACTGGGTCATTTTAGGTCATAGTCCAAAACTTCAGTACCAAAAATAATTGATCAAAGGAATGTTCAGGAACATTTTCTATTTCAAAATCGATTAGATTTCCTTTCAGAATTTACTTAAAATATGGCCAAAAATTGGATTTCGAAGCTTTTCCCTAATATTAAATTAAGAACCTTAAAGACTTAATATGAAATACTTATTTTTTTTCGAGCTTAAAAGACGGACCCTAATAAAACAATTCCCCGGGGTTGACTGGTTTTTGTTATTAGGGTGTGAAACCCTGAAATAGGACCTTCATTTTTAGATTGTTTTCGAAAGGGGGTCAATTAGAAGTAAAAAGTGGCCAGTCTGAAATTGCCCAACATTTAACGCGGACCGTAGTTTTAGTATTTGGGGTACGTTTAGTAAAAGGGGGAAGGGATTAACCATCATGAATATGTTTTCGTCTCGTCATGAATCCCTTCCAATAAGGGGTGTTTTAATCGAACATTCCATCATTATCCATCCTGAAAATTCCTGGCGATTTACAACACTAAATTTGTGCTGAATACTACCAACAAATTGATGCATTTTTACTAACAATTAATAAACGCATGGGGGACTCATGGGGAGCTGATACTTTATTGAGGATATAATGTGGATTCAATAGACTGCATATTCATAGCTGCGACCCAAAATGAACACATCCAAGGGGGTTGATTGGGGTGCACTGAGAGGCCAAAACCTTGAAAAAGAGTAGTTTAGTTTAGTGCTCGGTTTATACTAGCTTTGTGTGTTTTTCAGCTTAGTACCATTAACCAATGTGTTGATAGTCACGACGGTTCTATTCAGGTTCCATTTTGTTGTAATCCAAATGCTAATAGTTGAATTGGTGATTCTTACACATTTGTGAATGTTTCCGCAAAAGGTTTTGATGGGGATGATCATACATACAATGTTGTAATCTAGTATGGAACTCCCCCTGTGACCCACCAAGCAGTAGAAGGCGATGGGAACTAATGGGAACTAAATGGGAACTTTGGCCCGGCCCGACTTGGCCGACTAAGAACTGTCAGTTGAAGACAACCTTATGAATCAGTTGAGGTTTTCACAGAATTAGATGGGAAAAAATGTTACACCCTTTCAAGTCCTATATTTCAATGGTAGTTTCATGGTAAAAACCATGGATTTCCGATGGTTTTCGGTGAAAGGCGGCGACAAGAAGTGCCGCTCGGAAGACCCCAGCGCTGGTCTGGGCTACTGCCTTACCCGCATGATGGATTGTCGGGAGCTCAGGAATTTGCTCAGATCTCAATGTTTGTTTTTCTCATGTTTTTTATTGAAGATCTCCAGATGGTGAACTATCTTGTGGGTTAACATGTCCCCTATACATGTTCATGGTATTTGTGCATTTGTTGGTCATAAGCTTGGCGGGCTAGGCCTCCAACGTTGGGCCCAGGTCGCAAGCCTTCGGGCGCCTTCAAGGACAACGTCCAGTGGGATTTGATGGTCGCGGGCAGACGGGTTCTTCAAACCTGCACCAGCGATGGCTATACCCGTGCCCTAGATGTGGATGGAGCTTGATGGATCTGTTTGGAACCAGTTGTGGTTGGGAAAAACGCGTGGGAAAGAACATGTCATATTATGGAGATCAATGGTATTCAATGGTTCTACTGCTTCGTTTTTTTTAGAGGGAGAAGAGGTTTTTCTAGATCTCGAATTCGAGGTATTCTGAAACACTCCCTAGAAGCAGCGTGTGAAGCACAGGCTTCGTGAGAGTGAATATCACAACATATCACGACACTTCAACATCTACAACACCGTTTTAAAATCTGATGAAGTTGCATGGCCTCGAGCAGATTACTGACTATTGAATGGCTTGTAATGGAATGTTACAAGCAATACTTGATACTTGGGGGTGCGGTGCAGTTCCACCAATAAATTGGTTATGCAGCCACACTTGTAGGGGTCATATCATGTTATATCATGTTATATCATATATCATGTTATACCCAAGCTTATGTAGTTTATTGCCATTGTTATACCATTCCACCCCAATTGCACCCCCCAGCACAGTATATACACTCTACTCATTGCTGACCGGGCCCAGTCTGAGGTATTGACGTGTCGTGCGGCTGCAGTGGCTGCATGTGTTAATTTTGATCATTTAATTTAACGCGCAATTCTGTACCACTTGCTGTGCCTGGTGTCACATACCGAGACAGCTTGCTTTTTCCAGCCTGGAAATGCCACAAGGGCAACTTTTGGAGAGCTGGATTTTGTGTAATTAGAATCATAATGTTTAGCTAAAACTGTGCTCATCAAGAGTCAGGATCAAGCATTTCAACATATTTCAACAATGGATCCGAGAAACCACAGACATGACATGCCATGTCTACATCCTCGTTCTGAAGGATCCTGACTTCTGATACATGGTACTGCCAGGGATGTGAAAAACCATATCCCTTTGGACCCCAATCCCCAAGTTTTCCATCGGATCGATGCCTGCCGAAACCTGACCAGTGATCTAGCTACGCGAGCCGCACGCAGCTCGCGATTCGCTATCTGGGCGGAAAAAAGACCCAACTTTTTTGACAGTTTGGATGGTTTTGGGTACGTGTAAAACACTTCCCATGTCTGTTGGATGGTTGCAGGGTGAAGACCCAAAAGCATGCCAAAAAACTCTGGGTCGGATTCATGTGAATCCCCCAATCTGTTGGTGATTTTTAGTGCATCATGCTAGTTTTAAGTGACTAACATCACTTAAATTGGGGAAAGCTTGTATAGTTAACTCATGTTAACCCCCCAAATTCATTCGAACCCATCAACCAGAGTTTATCAATCCTGGCTTCGATGGTAAATCGCTCTCCGTAGGTGGGATGATCTCCTAAATCCACTGGTTCATAGTAATAAGAATGACAATAACAAAAACACTCATTAAATATAATGGTACTGATACGTAATGATAATAATTAGAATAATCATGATCGTGATGATGATGATGATGATGATGGTGATGATGATGATGATGATGGTGATGATGGTGATGATGATGATGATGATGATGATATGTCTATTATTTCATCATTATCATCATCATCATCATCGTCATCATCATCGTCATCGTCATCATCGTCACCATCGTCATCCCTACTGTATCAAAAAAACACTGCTTTGAGGTAGACACATGTTCAGACATACACAGAAATTTCTTCTAATTGCTGGTTGCTACGCCTGGAAGATTTGCTGCACTAACAGCCGAGGTCACAGCTGTGGCCAAGAAGTCTTGTGCTCAGCTCACGTGGTCTCATTGGAATGATGGCAAGGGGAACCATTTCCAGGGGAGGGCTCGTTTTGGGTTAGTGAATTGTTATGATCTATTTATACAGATTTTATGCGATTTCTTCATGAACTAGTGGTTTCTTTTCTGAACAAACATGGGGCAGAATTGACGCAATGGCTATGGCAATGGGCATGGCTAAAGATCATTGCGCTCCCAAAGAACTGGTCTCAATAAAGACCAGGCGTTGCCCCTTAACCCTCTGGGTCACGGAACTGGAGGAAGCGAACCTCTACACAAAAACAATCGAACATCAACCATCAAAAACTGATATTTGTTGGTAAACCCCCATACCCACGACTTTAAGCTGCGATTGCAGCGGCTGGTGTCAGGCCCACGAACGCTACAGAACTCGTAGACATCGAGCAACAGCTCGAGCAGTTCCGGGGCAGCACATTGAAGGCCGCTGGGAAATTTCCAGCTCACTGGATTTTCCAGCAAACCATATATGGAAATATGTAAAATAGGGAATATATATATTACACATTATTACACATGTTACCATTATATTACATATAATATATGCTTGTTATTTTTGTTATGTTGTTTTTTTGTCGCCATGAATCCTGAAACTCTTGGTGGAGCCGTGTCCCTGCAGCATCCTGCAGCCACTTGCCAAGTCGTGTAACACTTGGAACTACCTGCAAAACATACCCTCCAAAAAGAGGTTTGTTCAATCCAATCCGAACATGGTGGTGCTGTAAATTGAATAATTGTTTGCATTTTTTTGGATTATCACATCCATACTCTACTATGTTAAATCTTTCATTTGCAGATGATTTTCCCATGAAAACAGCATGTATCAGGGGATTTTCCATTGCCATTTATAGGGGATTGAATTGCTATAGTTAAAATCTTTAAGCAGCTACATTCACATACCTGGGCACAGGACATGCTAGACGAGTTCCAAGACATTCGTGCTTGGCAACAGATGTTTCTCGACGAACAAAGCGTGGAGGTTTGGGGAATAGTAATGTCAAGGTTAGTAAGGGATGGTTAGTTAAGGGATGGTTCATAATGACTAGTAACTAATGGTTCATTATAACAGGTTAATAAGGGAACTAATGGTTCATGACTAGTTAATTAAGGTTAATAATAGTAACCTGGTAATTAAGGGATGGTTCACAATGGCTAATATTTTTTTTTTTTGGGGGGGGTACATCCCACTGTAATAGTAATGGTTAATAATGGTTAGTGGGGATGTACCCTCCGGTACTCAAGATTTTGGAGGTTTGAATACGAAAAGGCTGGTTAATACTGCGTTAATGTTGGGTGAACAATGGTTAATATTGGGTTAATAATGACCATAACCACAATGGTTATAATGATGGGATATGTAAGGTAATGATATACCCTTTGGTGTAAATTGTACAGATTCAAGAGGTTATAATATATATATATATATTTCTAGAATGCTTTATGTGTATAGCAAACCTGTAAAACGATAAATCTTATAGTTTTCCATAGTTTTTCCATCATTTTTTTAAATCGGATTTCACATGCTTAGGGGCCAGCACTTTTTCACCTTGAACCGTGGGGATTTGGAGATTCGGGGCGAGGCTCTACGACTGTGAACATCTTCTAACTCCCAGGGACTTCAAGGCCCAGATTTAGTGAGGAAACTCGCATGTTTGGGGTCAGGATGGGTCAGGTTTCAGCTGAGAATATGTTGGTTGATATAGATTAGGTATGAGTTTTGGTCAACATTGTGGTAAGGGACCCAGATACGGTGATAACTAGTTATTTCTACTATTTTTGGGTCTTATTTCTTGAATTTATCGTAGTTTGGGTCAAATTTCCAGAGATTTCAAGACCCAAGGAGGTATCGATGCTGGTCATGGCATGGTCATGCACGATCCACGGTGGATCCTCTGGTTCAGCATTTCAACATGATCTGTAGCTGATGACCATTGGTTCAGCGGGGCGGAATATCCCTGTGTTTAATCAATGCATTTCATCACTTGAGAACTAGTCAACTAGTCCAGTTGGTGGTCTCCAATTTTGGGGATAAAGGATGAACACAGGTGATTCATGGTGATTACCATTTTGATGGTGGCTCAACAACGAAGCACCAGTCATGTGTCTTGAGACTTGTGACGCTTCAGCCATGCTGAAGTGCCATGGCTGACGCATCTCCGGTACGACCTGAAGGGCCTCTGAAGAAGGAGGACCCTGAGGTCCCTGGGCTGGGAATGTTCACGTCGGAAAACACGCCGCTCTACACATCTCCACACATGCTTCAAGAATATGAATACAAGCGACCACAAAAAAAACACGGCGTTTGATGATTATAAATGATTGTTACACAACTATTTATATGATATATAATTAATAATGTTTACATATCTGAACCTTAACCAACATTCATATTATTATATACTTATGGGTATGATGTTGGCATTCAAGGATTTCGCGAGTTGAGTTGTAAACTAATGGAGACACCAAACCGCCAAATTGTGACAGGTCTGCCGCCACATCTGTCAGCGCACACTGGCCAGGGCACATTTGTTTGGATATGATGTTCGAACCTGCCTTGTTATCTTTGTCTGAAAATTGAGGGAAACCCTCAACAAAAATGATGACTGATCACGATTATCCCATATTATCCCATATTATCCCATATTATCCCATATTGTCCCTATCATGAGCTATACTAAGCCTATTTTCAGATACACCATGCGGCTTGGGTTTGCTGATCTCAGGCCGTAGCCTTGACCCATGCGGCTGCAGCAAAGCCTGAGCTGCATCGATATGTGGAGGCGATTGACGTAGAAAAGAACGATACAAAAAGCGAGGAATTTCAAGAAGCAAAAAAAAAGGGAATACATGTAAAATACATATGATTGGATTATAGTTTGGATAGTATGTAATAATACGCACGCATATACATATGTATACGCACATACACATGCAATATATGACACACATATATATAATATATGTACCAGGACCCTCTAAGTACCCAGGGTACTTAGCAAGGGCCACCAATTAAGGGTACTTCTCATTTTGGTCATTGTTGGTATGAACTATCTGGTATGTAAAGGATATATAAAGGTGACTCCCCCAGCAATACTCAGTAATAGTGGATAGGACTTTTTACGGAGATTTTACGAAAGTGGGGGATTTGGCCAATCTTAGCCAGCTATCATTGGGGTGTCCCCAATTGGGGGTAGTTGAATTTACTTGAAATGTGTTCATGATGTTGAGTGTTTTTTTGGCTGCTCAAATGTTGAATCATCATATCATCATTTGTTTTAGGTAATCAGAATTAAAACACAGTCCCAAATCATGACCAGGATGGGTATTTGGAACCCAATGGAACATCCAAAAATCATCCCATTCCCATCCAGCCACCCTTCCCATTTTACAGTGTCAAGCAGTCAACCAGTTGCCGGCCCCTTGATCCCTTGCAGGTCTTGACGTCCTTGGACACGGTCCGCGGCTGTGCTGTGAACCCCGACCGTGGATTTCTCCAAGCTCTGCAGAATGCGGTGGGTTGGACCATTGGTGGCTTCGACACGCGACCCGTTCCGGAGGCCAAGCAACCAGGGGTTGTTAAGATGGGAGGATTCCCCAAGGGATTCCCCCCTTGGGATTTCAATAGAAAGTCATGGTCATCCATGACGACTGGAGGATGACTGGGGGTACCCCCATGACTCCGGAAACCTCCAATGTTCGGATGAGGAGATATTGACCAACAAAACTATAATTGTATACTATATCCAATAGGATCCATGTATGGTATATATGCTAACATTTGGATCCTATTGGATATAGTATACAATTATAGAATAGTGCATTTTGCCTCGTCATAGAACCATTGATGCTGGTTGAGCATGGTTGAGCCGTTTGTCATTTGCCACCATTTGGATGCCAGCAGAGGGTTTTTCAAGGGTTTGTCATCAGAAGCAGGGATAGAACAGTGTAGTTGAACAAAGATTGTGTGAAACAACTACAATGGCGCATATCATGGTACAACATGCTATAATAACCATGAACTCATGAACATATATCAACAGATCAACAATGATCAACATAGGGACTCATTTGGCAAGTCCATTTTGTCAGGATTTCCTCACATTTTTACTATGTTAAGGATCGATTTTCCATGTCTTTCCTTATCTCAGCTCCATTCGACTTCTTGGGAGGCCATGGAGCAGAAAAAAGTGGACCGCCTGCAGATCCTGTTACTGGCCATTTTTGGATCGTGATGATACCGATATCATGGGATACGGAGTACCAAATTCCGTAGCAAATTATGAAACAAAAACTGAAGAAAACGAAAATCCAGGGTGTTGGTATACTAGACTTACTAGACTGAAAGATACCGAAGCAGTCTTTAATATTTACACATGCGGCAGTGTGTTGCTGCCCGACATCATTTAAACATTTCTGGTTTCAACATGTTCTTGAACAATCAAATCTTCAAACATGTTCAAGCCGTGTAGCGAAGAACCCTTTGCCCAATCCTGCTATACTTGTCTACATGAAGGAGTAAGATGAAGTAAGTGTGGGATTCTCGAATGTGTAGGTGCTGTAGATAAGATTCGATAAGATTAGATAACATCAAACAACTACATCTACATTTATGCATGATGGGGATATATTGGGATAGAATCCAAGATAATCAGATTCTCATCATTCGGCCAGTCAAATTTGAGAGATAACCTTAGTGTGAGATCGGTCGACCTGGAACCTGTAGACAGCTGGTTTGAAAAGGACCTCTGTGAAAGGACTGATCTCTTGGATCACAGATCCTTTTATCCCAGTCATTTTCACAGTTTGCGTCAAACAATTCCCATTTGTGGATCATTTGTGGATGATTATGGATGATTCATGGCACTAAATATATAATGATTAAACATGATAAACATGATATATAGATATATATAATCATTTGTGGATGATTATTATATGTTTCTAATATTTTTCAATGAACTAAATAATGATTAAACATTGCACTTTTGCCATAGTTTTATGGATAGTTTTATGGACAACTTTCGGGTAGATCTGCACCGTGCGCGTGGCACCGCCTTAGGCTGTCCTACCGGCAGGATGAGACGACCGGCGCGCCGCGAGTGAGGATGTACGACTACCTCTGTGACATCCTCTTTGGCATTCCAATGACACCCGTGGGACCCGTTGCTCGACATGTCCAAAGAAGAACACCTATGGAAAATGCACAAAAAAAATGGTTGGGTTGGTTTAGAATGTAGTCCCAAGTATACAACAATTACAAATCATGTTTTGGGAGATGTTTTCTTTTCCAGTGGGATGAACATCCATAAATCCCCAGCGATCTGAGGAAGTGGTGATGCCAGATTTCCAGGACTTAGACGGCCACATCGTAAAAGCCAAGTGGATCGAGGTGCCACTCTTGGAGCCAAAATGTGTTTTGATGATCTTTGGTGAATTGGAAGTAAGAATTGAGAGCCATATTTTAGTGGACTTTGGGACATTGGATGAATTTTGGGCCTCAACTTTTTGAGTTTTTTTTTAATGGTTTGATTCCTGGCTTTTTTTGGATGTTTTCAAGCTTCATTGATGCATTTTCCAGGGAACCAGCGTTGGTATTGTCGAGTGATCATAAGTTCGGGGATTGCGTCAGGCGAACTTCAATGACTTCAGGGCTGGGAAGCCGCGTCCAGCGCCTGTCTTTGCTGCAAATCGCTATCCCTATCAGCTCCCAACAAGGTGGGACATGAGCTGCCTAGTTCACACCTATACAGAGCTGAGATTGATGTACATCAACCCGATATTACAGATCCCTATAATTCCCTATATAGAAATCCAAGCCCAAAAAATTATGGCCTTATATATATACATATATATATATATATACATACAGTAAATCCTTATGATGCATCACAAACATATAGGTAGCTTATGGCTTGATCATGATCCATCGTCCCCCTTTTTTAGGTCAGCAGACACGGAAGTCCAAGCTGTGGCGCAGCATTGGCTGCTCTGGTACTTGCACTTCCCATGGGAAGAGGCCAGGAATCCATGGGAAAACCATGGCCATGGCAGGGAAATCCCATGGGAAAACCATGGGAAAACCACGGGAAGGAAATCCCTGAACTATCCCTGGAGGTTTCTAGATGGGAAAAACAAATCTGAAACTGGTTGATTTTCCAGCTACTTCTATAAAGGCTGCTAAAGATGGGTTGTGATTGCATTGGTGCCAGAAAATAGAAGTGTGCGGGAAGACACTTAGATTGGGCATTCTTGGAAACATGCTATGATATCATGATGGTTCTAATTTGTTGTATCAGTTGTAGTCCAGCAGTCCATTTGTGTTTTAATTACAGTAATTAGGACAATCCACCAAAGTTGCACTCCCAAGTGCATGTTTCATGATTTGACTGTATATAATGTGTAATTTTGAAACAAGAACCATTTCCGAATTTGAGCATTGCCATCTATTGCCATCTCACTGGCATTGGCAGGTGGCGGATTTCTCCGATGATCAGATTGACAAGGTGAGCCGTTTGCCCTTTCTGAGTCCAGAGAATGTCCAGGTTGTCATAGAGTTGCCAGGAAGGAGGTTTCCTTCCATAAATGTGGGTATCCCAAACTGGATGGTTCAAATTGGAAAATCCCACCAAAATGGATGACTGGGGGTACCCGCATGACATCCCCCGGATGATCTGCAGATGTGGATCTCATTGGTTAGTCACATACTTGGTGGTGAACTACTCACGGATCGTAAGTAGGTTATATTACCCTGGTTTTTTCAGTGCGATTTTTGTAGAGTTAATCCACTGAAATAACTCGGGTGAACTAAGCTACTTACGATCCGTGGGATGAGCCACCAAGTAGTGGAATAAGATGGAACATCCGCCGATTTGGGTTGGAACATGGCTTCTCCCTGATCCAAAAATATCCAAAATCATCACGAAAAATCCAATGTTACATCAAAAAAAACTGGATATCAGCTGGATCATACTTGGGGTTAAATCTGACCCCAATCCTACCATTGAAGGCAGGGATCCATTCACTGACCCCCTCGCTGTTTTTCAACTGTTGCCCATCCCGTGAGGATGTCAGACGTGAAGTGGAACTTGTGGCCACTTGGGCGGTTTTTCTCAGAGTTGGAGACACTCCAGTCCAGTGGTCTGAAAGATGGTGGATTTATGTCGATTTAATGACCATATCATGGCCGTTTTCATCGGGAAAAGATGTGAAAAGTCTGGGAAAATGATGATCGACCAATATCGACCATTGGATTTTGGTGGATTTGGGGTGTACTCTGTCTTCGGACAAACCCAAGTAGGGGGTTATATCAGTTGGGCATCCTCAGGCTGAAAAAAGGATAAAAAAGGCACAGGCTATGTTGGAAAAATCAGCAGGACCCCCCTTTGTTGTGCATGCTAAAAACAATGGTAAAAGACATGGTTTCCGAATGTTTCCGGTCAAGATGTTGCCTACAACCATGCCATTGAAATCATCCAGAACTAGCGAGGCAAAGTCCTATGGCTTTGATCGAGTGGATTACGTGTGGTATCGAAATCCCGCTGCCAGCGTCCCTGACATGTTCCACGTCCAGGAGTCCCGGCGGATATATTGGGAGAAGCCGGGTACTTAACACTTAACATGGGAACATGTTTTTCTTTGCAATCTGACATATATAGTGACTAGCCTGAAAATGGGGCAACTCATGCTAACCCCAAGTTAGATGCGAAGTTTAGCAGCGTTTTCCCTGTAGCCTTGGAATGCATTTTTTGAGTATCCCAAGTTTTTGAGGGATTTGATTCTGACCCTATTCATTTTTGGACAGAGGTGCAAACACATGGTTATGCTTGGAAGTCTGCTCAAACTGCCGTTTGGCCCTCCAAGTACCGAGCAAAATGGGGTAATCTACCCAATATGACTTGGGACGATTACCCATGTTTATGGATACTTTGAGGGTCCAAGTACAAGTTTTGTTTCAGCATGTTTCAGCTAAAAGCCCAACCTTTTGATGTGGTCATGCTCCCGAGGTCGAAAAAAACCGTTCCAGGTTGACATAAATCAAGTCGACACATTTCAGCCGACTGAAGCCTCAAGATATATTAATATCTTGAGGCTTCAGTCGGCTGAAATGTGTCGACTTGATTAAGGTTTCTCTTCCGGGTTTGTCTGAAAATGGCGAACACCAGTCAAGCAGCCATTTTAAATCATTTTAAGAGGGGGGAAATTATGATTAACCAGGATTAACCAATATCAACCAGTAGATTTAGGGGGTTTTCCAATGGCTTTTCCTCACATTTTCAGAGCCCAGTGGCACCCTGGACCTGCTCCAGCAGCAAGGTCTTCTGGATCGTACCTGAATCCGCCATGCCTTTGGCCTAGCGGCCTAGCCTGAGTGGCAGGATGGGCCCATGACCCAGGTGAAGTATGTGACTAATATGTGACTTATATGACCTGTCTTGAGGCCAAACTGATGTAACATGGAACACTTGGAAGATGATTCTTTCCTGTATAGATCTAATAATATGCACACATAGTATACTGAAAAGCTGGGGGAGCAAGTGAAAATATTGGCCAATCGGGCCCACGCTGTGTGCGTGCCAGAAAACAATTTGAACGCGGTTGAGTTGCCAATGATCAACTGGTCGGTTTCAATTTTTCAAATGGAAGGCTTACTGATTGGACGATGCCCAAGTGGAATATCTTGGGGTTGGAACCACCTCTCAATTTCTGGAAGATGAAGGCAAACTCAGTCAGCGTGTAGTACAGAGACTGCAGCCAAAGCAGCTGCCACCAGACAAAAGGACCTGCGAGGTGGTGCTTCTGGTCCTCGTTGGGGCGGTATGTGGGTGATGGTATGGTATGGGTGTATAGGTCAAAGCCTCTAAAACCAAACCTGGGGCTAGGTTTTGTATCTATACCATATGATAGTTGGTGGATAGATCATAACATATACATTATATATAAATTATATATATATATATTATATTCTTATATATTCTTATATATTATTATATATTATTATATATATTATTATATATTATTATTATTATTATTTATTATATATATTTATATATTATTATATATATTATTATATATATATTTATATTATTATATATATATTATTATATATATATATATTATTATATTATATTATATATATATATCAAGAGATAGATATTTCGATAGTCCAAGCCTCTAAAACCATCAAACACCGACACAGGCCATTGTGGACACGGCTGTGTGGGTCCAAAGCATTGACGCAAAGATGCTG
>Ga0126342_10016317_pt1 | contig 12953 bp, 16 predicted proteins | sample Cyp1metagenome_FD_92528 | JGI IMG/M metagenome (GOLD analysis project Ga0126342, IMG submission 92528) | Coral microbial communities from Lord Howe Island, Old Settlement Bay, Australia - Cyphastrea 1 metagenome | ecosystem: Host-associated > Invertebrates > Cnidaria > Coral ... | reverse complement strand
TCTCCTTTTTTCTTTTTACTCTCCTTCTAACAAGGGTTGTTATAATTAATGCAGGGGGACTGGAGCCGATTTGCCTATCCAGTCCAACGAAGCTATGGCATTTCGGTGGATTGAGTGGTGTGATCAACCACTTGTACCTGCATTGGTTTTTCTCTCCGTATGGCAAGGGGCTAAGCCAAGAACCTCAACAACGGAATTTGAATTTTACACTGTTGTCGCAATTTGAAAATTTTACACAGTTGTCGCAATCTGAATTTATTTTCGACGTCATGGTCTTGGTCTACGGCGTCGATGGTTTATTGGATGGTACCTGGTGGATTTCGATTTGATGACATTTCTGGCAGTGATTGTCTTCTCGGAGTATCTCCCATAGATCACCTTAGGTCCCAAGTTTTTTGTCTTCCTGACTAATTTGCACGTTAAAGGACTCAGTTCCTGATGGATCTCTTAAAAGATCCAATTTTGTCTAGTGTGTGTGTGTGTGTACACCCTTCTAACACAGGGCATGGTTCAGTGCACATTTTCATACAACAATGCGGTGGGATGGAGAGGACGTATGAGGCTCCATCCAACGAAGCTCCGCATATGCTCCTATATCACCAGGGACGCTTGGTGACGGACCTGCAACCCGTTCATTTTTTTGACACAGTTCCCAGGCTCGGCTAATCTCAAACCTGGCTAGCCGATTTCCCATTTCACACGGAACTTGGGTTTTTCTGTGTTTTGGAAGTTGTGGTTCGTTCATGCTCGACTACATCATACCTTCCAACTTGGATACAGCCTTGACAAGGTCTACCACGTAGGAATTGCCAAAACTTTTAAATTAAAACCCAGCAGAACGAACTACACATGATTCGACGCCACCAACTTGGAACTAGCTCCAACTCTTAAAACGATTCCAGTGTGTGTGTGTGTGCAATTTCAATAGATGTAAACTTGCCTTGTGAACCTCTGGATTAACTCTTGAATCGTTACTGTTCGATTTTTTTTGTTCGTGACGTATACTTTTTAGCAGGGGGACCATCCATGTATTGTGAGCGATGGTCCGGCGAAGCGGCCACAGTACATGCGGATATCACGGCTGATCGCCGTGACGTACTTGCCAGTCGGTTTCCAGTTTTGCTGACATAACATGGGGCCAAACCAAAAACCCCTTCACCACTTTCTCAGTGATTGCAGTTTCAGCTTGTTGTGCACTGTTGTTTTCACCACCATTGTGATTTACTGTGTTACAAAGAAGGGAAGGGTCAGCTCTATTCTGTTGGGATTTCTTCGTGGTACGATGGTTACATTATATTGGACATGTGAACTTCTGTCCCAACTCCATTTCTTCGTTTTGACAAGTTTATTGAACTGTTTTTGCACGTAAGATGCACTCCAACTTCACAATTTGAAAAACTGTTCTGAGCAAGCGCGCGCGCGCTTGTCATTCGATCAAAACATGACAATGAACTACGTGTTGTGAATTTCCGTACGCATTATTTCTTTCTCAATGAGATCTTGTCGACACCTGAAATTTGGATGGGCATGTGGCATGTTGCATGGTGTGCTTTATTCAATGATTGTTTAGGTGTAGTACAATGTTTGCACCTTCTCGCTGTTATTTTTCAATGAACAACTGTTGTTTAATTAATTGAATTTGATTTTTGGGATTTTGCTATCATGCAGGTCACAAAATTCGTATTTATGATTAATGGTTGGCTTAGGTATTGAGAGTGAGGGTGAGGACACGGTGTCCGCAGGCATATTCTGCTCTCAGGGAACATGACTGTTTAAAGTCCTAAGTATTTGCGATTTGCATTTTTTGACTGTTTTCGTCATAAGTTGTTGGATGATTGAACTGGAATGTCATGGTTTAATAGATGTGAAACACAACGAATTTGCCACCAAAATGTATGCAGGTCATTGAGGCAAACGTGTTGTTTATTTTTTGTTCCAGTACTGTAATTACATATTTTGTCGATCTGGAAATTAGATGTTGGAACACAATGGGACATGGCACTGCAACGAAAATCAATTTGGTCAAACGTCGTTGCAACCATTCCGCATTTTGCAACTATGATACGCCCTTTGGGGCAATGCTTACGACAGGCCAGGTTGCATTGAAGTGAATATTGCTGGCTCATCCAAGTGTGCCGGAGACAATGATTTTGTTGCAACCAGACAGGTGAAATTTGGCGATCACAAGTTGGGCCAATGGGCCGCAGTGCGTGGCTTGGAGATACTTGCACATTTTGCATGTCACAGGTGGTCTTGCATTCAAATGCTTGTCAAAGGGGAAGAAAAACACACATACAACTGGCCATCTTCGGAAATTATTGGGATTTGACTTCAGCTGCATGCTTGCGTTTCTTGCCCACAGCCATTTGGCTGCGTTGGATTGAGACGTGCACACGAGGGAATTTGTGAATGTGGTTTTTGGTCAAATCTGGAGTATTGGTAGAATCCACCAATGACAAATCAATCATTATTTTTTTGCAGATTACTGCAGATTGTGTTTTGCCGTCACATGCATGCAATCAAATTTCCCAACCTATTATATATTTGATTCATGGGTTCCCTTCGTTCATTTCTGCGCTTGGCCTTTGGCTCAGTTCCACAGTTGCTTTATCCTTGAGGTTTTTCCACATTCATGTAAATGACGATGCTGAAACTGACACATGATGGTGGGACCATTGGCATCCCTGATGGTGACTTTGATAGGGATGGTGTTGATGATTTTGACATGGTGATTTTGTTTTGATGGTGATGCAGTGATACCGATGGTGATGGTGGTTGTGGTTGTGGTTTTTGTTTGTGGTTTTTGGTTTGTGGTTTGTGGCGTGTGGCGGTGATGTGACGGTGGCGGTGAGGATGATGTTGATGATGTTGATGTTGATATTGATTATTTACAGTCACGAATCATGGATGATGTTGGTGATGATGATGACGACTGCGTCGACGATTACCACGACAATGTCGGACGAGGATCAGGGCGGTCGGGGGTTTGTTTTTTTTTTTCTTGCATCTCTGGTACCTTTTCCGTCTCTGTGTGTGGAGTTCGGAAGCAAACTTTGGATTTGTTTGGTTTGTAAGTTTTTTTTGATCCCTTGGAAATATTTTTTTGGATCCTAAAATCCTAACAATATTTTTTCTTTGATCCTCTTGCCTAAGGCCGGGCTATGTACTGCACACAACTTAGCTGCATGCGAAGGCCAGCCTGGTATATTAGAGTTGTCTCTGGCTTGTGGCAGCCTTCACCATTGTAGGGGAGAAAATATTTTTTTATTTGAAGGGCTCTGTGCCAGGTGATTTGACCTTGCCATCAAAGTTCCTACAATATCCGAGGCACGTTTTTATCCAAGGTTTGATTGTAGCTGCACACCCGTTTAAATTTACACTCACTGCTTGCTTGACATGGTGCATGCAAAGGTCTGCCCTCTCATTGCCTTTGAAGAATGAGCAACTTAGAACTATGGGCACGGTTTGAGCCTGAGCGGGTTTGCACACATGGAGTCCGTGGCGAGCCCCGCGCAACTGCGCCATGTTTACCTCAATTTACCTCAATCGGCCTCAATTCAGGAAAATCAAGGCCTAAGTCGTAAGTATATAATGTATATATCCCAACTCAACACAGCACTGCTTACGCAAGAGTTCCAGTGTCCCCGACTTTTGCTGAGGCGCCAACAGCATCAACTGTACCTTTGACGTATGTGGAGGTGCTCCACTGGGGGACGGCTTAGCTGGTTTGACTCTGATCCAGCTTTCTGCATACATGATTTTTGGAACAAGGAGGGATCATTCAAGCCGGACTTTTTTTTTTAAATATCAAGGTTTGGGCTTGCTATTGATACTTTTGGACCTTTCGATTGGATAGTGTGTCTTACGTAGGAATCTTGCCAGTGAACAGTATGGAATCTTGTTGCGCCAGTGAGTTCTTTGCGTTCATGCATAGTACTGCACCTCATAGAGGACTTGGAGGCTTTGCATGCTTTGCAGGCTCATTCGGAGCATTGCTCAGTTCAGGTCGAATTCAAGTCGACTGCAGATCCAAGCAAGAGTGTGGTCCTGTCCTCAGGTTCTTGTTCTTTCACCGGATCGAATCTGATGACCAAAGATTCGAAAGAGAACTCGCCGAATGTGGTGTCAGCAAGTGCCACCAAATATACACTTGAACTTTTTGGCACTTTTGGGCACTTTGCATCACTTTGCACATTTTTGCACATCTTTGCACTAGGTGGTGCCGAGAGCATTGGTGGACACTGGCTCATCAGATTGCGAGTTGCGGGAGGCTGCTACCAGCATTCACTTGGTGTGGAAAACCGGGGGCTGGTGGGTTGGTGCCTTGTCGTTCCTTGTCTCAATTGTTCTGGCTTGATGTGGCTTGGACGATGTCAATTGATTCGGAATTTTCTTGGAGGTCAGTGGCGACAGTTTTCCTCTCTGTGGCTTTTGGCTTGATACTATTGGGCCTTGCAGGGCTTTTTCCAGAAGATCCAGCCGCTCCGAAGCATTCAGCAGGGAGTCCTGTACGAGACCGTCACAGGAGCTGAGGTGGGACTTTTGTCGCAGAAAGCCATGGAAAACTAACCGAAATCTTTCTTTGTCACAGGTTGTGTCTTGGATCTTGACAGACATGACAGGCTTATGACGTCTACGAGGCTGGACAGACACAAATTGTTTATACCCAGAATTGAGTCGCATAGCTTGGAACAGGTCGCTTCCAGTCGCATTGACTTAACTTCTGCAGGTTGAGATCTCCATTTTGGGGAAGAGAGGAGTTGTGTGAATCTTGGGATAGACGGATTTTCAATATCGATTGAGTCGATTCCCAAAAAATCTTCACGGGCACAAGGCCGCCTTGACCTTGGTGCCGGAGTCCCGCTTCTCCCCTGATGCAGAGGAGCGCACAACAATACCCTGGCAAAACACATTCTGAAAGAGTTTGAGGTCTGCCAGTGTATCTGTATGCACAAAGGCATGAGCAGAACAGAAGCAAAACACTTGTGTGTTGGACAGTTCCACGTTGACAGCTCCCACCGGGTATGGCCAAGCCAATGAGAGATTCAACTATTAGTTGCTACCTTAACCGTATCGAACTCTGGCAAGGACGCGTGCACTGATGATGCAATCGTTGGACACATGGCCTTGGTGACTTCGATTAAGATTTGTCCAGTGCATGCTACATTTTCCACCGGCACAGACCAAGGCCGCTTTGGGCTTGTTGGTGGATCCTGCTCATCAGCGAGTCTTGAGGCCTGAAGACTTGACGCTTGGCACGACTCTACAAAACACAGACATGATAAACTGATAATATGAATGGTTTTGAAAAAACAATCCTGAGGTATTTGGGTTTGTCCAAATATGGTGGATACCCCAAATGGCAATTTTATGGGGAACACGACGATGAACCCTGAGATTTGGGATACTATTTTTTCAGACAAATCAACTTCGATCATTGCGTTCCTCCACTTCCCAGGAGAAGTCCAGAGCTTTGATGTCGACTTGGACTTCAGCATGATGGTTGCTTCAAGGATTTTGCCTCAGCCAGAAAGGGAACAGCATGACACGATTCTCGCATGATCGACGGTGGCAATTTACTCATCTGCCACTTGCTTTGCCAAGAGTTCCCCTATCAGAAGGTCTTCCCCAACGAGCCCACGGAGCTTGATCGCGTCAGACTGTGGTGGCAGTGATACTGGAGATCTTCAAGCCTTCGAGCTCCAAAATTTCTGAGGGCTGAACGAATCATGCCCAAAGGAGACCTCCGGTACTTTCCAGGGAGTTAGGCGAAGATGTTGCAGACAAGAAAAAAATAGAAAGAACGTGGCAGAGCACAAGGGACACTTTTCATTTCCCAGCAGGGGTCTGACGGGCATCGGCAGTGGCTTTGACCTAAAACGTTGTTGGAGCAATGACGCTGTTGTCACAGAAAGTTTGAGGTGCCAAGTGCTGGCTACAGGGCCAGACAGGCTGCAACAGCAGCGGCTCCTGCATGGGACTCAGCAGCCAATCCAGTGATTGCATGGAATATTTTTCATCAGGGACCTGATGAAACTGATGAGAAGGACATGTGCACCGGTCTAACAGACCTGCGTAAAGTGGATAACACTGGAACCAGGGAATATAAATACATTCGCACAAGGCGGTGGCGGGAGTTTCAAGGATAGGACACTACAGGAGAGGTGAGTTGTTGCGATGCATGGATGGCCGAGCGAATCCACCGATGGATCGAAAGGTGGTTGGAGTTGTGTTTTTTGGAGTGGTTGCAATGTGTCACCTCACCCACAACTGCTTGATCTAGTGTGGTGTAGCGCAGCTGTAGTTGTAGTGTAGTGTAGTGGAGTTGTAGTTGTAAGTTGTAGTTGTAAGTTGTAGTTGTAAGTTGTAGTTGTAAGTTGTAGTTGTAATGTAATGTAATTAGTGTAGTGTAGTCGCAGTTGCAGTTGCAGTTGTAGTTGTGGTGTGGTGTAATTAGCGTAGTGTATTGTAGTGTACTGTAGTGGTGTGTACTGTAGTGCGGTACAGTGTAGAGTAGTGTAGTCTAGTGTAGTGCAGTGTAAAGTAGTGTAAATGTAGTTGTAGTTGTAGCGCAATGTAGTGTAATTAATGTAGTGTAGTGTAGTGCAATGTAGTGGCAGTTGTAATTGTAGTCGCAAGTGCGGTTGTAGTTGTAGTGCAATGTAGTGAGTGTAGTGTAGTGTTGTGTAATGTAGTGTAGTTGTAGTTGTATTTGTAGTTGTAGTGTGCTGCAGTTTAGACGGTGTAGTGTAGTGTAATGTAGAGTAGTTGTAATTTGCAAGTGTATTTGTAGCTGTGGTGGTGGTGGTGGTGGTAGTAGTAGTAGTAGTTGTTGTTGTTGTGGAATTAATGTAGTGTAGTGTAATTATATAAATGTAATTAGTGTAGTTACTGTAGTGTAGTAATTAGTGTCGGGTAATGTAGCGTAGTATATTTGTAGTTGTAGTAGTAGTGTAGTGGTAGTGGTAGTGGTAGTGGTAGTGGTAGTTGTCTATCTATCTATCTATCTATCTTATCTTATCTTATCCTATCCTATCTTATCTTATCTTATCTTATCGTATCGTATCTTATCTATCTATCTATCTATCTATCTATCTCTCTATCTGCATCCTTGAAAAAGAAGCTATTCTGCGAGACGTCCTCAGTTTTTTAACTTGACAACATCAAAAACGCAGCGAGACATCGTCAATTTTTGAACTTGACAACGTCAAAAACGAGACAAGTCTGCGAGACTTCCTCATTTTTCGAAGTTGACAACATCAAAAACGAAACAATTCTGCGAGACTTCCTTCAAAAATGGAAAGTTGAGTGCAGAGCTGACGGGCTCGTGCCAATGCGTTTTGCGACTTTTCCATTCCATCTGTCTAAAGTACTGCGCTTGCCATGAAAAGTGAGGCCAGGTCCAGGTCATGCGAAGTGCTGCACCTGTCACGCAAAATTATCTTAGCAAACCTGAAGGCTCTCAGGAAGTCAGCGCCCTGACCTCCGAACATCTCTGATGAACATGTCTCTTGTACTTTGCCTGGCACGCAAAATGCATCTTTGCTCTTCCAATGTCCCACGCCTGTCAACGCTTTTAAAACTGCTACAAGCCCCACGTTTTGCTCACTTTTGACGACAAGGTGCACAATCCCCTGCGCCTGCCACGCGAAACGACATCTGAACGTCCAAGAGTGGAACATGGTGTGTTTTATACATTTTGACTTTGAAATGTGCTTCGCGCCACAATGGCGTGCACTTTTTCATTATCTCAACTTCCAAAAGTGGTCCTACGCTGGTGTGCTTTGTACATTTTGACTTGGAAATGTGCTTCGCGCCACAACGGCGTGCACTTTTTGCACATCACAACTTCCAAAAGTGGTCCGGAGCTGGTGTGTTTTGTATATTTTCGCTTGGAAATGTGCTTCGTGCCACAACGGCGTGCAAATTTTCATCTCTCATCTGTCCAGATGGCTCCGTACCCGCCGCTTTAGCGAGCCTACTTTTCGACCCTCTGAACCATAAATCATTGGAAAAACGCAATGTTTCGCGACTTTTCTACCTCTTCGCGCGCCCTGACTCTTTCTCTTCTCCGATCTTCTTTCTTCTTTCTTCTTCTCTTCTCTTCTCTTCTCTTCTCTTCTCTTCTCTGATTGTTCCCACCTCTGCTTTTCCATTTGTCCATATTGTCGGAAGTCTGACTCTAAACTTCCTTCGAACAGGTAATTATATCATTCATTTAATTTATCATAGTATGCAGCAGTTTGCATGAATTATATTACCTTGTAATTATCCTATATAGATCACCAAAAGTCACAGTAATTGTAGAGCACATTCCATAGGCCACATTCCATTGCTGACCTCAGCAATGAGACGCCTTTAATTTGTGGCTGCTGCTTTAGTGTGCTTTAGTAGCATTTTGGTTTCCCCATTCCTTCAGAACGCTGAGGCGGATCAGTCCAAAATGCGCAATTTTGGAATCTCAGCTGCTGGCTCAGTCTTGCGTTATATTGGATTGGTTGGAAAGCCTTGTCTCCAACCTGACTTGGTGCATCAATCTCTACCGATTGGTTTCGTCCGGTGAAAGACTTCAGGCGCACATCGATAGTGGTAAGTCACCATCTCAGCTTTGTCTTGACACTACTTCGGGGTTGAGATGTGTGCAAGGCGTACCTTTGTGACCTGTTCCCGGGCTTCCACAAACCAATAACTTAAAGATGGTTCAGGAGATTCAAGTTGTCTTCTCCACCCTCAGGACCACACTCACAGAGAGAGTTCTCTTCTACACAGGCCGCATCCAAGCCATCCATGAGGCAGGTTGGCTATGCCTGTTGTTTCGATTGGATGAAGAGCGTGTGACTGAGCAAAAATATTCTCACACTACTTACAGTATATCTACTTAAGAATCAGACAAGGCCAGAATTGGTGACATGGTGTGGGCGACTTGATAAAGGCAAGAATTGCCACGTATCATTTTGGTAAGAGAAGCCGGTTTCTACCGCCGAAAATATATGATCCAGACAAAAGGATGACGAAGACGAAAAAAGGCAGCAAAACCATCAGGTGGAGATCCAGTCCCTACCGGGAACCCCTGTTGGACATTCGACCTTTTCTGATCTTTTCTGGCTCAGCTCAGTGGGTTTTGTCCCATTGAGTAGCATTGCGCCAATGGACCGGCTTGCGTCTCCAAGTCAGCCTCCGGTGCCTTCAATCGAGGATCCACTGCCAGACTTTGACGAGGCAGGAATTGCTACGGCTCCGCCTTTATCTCTGGGGGTCTGGGTGTAGACCCTTGTTCGCTTGGTGTTGCTTTGATTTGATAGTCAACACTGTTCGCAAACGATCGCAACCGTTCGCAACCGTTCGCAATCGTTCCTGATGAAAACCCTATGACCGTGACTATGAGGAATGTCTCAAAGAGGGTCACCGTGTTGTGGAACAGCATTTCGTGTGATAGGCGTGGCCCTTCGTGTGACTCAGACGTGAGGGATCATGTGTCGAAAGTGGTTTGTGTGACAGGCGCAGTACTTTTGGCGCGTGTTTGGAACGCTTGTATTTTTCCGTGGCACGCGTAGTACTTTGGAGAGGTCGATGGTCATATTTGCGGCAGGCAAATCACTTCATCTGCCCGGTATTGCGTGTTTTTGCTGATCGCAATGGAATTGGCGCGCCGAAAGTCACGCATTTCCATGGCAGGCGCGGTATGTGGTGATAGTGTCGTTTTGCCTGGCCGGCGAAGTATTATTGGGACACTTTTCTTGGCGTTATTCGGCTCGCTTCGCGACGAGTAAGAGGCCCTGCAGGAACCCAGGAACAAACCTCGAATCAGAAACTTCCCGCGAATCAGCAACAAAGAATCAGAAACTAAAACCCGCCAATCAGAAACTAAAATCCGCGAATCAGAAACCCAAATCCCACGAATCAGAAACCAAAAACCGTGCGAATCAGAAACTAAAATACAGGAATCAGATACAAGACCCCGCGAATCAGAAACTGAGAATCAGAAACTAAAAATTGCGAATCAGACACCAAGATCCGCGAATCAGAAACCAAACAAACCCACGAATCAGAAACCAAAAAAAACGAATCAGAAACCAAATCTGCCACCCGCTCTGAACATTTTGTTGACAACCGAATGAGAAATTACCGCCAACTTACCCTCATAGGGATCAAACCCGCCACCCCTTCTGGCCATTATGTTTCATGAAATATTACTTTCAACTTCTTTCGTAAGGTATCAAAACCCCCACCCCCTCTGAACACTTTGTTGAAGGGGATGTTGCCTTCAACTTATCTTCATAAGAAATCAAATCCGCGACCCCTCTGGCCATTATGTTGAATGAGATATTACCTTCAACTCATTTTCATAAGAAATCAAATCCGCCACCCTCTCTGGCCATTATGTTGAATGAGATATTACCTTCAACTTATCTTCATGAGGAACCAATTCCTCCACCCCCTCTGGCCATTATTTTGACCAGGATATTACCTCCAACTTCTCTTTCCGATTGAAGGAGACAAGTTGCCCATTTTGATTGACTCAGCTGGTTTAGTTTCCAATTCTCCGGTTTTAGTTTCCGATTCACCTGCTTTGGTTTCCGATTCGCCTGCTTTAGTTTACGATTCAGCTGTGGTTGCCGATTCCGGGGTTTTGGTTTACGATTTCTTAGTTTTCGATTCACGGTTTTAGTTTCCGATTCTTTTGGTTTCCGATTAACAGGTTTTAGTTTCCGATTAACGGATTTTGGTTTCCGATTCACGGGTTTTTGTTTCCGATTAACGGGTTTTAGTTTCCGATTAATAGCTTGACCCCGCACCCAGGGAATAGGACAGAGAGGAAAGAAGCGGGCCTACTTGGAGAACCAAAGCCACCTGGGGTCAAACTTGGCCGTCCTTGGCCTTAAGTTGGGCTGAACAAGAGCCAACTTGGGCCCAGCTTGGGCCCAACTTGCGCCGAACTCGGGCCAGTTGGCTCCAACTCCCAACTTGAGCCCAACTGGGGTCCAACATGGCGCAACTTGGGCACGTTTGGACACAACTTGGGCTTAACATGACTTGGTCCTGTGCGGGGGCCATCTGGTGCCAAAGTTCGGCCCAAGACAGGCCCAATGTCGGGAACATGGCCGCGGACGAACACCCATCAGCGGTAAAAAATGGTAAACACGCTGAGTCCGCAAAATTGGAAAACAGTCAGCGTTTCGAACTGAGCCGGCCATGTCCCCCATTTTGAAAGCATGTGGACCTCAACTTGGGCCGAAGTTCCTCCCAAACGGGTCCAGCTTGGGCCAAGTTCCAGCATGTTGGGCCCAATTTGGGGCCAAGTGGGCCTGGGTTGGGCGGGCTTGTTGGCCAATGTTGACCCCAAGTTGAGCCGATGTTGCCGACATGTGGGGCCGAAACGGTGCATTTGGATGATGTGGTGCCAAATTACTACAATCCCGTGCGCGCCTTGCTCGGTTCGAGCATGGCCCTTATAGCTGAAACTGCACCAGTTGAACAGACAACCCATTCAAATCAATCGGCTCTGCTCCTAAACTATCATGCCCCGGCACCTTCGGTGCGGGCGGATTTTTGGTGGGACTGCTACCAGAAGCGAGATGCTTAGTGAGCATTTTTAACATAATCCAGGGCATGGCGAACAGTCAGAAGGAAGGTTGCTGGAGTCCATTTGCATGGCAGGCGCAATATTTTGCAAGGGTGATGACAAAATCTGCCTTCCACAATAGTGTGTTGATCAAACAGACATGTCTCAGAAGAGTGTCTTCAAAGTGTGTTTTACAAGACTGTCTTACAAAACTGTTTCAGAAGAGTTGCTTTAAAGAAAAGTATCCCAAGGGTAGTGTTTGAGAAGAGTGTCGTCTGAAGATGTCCCACAGGAGTGTCTGAGAAGAGTGTCTTACGGGACTGTCCCACAAAAGTGTCCTGAAAAATAGAGTGTCTTCAAAAGGGCGTCGCAAGAGTTTCCCAGAGCGTTTTGACATGAGTGCCCCAGAAGAATGTCTAAAAAAAGTGTCTAATAGGCGTCCAACAAGAGTGTCTTGCAAGAGTGCCTTGCAACAGTGTTTCTAAAGAGAGTCTGCGTAGAGTGTCTTGCAGGAGCGCCCGAATCGAGTGTCCTGCAGGAGTGTCCCACAAGAGTGTCACAGAAGAGCGGTTTCACCGAGTGTTTTACAGGAGTGTTTGTCTCACAAAAGTCCCATCATGATGCACTTTGAGGTTTGAGCTCTCGATGTAAATTCGGGTTCCCGGTTTCTATTGTTTTTGTTTGTGTTGTGATTCCATCACCTTCGCGTCGTGAAGCTGAGCTAGCACAGAGTTTTACTTCAAACGAGTCTTCGTATTGGAGCAGGCAGAGGCAGTGCCAGCTAGACCGACATCGTTTTCTGACTTGAGCAGTGACTCTTTTTCTTTGCGTCAACTTCCTGTACCACCGGTCCATGATCCATGTCCGGACAACGGTGAGCCTTGGCTGATTTCATAGGTCAGGGCCTGTGTGAAGCACTCCGTCCTTCCCAACTGTGTGACTTGGTGCCAGGGAACAGATTGAGAGGCCTTTAGTCTTGAATCTGACAGAAACGGAAGACGATAGATCATGATAGATCATTGATCGCTTCAGAACAGCTTTGTCACGAAAGCTAGCGTCAGCTAGCTGGAGTCTTCTTGCTTTAGCAAGTATTGGGGGGGCTGCTCAAGGACATCACGTGATTTTTCACGCGAAAGGCCCCCCCCCACCACCACCACCATCACCACCATCATCATCATCATCATCATCGTCATCATCATCGCTTATCTAAATCCAAGAGTCATGTGGAGATGGTTTCTTGATGGTGTTGAGACGTCATGTACGATTGGGGTGTGCCACAGGCTGCGCGAAGTGTGTGTACGCACGTGCGATGGGCTGCGCGATGTGTGCGTACGCACGTGCCATAGGGTGTGCAATGTGTGCGTACGCACGCGCGATGGGCTGCGCAATG